>Ga0180438_10010384_pt1 | contig 11429 bp, 9 predicted proteins | sample SS_ome_12_FD_132455 | JGI IMG/M metagenome (GOLD analysis project Ga0180438, IMG submission 132455) | Hypersaline lake sediment archaeal communities from the Salton Sea, California, USA - SS_3_D_2 metaG | ecosystem: Environmental > Aquatic > Non-marine Saline and Alkaline > Hypersaline >...
CCAGCACTCATCGATCTTTTGCTGGCGGTCTCTCACATGGTATCGGAGCGACCAGAGATCGAAGAGCTTGATCTTAACCCGGTGAGGTTGTACGAAAAAGGGCTCGTAGCCCTGGATGCACGCATCATGCAGAAGGGAATTGGGTAGAGGGACATACGGCACCCATGAGCACATCTCTCAGGTTCGCCCATATCTCTGATACGCACGTCAGGCCGGATGCTATCGGCCGTAGCCAGGTATTCATCGACCACCTGGCAGAGATCCAGGCCGGCGGCTACCAATTTGTTGTCCACACCGGCGATCTCATGGACGAACCGTCGGCGTGGGCCGCACGTGCCTTTGATGCCATCATTTCGCAGCTACAGATCCCGATCTACTTTGTTCCAGGCAATCATGATGTCTATAACCCCCGCCTGGGGGAGATCGAGGCTCCGTGGTGGGCCAAGTTGGCAGTCGATTCCGGTTTGGAGGCCCAATTCAGAAGCTGGTTTGGCCCCACCTGGCACACCTTTGCCTGTCAGGGAGTGCACTTGGTGGCCTTTGATTCCCAGGTCATCAACAGCGGCCTGCCGGAGGAAAAGGCGCAGTGGAAGTGGCTGGATGAGACCCTGGCGGATATCGCTTCCCGCCGGCCTGATTACCTTTTCCTTTTCACGCACCTCCCGCTGTTCATCCATCATCCCTACGAGCGCCTGGATCCTGCCGACTTTGTTAATCCTTACCTGGTGGTTGCGCCACCGGGGCGGGATCGGCTACTGCGCCTTATTCGTCAGCACCAGGTGGGTGGAGTTCTTTCCGGGCATATCCATGCCCCCTGGGAGACGTCGCACACCTGGCCTGAGGGGTTCACCACGCGGTTTATCTCCACTGGCAGCAGTGGTGTCCCTTCGCCTATGGCGATCGAGCATTTCGACCTTCCCCTGAGCCCTGACCAGGGGCTGGGGTACCACGAGCATCGTGTGACTGGGGATGGGCTCGCCTCCTGTTATCACCAGCATACGTCCGCGTCGCCGGAGGGACAGTGGAAACTGGGAAAGACGTGGACAACCTCTTGTACGGTTGGCCAGACACCACCTCTGCAGCAGGGGCTGGGCTGGCACGAGGTCGCGTATCACGCTTCAGCTCCAGACTGGCTGGAGTCGGCGCCACGCTTTCATTTCCCTCTTGTCTGCCAGGAAGGAACGAATTGCTGCGTAAGGCAGATGTTTACGGCGGAGGATGATGTTGCGTCCATCTACCTGGAGCTTCTCACCGAGCGGGCTGTCGAGATCTATTTGAATGGCGAGCTACTGTACCGCCTCGAACTGCTCGCGCACCAGCCGCCACCCTGGCAGAGTGCCGGTGGGACATACACGATTGACAGTCCGGTCCTGCATCTTGGCCTGAATCAGCGGCTTGTGCGCAGGGGCGAGAACGTGCTGGCCCTGCTCTTGCACGGCGGGGAGGCCGCTCGCCAGGGCAAGGACGTAGACGAGTACATCGCCTACCGGAAGCTGGAATGAGCATGGTGGCACAGACAGACATCGACCGAGGAGGGGAGGCAGAAGGACCGTGAGCTTGCTGATCGGCGTAGACCTGGGGACAAGCGAGACCAAGGCCGGTCTCTTTGATCTGCAGGGCAACCTGCTGCGGCTGGCTCGTTGCGGGTACCCCATTATCACAGATACCGAAGCCGGGTGCGCGGAGCAGGATCCGGAGAGGTGGTGGAGCGCGGTCTGCCAGACACTCCAGGAGGTCGTGCAGGATGTGCCGGCCAGTGAGATCGTTGCGCTTTGCGTGCAGGGACAAGGGCCCAGCGTGGTGATGGTTGACGAGAAGGGCAGGCCACTGAACAATGCCATACTGTGGATGGACACCCGACCCTGTGTCGAGCGCGATGAACTCTCGAGGCGGCTGGGAAGCCCGATTTCACCTTTCGCGCATCTTCCCATGGCCATGTGGCTGAAACGGCATCGGCCAGACGCCTATCAGCAGGCTCGGTGGTTCCTCGCAGCCTGGGACTTTGTCGCTTTCCAGCTCTGTGGCCAGCCATCTGCCTCTGCCCTGGCCTATTTTCAGCCTTTCCCCGAGGAAGAGGTGGAAGCCTCAGAACTGCCTCACGAATTGTTTCCACCTGTGGTGGGAGCTGGAACCCCAATTTCCGGTCTGACGCCATCGGCTGCACAGCAAATTGGTCTGCCTGTGGGACTACCGGTCGTCGCCGGTGTCCACGATGGCATTGCCACTTTTGTCGGTGCCGGGCTGGTAGAAACGGGCCGCGCAGCCGATGTGAATGGAACCTCGGGCGGGCTGGCACTTTGCTGGAACGAGCCCATTGACAAGCCTGGCATCTTTTCCGCGACCTGGATTCACCCGGAGGAGTACATTGTCGGTGGGGCCATGGCCACCTTGGGCAAGTGCCTGGACTGGGTTCGTGACGCCGTCGCTGGTTCAGGGATGAGTCACGAGGCGCTGATTCGGGAGGCGAGCAAGGCACCAGTTGGTGCTGACAGACTCATCTTCCTTCCGTACCTGGCAGGAGAGCGAGCTCCCATTTGGGATCCACAAGCACGAGGCGTATTCTTTGGCCTCACGCTCAACCATAGGCGAGAGCATCTGGTTCGAGCGGTCCTGGAATCTGTGGCTTTTGCCCTTAGACACGTTGCAGAAGAACTGACACAGGCCGGCGCACGGATCGACGAGATGCGCGTGTGTGGCGGGCAGGCGCTGAGTGAGGATTGGAATCAGATCAAGGCTGATGTCATTGGTGTACCGGTAGCGGTGCCGCGAGTGCGAGAAGCGGCCCTGATGGGTGCCGCGGTGCTAGCTGGTGTGGGAGCAGGGCGGTTGTCCAATGTGACAGAAGGGGCGAACCAGATGGTGCGCATCGACAGGGTCCTGAAGCCGGATCCAGAACCCCATCGACGCTACACGGAACTGTTCGGTGTGTACAAGCGTCTCTATCCCGACCTGCGCAACGCTTTTCACCAACTGGGTTCGATCGTTCAGGAGGAGGAGGGCTAGTTCTATCCTCGCATGAGATGTGGAGGAAGGGGGTGGTGAGAATCGCGAATCTGCTCTGTGCTCTGGATCTGTCCATACCGGAGGCAGGTCCAGCCCGTCAATGTCGAAAGGCAAATTGAAAAGGAGGAATGACATGAGAAAGATATCGGTCGTGCTAGGAGTATTGGTTGCTCTGGCAATGGTGATGGGGCTGGCAGCATGCGCCACAGAGCCAACCGCCGCGCCGCCGGAACCGACGGAGGCGGCGGCTGCGCCCACGGAAGCCCCCCCGACGGAAGTTCCACCGACGGAGGTTCCACCGACAGAGGTTCCACCGACAGAGGTCCCGCCAACGGAGGCTCCTCCAGCGCCGACGGAACTGCGGATCGGCATTTCGCTTGATGTGGAAAGCATGGATCCGTTCTTTGTCAACCAGGCGGCCGGCTGGTCGGCGGTCCATGCCCTCTTTGATCACCTGGTCGAGCGGGACTTTGAAGGTGACATCGTCCCCGGCCTGGCGCTTTCCTGGACGATAGTGGACACGGCGACCCTGGAGTTCGAGCTACGCCAGGATGTGTCCTTCCACAACGGCGAACCGTTCAACGCCGAGTCGGTCAAGTTCTCGGTGGAGCGCATGCTGGCTGAGGAAGAGGCACCCAACCAGGGCAAGTTCACATCCATCGACTCGGTGGAGATTGTGGATGACTATACGGTGCGCTTCCATCTCAACAGGCCGGATGGCACCCTCTTTGACAGTCTGACTAGCCGCCTGGCCATGCTTCCGCCCCAGTACTTTGAAGAAGTGGGTGCAGAGGGATTTGCCCAGGCTCCGGTGGGAACCGGTCCCTTCTCGTTCGTCGAGTGGGTGCCCGACGACCACGTCACGCTGGTTGCCAACGAGGACTACTGGGAGGGGAGCTACAAGGGCCAGCCCCAAGTCGACACCGTGATCTTCCGGCCCATCCCTGAGGCCGCCACCCGCGTGGCGGAACTGGAGGCTGGTGGCGTCGACATAATTCAGGACGTACTCCCAGACCAGATGGATGAGCTGGAGGCAGCCGGCCTTACGGTCGTACCGGACGAGGCATTCCAGCTCCAGTACGTGTTCTTTATCACCGATGACGAGTCGCTGCCCACGCACGACGTGCGAGTGCGACAAGCACTCAACTATGCCGTGGACGTGGACGCCATCATCGAGAACCTGCTGGCAGGCCTTGGTTCGCACATTGCCAGCCCCATCGGACCTGGCTACCTGGGCTACAACCCGGATGTCGAACCCTATCCCTACGATCCGGATATGGCGAAGGAGTTGTTGGCCGACGCGGGCTATGCCGATGGCTTTGAGACGACGCTAGACGTTACCACGGCCGGTCACACCGACGTCATCGACGCCGTTGCTGGGTATCTTGCCGAGGTAGGGGTCGACGTGACGATCCAGGACTATGAGCTGGGCCAGTTCAACCAAAACTGGATGGACCATGCTCAGAGCATGCTGTGGGCAGCACGTTGGGGGAATACCCCCGATCCGCAGAGCATCGAGCTCTTTGCCTCCTGCAATGGCTGGATCACCCGCTACTGCAACGAAGAGGTCACGGCGCACCTCGAGGCCGCCCGAGACACGCTGGATCAGGATGAGCGGGCGGAGAACTATGCCGCTGCGAGCGAGCTGATGAACCAGGATCCGCTGGCCATCTATCTCAACACCGCTGCCCAGATCTATGGGTTGGGCGCTGGCGTGGAGAACTTTCAGCCGTCGCCGCTCCTGGCCATCATCGTCTCTGGCGTCTCGGTGTCAGAGTAACGCGCCACTGTGAACTGCTAGGTGGTACGGTCATCCGGGAAGGATGACCGTACCACCCGCTTTCGGCGGATTGGTACCGAGAATAACCCTGACAACGTCACGGAAACTGTGATATGGGAAGATACATGATACGCCGCGCTCTTCACGGAGTGCTGGTACTTTTCGGGGTCTCTGTCATCGTATTTCTGCTGATGCACCTCGGGGGTGATCCGGTGGCGGTGCTTTTGCCGCTGGATACGCCGCCGGAGCAGATCGAGGCCTTTCGCCAGGAGATGGGCTTTGACCGCCCCCTCCCAGTTCAGTATCTGCACTTTCTGTCACGCGCCTTGAGAGGCGATTTTGGCTATTCGTACCACTATCGTACCGACGCGATGACCATCGTTCTGGAACGCATGCCTGCCACGCTCAAACTCACCTTTGCCGCGCTCTTCTTTGCGCTCATCGTAGCCATTCCTGCAGGTATCTTTGCTGCACTCAGCAGCGGTCGGATTTCTGATTTACTCATCCGGATGTTTGTTCTTCTCGGTCAGGCCGTGCCGGGATTCTGGTTGGCGCTCGTTTTGATCATGATCTTTGGTGTCAGGCTGCAGTGGCTGCCGGTATCAGGGGCGGAAGGTTGGAAAAGTCTCATACTTCCAGCTATCGTTGCCGGATCCTTCTCAATGGCAACGATCACCCGCTTGTTGCGCGGAAGCCTCTTGGAGGCGCTGGGGGAGAACTATATCCAAACCGCGCGCGGCAAGGGGCTGCCCCCGCGGCTTGTCACGACGCGCCATGCGCTCAAGAACGCCGCCATTCCGGTGGTCACCGTGATAGGCCTCCAGATGGGCTGGCTCCTGGGCGGAGCTGTGATCTCTGAAGTGGTTTTTGCCTACCCTGGCATGGGGCGCCTGGCGGTGACTGCCATCAGCTACAGGGACGTTCCGGTGATCCAGTCCTTCGTGACCATCACCGCCTTGATTGTTGTGACTATCAATCTCAGTGTAGATGTTGTGTATAGCTGGCTAGATCCCAGGATTCGACTATATGATCGAGCGCGTTGAACCTTGGGACCCGGGAGAAACTGGGTACAGACCTCGTAGGCGCGGGGTGACCTTTGGGCGCCTTCTGCGCAGCCCGGGAGGGATGGTGGGCTTTGTACTCGTGGTGCTTCTAATTGCAGTCGCGATACTGGCCCCGTTGATCAGCCCTCACGATCCGCAGAAGCAGAACATCGTCTACCGTCTGAAGCCCCCTTTTTGGATCGAGGGGGGGACCATGGAATATCCCCTGGGCACTGACAGCGTAGGTCGCGACATTCTCAGCCGCGTCATTTATGGGTCGCGTATTTCTCTGTTCGTTGGCCTGGTAGCCACGGCATTCTCGGGGCTGCTGGGTGTCACCCTAGGGTTGGTCGCCGGCTTCCTGGGTGGGGCTGGTGACTCGGTAATCTCTCGGGTGGGCGATGTGCAACAGGCCATCCCTTTCCTCGTTCTGGCCATCGCCGTCGCAGCCATGTTGGGTCCTGGTCTCTTTAACCTCATCCTGGTCCTGGTTATCACAACCTGGGTCACCTTTTTCCGTGTTGTGCGGGGAGAGGTGCTTTCGGTCCGGGAGGAGCAGTACGTCTTGTCTGCGCGTTGCATAGGCTGCTCCAATATGCGCATTGTCCTGCGCTACATTCTGCCCAACGTCACCGCCTCCATTATCGTGATAGCAACGCTGTTGGTGGCAAATATGATCATTTTTGAGGCCTCGCTCAGCTTCCTGGGGCTTGGCGTTCCATCGAACATCCCTACCTGGGGCAGAATCGTCGCAGATGGTCGAGAGTACGTCGCCAGCGAGTGGTGGATAGCGCTTTGGCCCGGTCTGGCAATCCTGATTACCGTGATGGGTATTAATCTCTTGGGCGACTGGCTGCGCGAGGAGCTGGATCCCAAGCGCAAAAACGTGTAGGACTGGGCAAATGAGCCTGGCGTCAGAGTACGAGCAGATCATCTGTCATAATCGGCTCCCAACCCTGGAAGGGTACTTCCAGGGTGAGACGTTCATTCTGCCGCATTATGGCGGCTTCTCTATAGCCAGTCTACCCGCCACCGTTGTCGGGCTTTTCGGCAGGGAGCATGAAGCTCCTTTGGTCCATGCTGGCCTGGAACCGGCCCTGCCACGCAACGCATGGGGCGACCTGGCTGGCGATGTGCGCTGTGTCGTCATGGTGATCCTTGATGCGGTGGGGTATCTGGATTTTCAAAGGTTGCTGGCAGCGGAGGATGGTGTTTTCAGCCAACTGGCTCAGAAAGGAACACTCGTCCCGCTTACCTCGGTCTTTCCGTCCACCACCATGGCGGCGATGAGTTCTCTCTGGACGGGACGGACCCCCGGTGACCACGGCTTTCTCGGAAGGAGATTGTTCTTATCCGAGTTCGGTGTCCTGGCCGATATGATCAGGCTGATGCCTGCAATCCATGGCCGGCCCGGAGCGCTGTTGCAGTGGGGATGGGTGCCGGAGGATTTTGTGCCCGTGCCGCACCTGGCACAGTTGCTATCTGCGGTCGGGGTCCGAACCGTCACCCACCTCTACGGGCCTCACATCGGTGGTGGCTTGTCCCGCCTTTTCCTGCGGGGGGTGGCAGGTGTACAGGGATTCATCAACTATGGCGACATGTGGATCAACCTGCGCGACACCCTTCTTCACCGCACCGAGGAGCCGCTCTTGGTGAATGTTTATTGGTCCGGCACCGACGACGTCGCCCATACCTACGGTCCGGACGACGAGCGGTTCCAGGCTGCGTTGCGCCAGATTGCACGATCTTTTGACGACGATTTTCTGCGCCTTCTGCCTGCGGCGGCGCGAGAAGGGACTGTGCTCCTCATTACCGCCGACCATGGCCAGATTGCGACGCCGCCGGAACGGGCTGTGCATCTCTCGGACCACCCGGCGCTGCAGGAGATGTTACTCTTGCCGCCGGCTGCCGAACCCCGGGCTTCCTATCTCCATGTCCGCCGGGGACAGGCCGCGGCGGTTCGCGCTTATGTCGCCGAACACCTGGCCGATCGTTTCCTGCTGTTGGACATAGATGAGGCCGTTGCTGCCGGACTCTTTGGCTCTGGTGAGATGCCTCTCGAGTCGCGGACCCGGCTGGGCGACATGCTGCTGTTGGCACGGGATGACAGCCGGCTTATCCCTGAAGGGGCGACAGCCAGAGATCGAGGCGAGCATGGTGGTTTGAGGCCCGAAGAGATGCTGGTGCCGCTTCTGATGGTGCGATTGGATGCCTGATAGACGCCGATTGGCAACGTTGGCGTAGGTATGGAATAGCTACTTTGAAGCGAGGAGAGACAAATGAGTGAACCCAAACGAAACCGTCGCATGAACCAAATCTTTCGCGAGAACGGCAAGACCCTGATCGTTGCCATGGACCACGCTGCCCTGTTTGGCATGATGGGTGGGCTGGAGAGGCCGGGCGAGGTCATTCGCCAGGTCCGCAGCGGTGGTGCGGACGCAATTCTGACCACCTATGGAGTCAGCAAACAATTCGTCGAGGAGATTGGCGATATGGGACTGGTCCTGCGTGTCGATGGTGGTCTCTCGGCACTGGCCAAGGAACGCGGTCCTTTGCATTTGGTATACCAGGTCCAGGATGCGCTCCGCCTGGGAGCTGATGCCGTGGGAGCCATGGGCATGCCTGGTTCCCGGTTCGAATCGCAGATGTTGCCGTATCTGTCCGAGTTGATTGGCCAATGCGAAGAGTGGAATATGCCCGTTATGGCCGAGATGCTACCGGGGGGGTTCGAAAACCCAGCCGAGCTTTGGACGCCGGAGAACATCGGGCACGCTTGCCGCATCGGTGCGGAACTGGGCGTGGATTTCATCAAGACCGCCTACTCGGGCGACGTAGATAGCTTTCGCAGCATCGTCGAGCAGGTCTATGTCCCCATTGTCGTGTTAGGTGGCAGCAAGTCCGGCGAACCCCGGGAGCTGCTGGAGAATGTGCATGGCGCCATGCAGGCCGGCGCCAGTGGCGTCGCATGTGGCCGGAATATCTACCAATACGAGGAACCCGAAAAGATGGTGAGGGCCGTTGCGGCTATCATCCATAGTGACGCCGCAGTTGACGATGCACTGGACCTGCTAAAGTAACAAGAAAGGAACTATCGTGGCAGCAACCTACAAACGAGCGGTCTTTGTCGGACCCCGGAAGATCCGTTTTGACGAATTGCCGATTCCCAAGCCCGGCCCGCGCCAGGCGCTGGTGAAGGTCAGGGCGTGTGCCTTGTGTACTTGGGAGCAGCGCTCCTACACAGGCGAGGAGCCTTTCTACCCGTTATCAAGCGGGCACGAGGTGTCGGGTGAACTGGTCGAGCTCGGCAGCAAGGTTTTCACCAAAGCGAACATCGGCGACCGGGTCGTGGCCTCGATGCTGAATCGCTGCGGCTATTGTGAATCATGCCGGCGCGGTATGGACAACATATGCGACAACAATCGCAAGCCGTTCCGGGATTCCGACGTGGTCGGTCCGGCGGGGTTGGCCGAGTATGTCTTATTGGAGGATTACCAATTGTACTCGGCCAGCAATGAGGTATCTTTTGAAGAGCTCTGCCTGGCAGAGCCTCTGGCCTGTGTAATCCGGAGCGTACGCAAGGCGGCGGTTGGGCGCGGGGATCGAGCGGTTGTGGTGGGTGCGGGCATCATGGGAATGCTCCATCTCATGCTGCTGAAGCAGGCTGGGGCAACAGTGTTCGTCAGTGAGCTCGATGATGAGCGGGCTGGCTTTGCTCGGGAGATGGGCGCTGACGGGATCATCGATCCTTCGGACGGCTCCTTCGCGGAGGTGGTCAAGACAATGACGGATGGTCGTGGGGCAGATGCAATCCTCTGTGCAGTGAGCGTCGGCGCTGTGGTCGAGCAGGCGGTTGAAGCAGTGGCCAAAGGGGGACGGGTGCACGTATATGCCAGCATTCATCCCCGTGGCACCCACATCTCGGTGGATCCGAACCTCTTCCACAGCAAGGAAATCGTGCTCACCGGCACCATGAGCCAGGACAGAGAGGATATGCGCCAGGCCGTCCAGATGATTTCCTCGGGATCGATCGACCTCAGGCCCCTCATTTCTTTGCAGTTGCCTCTGATGCGACTGGAGGAGGGATTGCAGGCAGCGCTCCGGCCCGATACCTATCGCGTCATCATGCTAGCCTGATCCGGCGTGCGCCGCCAGGTGAACACAGGACACATGTGGCAGACCATGCTGGTATTCGGGCATGGGCTATCTTGAGGGCGACCCGGTACGGAAGGATACCGTCTACTGCTTCGTTCTGACAGTTGGAGATGCTTTGCCGTTAGCCCGGCGCCGAGTTGTCGAACTGGTAGGGGTGATGAGCTTATGACAGGGCGGGCAGGATAACCAATCGCAGCACGGTATCCAGGATCAGACCGAGCAGAAACAGGATGCCGAAGCGGCGTGAAAAGGCAAAGGCGGATGCCACGAACCATAGCGGCCAGATCTCGGCAGGATAGTCATCTGGTCGCTCGGCAGGCCTGGGATGACGGTACATGGGCAGGACGAGCTGAAAGAACATGGGTAGCGACAGGAACACGACCAGCATGAGCGGCGTGAAAAATCCGGCGATAATTAGATAGCCTACAATCAGGTATTGTAGGACAATGATAGCGAGTGTGGTGTATCGCGCCAAGGACTCACCTAGCAGCACTGGCAGGGTGCGGATGTGCTTGGCGGCGTCCATATCGAGCTTGTCAGTGTGTTTGCCGAAAAGAGCAGCGCCGACCCCCAGGGAATAGGAAAGACCGGCAAGGGTCACATTCCAGTCCCAGACCCCCGTGAGCACATAATAGCCGCCACCGACCATCAGGGGCCCCCAGACGAGAATGAGTGCGATTTCCCCCAGGCCGATGTACTTGAGGGGGAAGGTGTAAAACAACACAAAGAACGCGCCCACGGCCATCAGGATCGCCGTAAGCCCCCCGCGATACCAGATCAACAGTGCACCTGCTGCGGCTGCGATCAGGCCTGTCACCGCAGCGTACATGAGCAACTGTCGTTTGCTCAGTAGACCGTGCTCCAGAGGCTGGGGGCCGTACTGGGCGCGAAAATAGTTGCCTTTGTCCACCCCCCGGGTGTAGTCGGTGTAGTCATTCAGCAGGTTGTTGGTGCCATGGGCCATGACCAGGCCGATGGTGAGCAAGAGCCATACCCACAGGTTGAACTGGCCCACCTGCAGGGCCAGGATTCCCGCAATGGTCGCCGATATGAAGGAAAAGACAAGGGCCATAGCGCGTGTGGCGATGAGCCACCGGGAGACCAAATCCAGGCGATCCCATTCATCCTTGCTGATGCGTGGTACCCCCTGCAGGGCCTTAATCCACATGTTGAAGTTGATTTTCATGGTTCCGCACCATTCTTTCGTCGCGACCCAGGACTGGTCACGGTAGATGCCTGGTTTGCGAGTTCTGGTCCAGCTCCCCTTTCAGCGCGCGTACGGGCGGCAGGGTCCCGGTTAGACCGCCGATCTCATACAGGGACATTGCGGCCTGAACTGAAGGGCATATTCCCGTCCAGCTCAGGCCGCAACTGGTTTGATGGATGGAGGAGCAAAGTCTCTCACTGCAGCGATCGCAGGAAAGCGATGACGTCTTCGATCTCCTGGGTGC
>Ga0180438_10010385_pt1 | contig 11428 bp, 7 predicted proteins | sample SS_ome_12_FD_132455 | JGI IMG/M metagenome (GOLD analysis project Ga0180438, IMG submission 132455) | Hypersaline lake sediment archaeal communities from the Salton Sea, California, USA - SS_3_D_2 metaG | ecosystem: Environmental > Aquatic > Non-marine Saline and Alkaline > Hypersaline >...
CTACTATGGCATCGCTGGAATACTTAAATGGTATTCCCTATGTGATAGCAAGTTCGGTCGTCGAAGCAGGAAGCCTCACAGCTTTAGCGTGAGGTAGTTCACTGAGTGAGACTCCAAGAGATTTAGCAGCAGCTTCAGCTGTATGTGTCTCCTTTTTTTCGAAGAATTCGAATTCTATTTCTGCGCGTATTAGATAGGCTTTTAGGTTCATTTTAAATACCTAGGCATTCTGCAATGTAAGATTTTGATCACTTTTGAAATTTCTCCTTTTAAATACTTAGACATCAAACTCAGATAGTGTTTTATTTAAAAAAATGAATATGTCATAAACAGTAGATTTTTTTATTGTAATATTCAAAATTGAACTCAATTCAGCGTGGGGGAACTTACTTTAAGACGTGAGTCATTGAAAAAAAAATACAAGTTGAAAAAAGAGTTCAAGTTAATAATCGTGTTAAAGAACAAAGAATATATTGCTATCACACTTATTTTAGCTTTAGCTTTTGTATTGAGACTTTACGGCGTCTTAGCGTATCTTCAGTTAGTGCCTAGCGGCATAAATCCTTTAGCAGAGCTCCAAGGAAGAAATTTCCGTGAAGCCACTTACGGTATGGCTGCCTGGAGGATAGTTGACGGTGATATACCTTACCGCGATTTTTATCATGCCCAAGCTCCACTTTCACCCTTTTTGCTTGCGTCTGTTTTCCTCATATTTGGAGTTGGCATCGTTCAAGCAAGGTTATTTTTAGCTGTTTTCACGACTTTTACGACTTTCGTGATCTTTCTGGCCGGAAAAAGAATTAACTGCAAGACAGGCTTACTTGGAAGTTTGGTCTTTGCAATAACTCCAACATCAATTCTATATGGCATGTTTGCTTTAAATGATTTTATCGCTATGACGTTCTGTGTAATAGGCTATTTTTTTCTCACATCAACCATTATGGGCTATAAAGATAAAAGAGACGTCATTACTGAAAGAAATAGCTTAATTTTAGCTGGACTTTTTGTAAGTTGTGGAGTAATGGTCAAAATCATAGTTGTTCCAATAATCCTCGCCTTTATTGTTATTCTGACTGTAGAAGGACGACTTGCCGAAGTTGAAATAAACGATCAGATAAAAAATTTGTTTTTACTCATTATTGGATTCATAATTCCTCTTTTAATTGTGGTTTCGCCCTTTTACTTAATGTTCAGTAATGAATTTACACAACAAGTGGTGGGACAACATTTATCGAAAGGCTCAATAGCATTGGGATGGAATTGGAGAGCACTTGTGAAATATTTGATCCTAGAAAATCTCTATTTTTTCATTTTCTTTTTAATAGGTGTTATTTTCGCAGCACGGAAATCATATGGAAGAGGATTACTCATATGTATTCTTTTCATGGTCTTTGCTGTACTTTTCTCCGTTCCACGACCTTATCGTAATTACTACCAAATGAACATCCTGTTTATGGCTATGGTCTGCGGTTTCTTTCCCTTACCCAATTTCAAAGCATTAACTTTTAAATCAATGATGTTGAATTTTGTTGTCATTTTGAATTTGTTTTTATATAAAATATTTCGTTATTCGAATTTTAATGTAGTAAGAGTAGCTTATTTTGATCATTATTTGTCAAAAGTAGCCCTTACAGCAACTTTAATTGCCTTAATCGCCCTTTTCGCAATTTTAATCAAAGAAAAGCAATTTTCTGAATTTAGAATTAACGATCATGTCAAAATTGCGTTTTCTTCCCCTTACCAGATTTTAAAAAGCCTAAAATCCATTCTTAATAAGGATATATCAAAGTTAGTCGTTGCATCCGCCTTAATTTTAATAATCGCGACAACTGGTGTTTCATATCCCAGTTTTTCTGAAAGTGAAAAGAAAACTATAGAATGGATTGAAGCAAACACGGCCCCTGATGATTATGTTCTTGCTGATGACTTGAAAATCAATTTTCGGGCAAAAAGGAGAAGCCCGTTTGCCGAAATTTCAATCGATCGCACATTAATTGGCGAACTTACTGGAGAAATGTTTATTGAAGCATGCTATGAATATGATATCAGAGTTGTTGTAAACACTGAACGATTGTTTGGAAACTATGATACCTATAATGTTTTCCTAGAGTTTCTTGAGGATAACTATGTCCCAATAAACGAAGGATATACAATCTACATACGTACAGCTCCTCTTATTGTAAGGTGATAGTTCCCACCAAAAACCTTTATCGAATAGCATGATATCAAACACGTCAATATAAGATAACTTTATTTTCGAAAAGACTATCGGTTTTCACTACTGAATTAAAATCGATATCCAAAGAGTAAATTCAAAGAAGAGAATCTTATGTGGGCAAGTGGGCTAATGAAAAAAGAACATGTTATTCTTGTATCACATTCTCGTAGTCAGCAAAATTCGCGAATAATCTCTTGTGTTATTATAGGCTTAGTGATATCACTTGTAAGAACGCAGGGATATACATTTACCCTGTTTGCGAGTTCTAAGCCATCTTCCATTGCGCCGAAGTATATCACAAACTGATAAGTAATGGGGAGGGTTGTTTTTTCTTCTTTAAAATGTATAGAAGTAGTAGTTACTCTTATAGGGGCATGTCTAGTAGAACATATATTAATTATGCTCGTGTTTTTACCAATATAGATCCACCCATTCGCAGTTATGATGTGAGGTTTCTGTCTACTAAATTTTTCTAAGTTCATACTGTTATTATGATTATTAGAGGCAAGAGGGCTGTAAACAGGTCCATCGAATATTTCAAAGACAATTGTGCCCCTCTCATGTTTTGTTGGATCTATTGTGATTTCAAGCAAGTATAGGTTATTAGAGTTAATTATTTTATAGCATACATACGTATATTTTCTATAAAACACGTTAAAGGTTATTGGAGGATCGGATTCCTCCCACATAACCTGGGGTAAGGTTCTAGTGATTTCCAATTTTTCTGTATTAATTATTGTATTAGAATGTAGATACCAATTTACTTCATTTTTTGGTGAGTTCATATAAAGTTCATTTCTAATTCTGTTTACAGTTCTTTCACATAACGAGCTGACATTCATTGCCTTTTCAATTGAATAGTCTACTTCAACCTTCCTTGGTTGCCATCCCGTTGAATCAGTTACTTCTGCCAGCAATAATTCCTTCCATTGTTCTCTTACTATCTTCTTTTCATCTTCAACGGCAAAACCCCTTTTTTCGGCAACGTCAATTATTGTCTCTAATGCCAAAAGGCTGGTTCTTGCCTTGTATCTAAGAGTATTGATATACGTATCTCGTTCCCATTCGAGAACTTTTTGTCCTGTCCATCTCCACACATTGCCTTGAGTAGTACAAGGTATCTCATCAAGTTCATGAGTTCCTAAGTCCTTTTCCAGCGTGGTGTAAACTAACTCTGATATTGTCAGAAATTTATAACCTTCATTCTTAAACCTGTTGAGCCGTCTCTCGAAACGTGCTTGTTGATCGGCATCGTATTCAAAATTCCTTTCGTTGCCTTGCGTATTCACAGCTTCACCGTCATGGTGATGTGCCCACTTGTAACATAGTGTTCTGGTGTCATTGTGTTCGTCAAGTATTGTTGCTTCACCGTCTAATACGACATAAACTGATTTTCCGTTCCTCTCCGTCTCCCATACACATGTTTTTTGGTAATGGTTTTCCTCTTCTTGAGTGTCAGTGTATTTTCTAAAAGAACTCTCCCTACCAACAAAAATATTATAATTGTAATCTCTCATAATTTCCGGCAGTAAAGGAGACCATTGCCATTCTTGTGTGCCAAAAACATTGCTTCGCCTTATTCCATTTACCTCTAGTATACCATCTGAGATTTCTATTGATTTCCTTAAGTCTAGTTCTGGGTAGGCTATGAAAAATTGATCTGAGTAATGAGTAACTATCAATTCCATTTGGCCGCGTCTTGTGAGATCTTGTATCATTTGTAATAGGTCAGGGTAATCTTGTGCTATTTTTTCGATTGCATATCCTTGAATCTCGAAGGAAAATTTGTATTCTTCATTCTTATAGTAGAATTTAAGTAAATTGCGTATTGAGCCGTTGATTATATTATGTTCGCTGTTCTTGTCTCCACATCTAAATTGAATATTGAAATGATAATAGGTTACGATGAATTGTGTATTTTGCTTGTATGATTTGACTTGACCTATTGTAATCGAATCACCAAGAAACTCTTCACCGTTTATCACATAATACAGAGAGAATTTATGGTTTCCTCCTTTTGATAATATGTGACGGAATTCAATTTTTTGGTTATCAGAAGGATTGAACATAATTGTTTTCTGGAAAATAATAGTGTCAATTTTATCATTGATCTTCTCTTTAACTAATACAGTTACGGAAATGCGGTTAATTCCAATATTTGAAATGCTTGCAAAGAAATCAATAGGATCTCCTACGCACGGCTCACCATTGTATTCAGCTCTGAAATCGTTAATTTTTACATTAAATCCTTTTTTACTAGTAAAATGTATTACAGAAATTGAAAGACCTGATAGTATTAGCAATATTAACAGGATAGCCTTGTTTTTTTTTTAATATCAAAGAAAAACGGGAGATTTGTCGGTATCATGTATGTACACTCGCTTTAAAGTCTAGAGGTCGTGTTTATGTTTCTGGATAGCATCAAGAAGTGTGTTAGCACAAATTCATAGGTAAACAGCTAAGATATCTTGATTATTTTAGATTAGTTTATACTTCAAAGTCTCCTTATTTATAACTTTTAAAAAAATCTTGGGTTGCGAATTGTCATACTACAAATCAAAACTATGAAAACAAGCACGATCACCATAGAAATCTTTATTTTCCTAACAAGAACTTATTGAGAACTAATTTTCTTGGTTATATCTAATCAACAATTGCCGTGAAATCATTATCTAAAGATAAATTTCAGAGAGGGTCTCATGCTGAAAATTGATGGCTATGAAACACTAATTAACTTTATTATGCGCACGTTACTGAAAAAAGAGCAGGCTATCCTCGTAACTATTTTAGCTTTAAATTTTGTTTTGAGGCTTTATGGTGTAATTGTTGATGTCGACTTCATTTTTCGTGAGGCTACTTACGGTATGGCTGCATGGAGGATTGTGGACGGAGAAATGCCTTACCGTGACTTTTTTCATGCTCAAGCTCCAGTGTCTCCCTTCTTGCTTGCTTTTATCTTCCTAATATTCGGGGTAGGTATCATTCAAGCAAGGTTGTTCTTGGTAGTTTTCACAACTTTTACGTGTTTCATGATCTTTTTAGTAGGACGAAAAATCGATTACAAAACAGGCTTGCTTGGAAGTATAATTTTTGCAGTTGTTCCGTTCTCTGCCAGGTATGGTATGATGGCAGTAAATGATTTTATCGCTATGACTTTCTGTGTGATCGGTTACTATTTTCTAACATCTGTCACTATGGGATATGTGAACAAAGGAGATCAGAGTGCAAAAAGGAATAACTTAGTCTTAGCGGGGCTTTTTGTTAGCATAGGAGTAATGATCAAAATCATAGTTGCTCCAATGTTACTTGCTTTTATCGTTATTTTATTCGTAGAAGAGCAAATTAAAAAAACTGAATTTACCGATCAAGTAAAGAACATTGCCTTCCTCATTCTAGGATTTATAATTCCTATTTTACTTGTGTTTTCACCTTTTTACTTCCTATTTGGTGATACATTTACCACACAAGTGTTAGGACAACATTTGGGGAAGACTGTATTGCCTTGGGAAACGCGTTTAAGTACTCTTACGACAGTCTTAATAACAGAAAATCTTTATTTTTTTGTCTTTTTCTCAATTAGTGCTTTTTTTGCTGCACGAAAACCGTATGGGAGAGGCTTGATTATTTGCATTCTTTTCATGGTTTTTGCAGTATTTCTCTTTGTTCCACGGCAACAAATTAATTATTACCAAGTAAATGTCATATGGATGGCTATGGTTTGCGGATTCTTTCCCTTCTCAGATGTTAAATCGCTAAATTTAAGATCAGCGCTATTGAGTGTTATTGTTTTCTTAGGCTTAATTATTCTAAACTTTACCATTTTTATCCGATTTTATCATCCTCGTTTTTATTTTCCGGTTCTGTCATTGCCTTTTTATAGTTATCCAAGCTATTATTTGATACTGCTAACTTTAGCAGCGTTATTAATTGCTTTAACTGTTTTTATCGTTCTATTAATCAAAGATGGACAATTTGATGGACTTAGAATTACGGATTCGGTAAAAGAGGTATTTTCTTCCCGTCACCAGATGTTAAGGAGTCTAAGAGGCCTTTTTAATTACAACGGAGTAAAGCTTGGTCTTGTAGTGTTCTTTATTCTGCTAATCACTGTAAGTAACTTAACCTATCCTCGTCTTTCCGAAAAAGATAAGAAAGCCATTGATTGGGTTAAAGCGAACACTTCCCCCGATGAATATGTTCTTGCTGATAATTTAAAAATTAATTTTAGAGCAAAAAGGAGAACTGCTTTTGCTGAAATTTCGAGAGAGCGAACGCATATTGGAGATCTTACCGGAGAAATGTTTGTTCAAGCATGTTATGATTTTGATGTTAGAGTCGTTGTAAACACAGGATTTCTTTTTGGACAAGATGATACCTATGATGTTTTCTTAGAGTTTCTTGAAGCTAATTATGTTCCAATTATAGAAGGTCACATAATCTATGTGCGCATAAGTCACTTGAAGTAAAAATAAAAAATAATGAAAAAAGTAAATTTGCAGTATATGTTCAATAACACAAAAATTTCAACATCTGAAGATTAAATTCAAATATAAACTTCTAAAGTAAACTGGTGAGTTAATGAAAAAAGAACATATTATTCTCACGTTTATACTTATCCTAGCTTTCATACTAAGGTTTTACGGCGTTGTTGTCGATGTTCTCCCTCATTTCCGGGAAGCAACATATGGTATGGCTGCATGGAGAATTGTAGAAGGTGAAATTCCTTATCGTGATTTTTATCATGCCCAGCCTCCTATTTCCCCTTTTTTGCTTGCGTTTGTGTTTCTACTATTTGGAGTTGGCGTCATTCAAGGAAGGTTATTCTTGGTATTCTTTACGACTTTTTCGACGTTGATGATCTATTTAGTTGGAAAAAGAATTGATTATAAAACAGGTTTACTAGGAGGATTAGTCTTTGCAGTTGCTTCAGTTTCCGTCACATATGGTATGAGGGTACTAAATGATTTTATTGCTATGACATTTTGTGTAATAGGTTACTATTTTCTAACATCAGTCTTAATGAACTATAATGAAAGGGATGTTTCTGCTGAAAGGAACAATTTAGTTTTAGCAGGACTCTTTGTAGGTATTGGAATACTTGTAAAAACCATAGTTGTCCCAATATTCCTTGCTTTTATTGTAATTTTGATTATGGAAGGGACATTTGCAAAAGTCAATCCTTTCGATCAGGTAAAAAATGCTATCTTTTTGACTATAGGGTTCATTCTGCCTTTTTTATTCATCATGTTACCCTTTTACTTAGTAATCGGCGATAGTTTTGTTGAACAAGTTCTTGGACAGCATTTAGCAAAGGAATCAGTGCCGTTAATAGAACGTTGGATATTTCCCTTAAGATATTTAATCTTGGATAACTCGTATTTCTTTGCCTTCTTTGCTTTGAGTATTCCTTTTGCAATACGGAAACCACAAGGAAGAGGTTTAATCATTTGCGTTCTTTGTATGGCTTTAACTACGCTTTTATTTGTCCCAAGACAATATGCTAATTATTATGATGTAAATATACTATGGATGTCAATATCGTGTGGTTTCTTTCCCTTACCATCGTACAAATCGTTAAATTCAAAATTAGTGACCGTAAATCTCATTATTGTTGCGAATTTGCTATTCTACAAGGTTTACCGACACTTTAATCTTTATGCGGCAAGGATAGCATATCTTGATCATTACTTGTCACAATTGGCCCTTGTGACCACTTTTATTGGTCTAGCCGCTTTAACCGTTATTTTAATTGTAGATAGGAGATTTAACGAAGTTGCTACTAACAATCAGCCTAAAAATTCTAAGTCCTTCCTTTATCAGTTTTTTAAGAGTCTAAGAAACATTTTCAGCCGAGATGGGATAAAGATAATCATTGTAATATCATTAATGTTTCTGATCGCTACAACCTATTTCTCATATTTCCCTATATCTGAAAAAGATCAGACTACTATAGATTGGATTAAAACAAACACCTCTCCAGATGAATATATCCTATCTGATGATATGAAAATCAATTTTTGGGCAAAAAGAAGAAGCCCATTCGCTGAGATTTCAAAGGATCGAACAGACCTTGGTGAACTAACAGGAGAAATGTTCATCGAAGCGTGTTATGAGTTTGATATCAAAGTTGTTGTGAACGCAGGAAGAATGTTTGACTATCGCGATACCTATCTCATCTTCCTAGACTTTCTTGAGGCAAATTATGCTCAAATCAAGATAGGTCACACAATTTATGTACGTACAACCTCCCTCCAATAAGTAATAGTCGAAAATAGAAGCTCTTATAATAAATGAAGACTTTTTAATCATAAATAGAGACTGATTTAAATGCCTGAGATGATTTCAAAAATTTTATCAATCATTGAAACAAGCAGACCGATTATTTGGCTTTTTGCAGTCGGAACGGCATTTTGTGGAATGCTCATGGCATTGAAAAGCGTTCCACCTTTCTATGAGTTTCTTCTAATGTGCATAGCGATGATTTCTGCAACGTTTTCTGCTAATCTAGTTAATGCTGCAACTGATGTCGAAGTTGATAAAATTAATAAGCCTAATCGACCGCTTCCTGAAGGCCGAGTAACTGTTCGTGAGAGCTTTGTGATAGGAATCTTTTGTCTAATATTAACTTTGATTATCTCTTTGCTATTTGGAATTGTATCTTTCCTAATTGCCATAGTTGGTCTAACTTTTGCGGTAATTTATTCTGTTCCACCAATTGCTCTAAAGGAGAGGGGACTTCTAGCAAATATTTCACTGGCATTCAGTTACAGTACACTCATTTTCCTTTGGGGCTGGGCAATAGTTGCTCCGCTTATATTAGAATTAATTGTAATCATAATATTGGTTTTTCTGCTTATTCAGATCAGCGCCGCAAACATAATAAAAGATTTAGTTGACTATGAAGGCGATCTTATAACTAGACGAACGGTTCCAGGTCAATTGGGATTGAAAAAGACAATAATAGTTATTACACCATTTATGGTAGGAATCTATTTTCTTATTCCTGTATTATGGTTGTTCAAAGTTTTTTCATGGCATTATTTACCAATTTCCTTAATATCGCTATGGGGTATCGCTATAATCGTTTTTTTGTATAAGCAACCATCAAAGGATCGGCGAATTAAAGCCTTTCTTCATGCTTTTTTCATGTCTTTGTTATCCGAGTTTTTATTTGCTGGCGCCTATGTCCTTAGTTAAGATTTTCCTGTGACATCCTCCCCAGCCTTTCGGCTGGGGCTTCCAGCTTTCCATTGTAGTTCTCGCTCCCTCACGGGAGGCGACGCTTCGCCACTGTCCCTACATATATGGGCTTACGGAAACTTACCAGGTTGCACACGCTACTCACTCTTATCCTGCCCCTTGATTATTTGCCTGCAGAAGGCTATTGACTTTTACCTGCCGGATCGACAGGTTAGCAAACTGCACAACTAAGGGGACTCTCTTGCCACGCCGGATAAGACCTCATGTACGGGCATCCTTACGTTTAGCCCTGTCACTTACTGACTGGTTACTTACAGGAGGATATACCTCCACTCAGTCGGGCATTACGGGTACACTCACGGTACCACGTATAGGTTTCCAAAAAACTATAAAAAGCCAGCGGCTTTCATCCCCTCCCTCTCAGAAGGGGACTTCCCGCCGATAAAAGTTAAAATCAATTTTGTGAAAACTGAATTCGGAAATAGTCTATGAAATATTAACTAACTTCTGAAACAAATTGAAGGTCAGCAATACTTGTATCCTTTGATCTACTACACTTAATTGAATGGCTAGGCCCTTCATAGAATCACCCCAAGGAAACTCCCCTGTTTACCGAGGAGAGGAATTGCGTTCTAAAGGATATCTTTGTGAGGATGTGACAATCTTCTTTTTTACCGCTTTGTGTAAGTCTTTTTCCAGTACTTACACAATGTAAACTTAACCGATTGTTCAGATTTCCGCCCACATAACATAAACCATGCTTTTTGTGGCATATTAAGGTGCCGCGTTTTAGCCCTAATGAGATTGTCCCGCCGTACCTCTTTCGTATGCCGCCTTGTGAAAACTGCAGCCGGTGTAACTGTCGTCGGTGAAATCGTATCGGTTCTACATAATAGAGACCGGTTGTAGAAGGATTTTTCGCCCCTGTTATGGCGGCGGCCATTACCCAAGCATCTACACAATGCGTTTCAAACGCCACCTTTGATTTATTTGGTGATTTCTTCAGTCCAAAAGCCTCCCGTAATTGTTTGGTTTCGTGGCCTTGTATGGTGATGAGGATGAGCCCTAGTTTTTCTAGTTCTGCATAAAAATAGTGTTTACCAACTTCCAGCGGACTGAAATTGCGATTCCAGCCTCGCTGATTTTTCCGTGTTGTTGCCTTGACATCCTCGCTCACTGCGTATTGTAAGGGCAGGATTTTACACAACTGATGGACAAGTCGTAACTTTGCGTCCCATCTCGCCTTTGTTGAGGGTGGTAAAAACGTTTTATTATTCCGCCTGTTTTTCTTAGATTTTCTTCGACGGTTTTTTCTATATCTTCGTACTCTACGCATAATTTTACGCTGTGCTACTGCCTTTTTTACCCAGTCTACCGCTTTTGACATCAGGTTAAGCACCGTGTCCTCTATTCCGACGACTGAAAACCCCTCGAATTTCGTGCCGGGATGGTTGGGATCGAACTCTAATTGGAGGTAAAATATGCCCAATTTATTACGTTTCTTAATGGCTTTTTCTTGTTCGAGAATTTTCCTCGCCTTTGTCGGTCTGCACGGCATTAGTGGTATTCCGCTTTTGCTAACGACAGGAATTCTACCGATTGCGGTCTCCCTGCCCGAGTCGAGTGTCCCTTTGCCAATGCCAAGTAGGCTTAGCCTCTTGATGATGAGAGACATGACATTCAGTGGTTCTATCGAAGAGGAGGGGACTAGGGAGGCATCCCCGACATTCTTGTAGCCCACAAGGCGTAGTTCTTGAAGTATTTCTTCTGAATTTAGGCTAGTCAAGACTTGTATTGCTGCCACCATCACACGCCCCGTCCTTCAGGGCGGGGTTCTTGACCTGTTTGTGTATGTGTGATAAGAAAGATCTGATTGAACTAACATAGAGCAAAATATCATTAAGAATTCCACAGTCCTTTTGTCTTAAAAATTTTTGTTGATAAAGCATTCCTTTAAAAGGAATATGCTTCCTTTGACCCTACATAGTCTATTTTCGCTTAAGGTCAAAG
>Ga0180438_10010386_pt1 | contig 11428 bp, 7 predicted proteins | sample SS_ome_12_FD_132455 | JGI IMG/M metagenome (GOLD analysis project Ga0180438, IMG submission 132455) | Hypersaline lake sediment archaeal communities from the Salton Sea, California, USA - SS_3_D_2 metaG | ecosystem: Environmental > Aquatic > Non-marine Saline and Alkaline > Hypersaline >...
CACCAGAGCGCACGCGAAGGTGTTGTATCAGCACGTCGTGGGTCATAATGCGGATGCCAGAACCAGCCAAGGTGATCCCAGGTGAGGGTGCCGTCTGCCCGGCGATGGTCACAAAAGGCTCGGTGATGTTCCACCAATCGTAGATGCCGGGCCCCGACCAGATCGTGCCGGCCACTTCGAAGACGATCACCTTTGGGCCCTTGACCCTCAGGGCTTCCTTTAAAGAGCCCGGGCCATCATAGTTCAACGTCGTCACACGGACAAGCTGGCCGCCTCTACCTGCGGATGTGTTGGTCCCAAATCCTTCGGCCCCTGGAAAGACGGCTATCTCCCCTGGAGAGGCCTCTGAAACTAAGGAAAGTTGAAAGCCAGTTGCAATTATCATAAAAATGAAAATCAAAGATACAGTCGTAATCCGGTAGCGCATGATATCCTTCATGTCAAAAATAAAAAGCCCGTCTCCCACCCACAGGCAGGAAATCGGGCCTTACTATTTACTCCAACACGTCCTCAAAGGACTTGGGAGCAGTTAGCTCTACCCTAATAGAGTATTCAGTTAAAACGCAGCGTCACTACAAATATCTTGTTTCGATCCGGCTGGAGTCTGGCTCCCTTCGCAGGCAAATTTCTAACAAAATTCTAACTTTTTCCTAACCTTATTCTAACAAAAGTGTGCTATGATAGTTATTTGAACAATCTGTAATACAAGCCAATGTTCTGGGCATATTATAAAGCTATTGCGGCCAAACGTCAATGGGAAAGTAGTAATGGGAAAATGGTACTAGAAATGATAGATAAGCTGATTGTTGACCACGAGGGAACACGTTGCAGGCAGGCCAAATCATTGAGATGAAGACGAATTTCATCGCTTTCGTTGCCAGAGCCAAAGGACCTTCTGTGCTTTTAAAGCGTGCCTGCAGCATAGCCCGTCGCTATGGCTTCACGCCAGCCAAAATGGATCAAGCGTTGCATCTGTTCGTCCAGACACTGGGGCAATTCAACTGTGGGGCGAGCCTTCCTCTCACTGCTGTCACTCTAAAACGCAACAGCGATGCGATCACCAAATACCTGGACCAGGACATCGAGTTCGTCGTGCATGGCTATACCCATATAGATTATGCGCAACTTACGCCAGAGGAGCAGTTAGCCCATCTGTACCGCGCCCGCGAAGCCTTTGCCGCTGCCGGCGTTAAAGCCGTTGGCTTTCGCTCGCCCTATTTGCGTTGTGACTCTCACCTGTACGCTGCCATTGAGGCGGCCGGGTTTTCCTATGTGAGTAATCAACCCATCATGTGGGACGTACTTGACGCCGATGCTTTGGCCCCGTCAACCTATGACGGCTATGAACGGGCCATCGCCTTTTATGACCCATGGCGGGCCAGCGAACGGCTGTCACTGCCACAGCTTTGCAACCAACGCGTTGAGATTCCGGTCTCACTGCCCGACGATGAAATGCTCCTCGATCGGCTGAGCGGTGATGAAACCAACAGTTTAGTCGAGAAGACCTGGCGGCGTATCCTGTCTGAGACCTACCAGCGGGGAGAGTTATTCACCATTCAATTGCATCCAGAGCGGATTGTCAGGTGTGTGGACGGGCTCTCGGCCGTACTGGCCGAGGCACACAGGCTTACGCCATCGGTGTGGTTAGCTCGCCTGGACGAAATTGCTGCTTGGTGGCGAGCCCGCGCCGGAGCAAATGTGGAGATAACCGATGCTGGTGATGGCGAATTTCACCTGGTTGTGGCTGGCCCCAGTGGCACCACCGTACTGACCCGTGGCGTCGAAGTGGACGCCTCTACTGTGCCCTGGGCCGATGGCTACCAGCAGGTGGAGGCAACGACTATCACCATACGTGCTGCCCATCGGCCTTTCATCGGTCTCTCGCCGGTTACCTCGCCAAAGTTAGCCGATTTCCTGCGGCAACAAGGCTATATTTTTGAAATCGGTCACGAAAGCCATCGTTACTCTTGTTACTTTGACCAGATGGAATTTTGCGCAGAGCAAGAGCGTCCGTTACTGGCTCAGATTGAGGGAACAGATCGTCCCCTGGTGCGGCTGGGTCGCTGGCCGAGCGGCGCCCGCAGCGCCCTAGCCATCACCGGCGATATTGACGCCCTGACTCTGTGGGACTATGGTCTACGCCTCTTTGGAAGATGAGGGTGAGTAAGGATTCCAATCAGGTCATGCTGGATCGCTTGTCCAGGTATTTAGATTGTGAGATGAATTCGTGAAAACTGAGCCCATCATGATGGATATCAAAAGCATTACGACTGATCTCACTTGGATAGATATGTTAGTGGAGAGCGGCTGGGTAGCTGATAGACACTGGACTGATTGGAGAGAGTATGGATATCGTCCAACAGTTAGACGAGCGTCTATGGCGAGAGTTTGTAGATAACCATCCACAAGGTCAGATCTTTCACACACCAGAAATGTTTCAGGTATTCGCTCACGCCAAAGGACATCACCCCACCTTGTGGGCCGCCGTTGGCAACGACGGGCACGTCTTGGCTTTACTGCTGCCTGTACAAATCACATTGCTGAACGGGCTGTTCCGTCATTTCACCACGAGAGCTGTCGTCTATAGCAGTGTGCTCTGCGCCCCCGGCGCGGAAGGACAGGAAGCGCTGACAAGACTGCTGTATACTTATAAAGGCGAAATGAAAGAAGGGCCTCTCTTTACAGAGTTACGCAATTTGTCTGATTTAAGCACCGTTCAGCCGATTCTGCAAGACAACGGTTTTATTTATGAAGATCATTTGGGCTTCCTAGTTGATGTCAGCCTGCCTGTGGACCAAGTGTGGAGTAATATTCGCAAGTCGGCACGCAGAAAAATCAAAAAGGCTCTTACTAAGAATCAGTTAGAGGTAATGGAAATTCGTAATCGCGCCCAGGTTGCTATTTGCCATGCTTTTTTCAAGGAATCATATGCCGCAGCCCATGTACCTCTGGCTGACCCCTCTCTCTTTGGATCTGCGTTTGATATCTTGTACCCGAAGGGTATGGTCAAATTCTTAGTTGGCCGGGTAAAAGATACGTACGTGGCGGCTTCAGCAACGCTGCTCTACAAAGATGTCATCTACGGCTGGTACCGTGGCTTCAGCCGAGCTTACTCATCATATTTACCTAATGATCTAATGGTGTGGTATCTCCTGAAATGGGCCGCGGAGAACGGCTACCGGGTTTTCGATTTTGGCGGAGCAGGGAGGCCCGATAAAGATTACGGACCTCGAAGGTTCAAGGCCAAGTTCGGTGGTACACTGGTAAACTATGGCCGCAATATCTGTGTACATGCGCCAGTGAGGCTCAGGTTAAGCGAAAAAGTGTACAACATTGCCAGGCGATTCTTGTGAGCAAAGGAAGCTGAAAGAATGAATGACCGTCAACGCCTTAAATGCCCTCGACGCCATTGCATGGTTGTCTTTGCTCATTACCCTCATTCAGAAACCCGTGTGCAACGTGAAGCGGAAGCGCTCGTTGACCATGGCTACGAGGTTGACGTTATTTGTCTGAGAGCGAGAGGAGAAGCTGTAGTTGACACCCATTACAACGTGACGATCTACCGTTTGCCAATAGCCCGCGTTAAAGGGAAAACTCTTACTGCGCAATTTCTCGATTACATCGCCTTTTTCGTCTTGGCTTTACTCAAGCTGACAAAGCTGAGCTTGCAACGGCGTTATAACGTGGTTCAGCTTCACAACCTGCCAGACTTTTTAGTTTTCGCAGCTCTGATCCCAAGGTTGACCGGGTCCCGCGTTATCCTAGACTTGCATGACTTGATGCCCGAGTTTTACCAGGGTCGTTTCGGACAGGCATCCAGTAATTCTTTGATGCGTCTGATTCTCCTGCAAGAAAGTCTCTCCTGTCGGTTTGCCGATCATGTGATTACTGTCAGTGAGCATTGGCGGCAGGCTCTCATCAAGCGGGGCGTTCTTCCTGAAAAATGCAGCGTAGTGATGAACCTAGCTGACCCTCGGATCTTTCGCCCTCTATCCGCCAAAGATGCTCCTCCTAAGGACAACAGCCGTTTTCGTTTATTCTACCATGGAACATTACCCGAAAGGTATGGGCTCGATCTGGTGTTGCGGGCCATGAACCGAGTTCGACATCAAATCCCCGAGATTCATCTTATGCTAATTGGGAGTGGAGAGCACCTCAAAACCCTGAAACGCATGGCAGACGATTTGAATCTGAAAGAGAACCACGTTCAATTCAGGTCCAATGTGCCTGCCGAACAATTACCCCCTTTCATTGCTGCCGCAGACGTAGGCGTAGTGCCATATCGGGATGATGTCTTTACAGATTCGCTCTTACCAACTAAGCTGATGGAATATGTCGTTATGGGATTGCCCTCTATTGTTGCGCGTACGTCTGCCATCTCGGCCTATTTTGATGAGACCATGGTCCAATTCTTTACACCAGGCGATGTTGAAGACCTGGTGCGTTGTATCCTTAGGTTGTACTCTGACCGAAAGCGCCTGGCACAGTTGGCTCAAGGCATGGAAGAATTCAACCAACGCTACAACTGGCCAACCCAGCGCGCTGAATACGTCCGGCTGGTGGATCAATTAGCCCAGTGTCGGGCAGATTGAGAGGGATTCCTAGGGGCATATTCGATTTCGGTTGAGCGAAGCAGAACGAGGGACTAATTTTGAGGATCGTACGTTCCCTGGATGAAGGGATATGGCGACACTTTGTGGAAAGCCAGCCAATGGGCAACGTTTTCCACACCCCAGAGATGTTCCAGGTCTTTGCGCGGGCCAAAGGGCACCAGCCCACGTTGTGGGCGGCCGCCGATAAGGATGGACATGTGCTGGCTTTGCTGTTGCCTGTGCAGATTACGCTGAGGGGCGGCTTGCTGCACCGCCTGACGACCCGCGCTGTGGTTTATGGCAGCGTGCTATACGATCCCAGCCCGGCGGGCGAAGAAGCACTGGCGGCCTTGTTGCGCGCTTACGTGCAAGAGGCAGGCCGTGAAGTGCTTTTTACCGAGTTGCGCAACCTGTCGGACCTGGGCGCCGTTCAGCCGCTACTCAATGATTGTGGGTTTGTCTATGAAGACCACCTGGACTATCTGATTGACTTGGACCGCCCGCTGGAAGAAGTCATGCAAAGCATGGGGCGCCGGACACGTAAGCATATTCGACGGGCGTTGAGGAAGCAAGAGGTGGTTGCAGAGGAGGTCGTCGACCGGGATCAGATACAGGTCTGCTACGACCTGTTTCGGAGATCCTACACAGAGGCCCAGGTTCCTTTAGCCAGTCAGTCTCTGTTCGAGGCCACTTTCGATGTGTTGCATCCTCGGGGCATGGTCAAATTTTGGCTGGCACGGGTGGGTGAGGCTTACGTCGCCGCTTCGGTAGAGTTGCTCTACCAAGACGTGATATATGGCTGGTATGGTGGAATTGACCGCACTTATGCCAAATACATGCCCAGTGAGCTATTATTGTGGCACATCTTGGCATGGGGCGTGGAAGACGGCTACCGTGTCTATGATTTTGGTGGAGCTGGGATACCAAGTGAAGAGTACGGTGTCCGTGATTTTAAGGCCAAGTTCGGCGGTGAATTGGTTTGCTTTGGACGTAATACCTATATCCATGCCCCTCGCCTATTGCGTGTAAGCGAACTAGGGTATCGCCTCTATCGTCGTCTGCTCTAGGGCTCTGATATCACTCTATTCAAAGGGAGAGACCAAAGTGCAATGGGTCAACCGGCTGGCCGAATTAATTGAAGATTGGAGCTACCTGATCCGGCGTGACGGTTGCCGGACTGCCACGCCTGAGGTGATCCAGGCGATTGTGACGTTGCCCTACCGGCGTATGAGATTTGTTGTTGTGGCCCGTTCCCTCTTGGAACCGCTGCCTGACCTGCAGCCCAAGATAGCTCTCGAAATCCGCGAGTTCGGGCCTGCTGACGTGGGCCTGGTAAAACAAATCGATCGCCCTTCGGAAGCCAAAGCCTGCGCCCAGAGACTGACCCGTGGTCATAAGGGCTTGCTGGCCCTATACCAAGGTCAGCCGGCTGGATATGCCTGGGGCTGTACTGAGATGACCTTGGAAAGAGTACATTTGGAGCTCGATCCTGGCGATGTGCTTTGCACAGACGCCTACACGGCTCCGCCTTTTCGGGGCAGGGGGATACAAACAGTGCTGACGCTGTCGCGCTTCCGGCTATTCCGTGACCTGGGGTATCGTAGGGCGATCTCTTACATTGAGGCAAACAATCACCCATCTCTGGCTGTCTGGCGCAAGTTCGGGAGCCAGGTTGTGGGCCATGTTGACTTTAAGCGCGTTGGCACCTGGCGTCAGGTGTGCTATGATTGATGTGGCTCTGTAGTTGGTGCCGTGGGCAGATTAGTGCGGTCAACAATCTGCTAGTTCATGGCTGCTGGTTAGCTACGAAAGGGAGTATCATTATGTCCGCATTCTTACGTCTAGGAGTTCTAAAGTTGCACCATCTGGCCACTGGTCGTCAAATTCTAGCCCGGTTACGGGAGTTAGAACGCACCCAGTGGCTTAAGCGCGATGAACTGCTGGCACTACAGCGTGATAAACTCCAGCGGTTGATGGAATATGCCTATCAATATGTACCTTATTACCGGCGCACGTTTGATCAGGCGAGATTTCATCCGGACGATCTGCGCAACGACCCAGCGTCTTTGCACAAGCTCCCGATCTTGACCAAGACAATCATTCGGGAGAACTTGAACCAGATGCTCACGACTGAACCAAAACGCCGGAAGCAATTGAGCAAGGTGACCACATCGGGGTCAACAGGGCATCCGTTAATCTTTATGCAAGACGACTATTTCCGTGACGGTGTAACGGCTGACATCCAACGGCACCTGGGTTGGGCTGGTTGGAAGATGGGGCAATCGCATGCATACATCTGGGGGGCTGACTTTGAAGTCAGTGCATCTCAATCATTGCGCACCCGGATGATCGACTGGACCTGGAACCGTTTTGTCACCAATGCCTTTGTCCTGACTGACGAGAGTTTGGCTGCCTTTACCAACCAGGTCCGGCGTCAATGTCCTCGGATTCTGTTCGGTTATGCTTCCAGCCTGTATCGTTTTGCCCAGTTTGTCAGATCAAGCCCGTACAAGGACATCACGTTCGACGGTGTCTTTTCGTCCGCTGAGGTATTGTTTCCGGCAGTGCGTCAGTTCATAGAAGATACATTTCAGTGTAAAGTGTTTGACCGCTACGGCACGAAGGAACTAGGTGGCATAGCGTGTGAGTGTGAGGCGCACACTGGGTTGCATATTAGCGCAGAAAACAACTATGTCGAGATCTTATGCGACGGACGTCTGGCCAAACCGGGCGAAATAGGTGACGTTATCGTGACCAATCTGAACAATTTAGGTATGCCTTTTATCCGCTACAGCATTGAAGATGCAGGGGCTTGGTATGATGGGAAGGATTGTCCTTGTGGTCGTGTTGCACCTATGCTCCAAACGGTTCAGGGTCGCATCGTTGATACCTTTGAGACCCGTGATGGACGCACGGCGTGGGCTGGGTTTGCAGGCGCTGGGTATAGTGGTCTAGCCCACCCGGCGATTAAACAGTTTCAAGTTGTTCAAAGATCTTTGGATTTAATGGTTGTGCGCCTGGTCAAAGATGGTGAGATCCCCCAATCCACTCTCGATGAGCTCACCCGGACCATCCAAATAGCTTTTGGAGATAACGTCGAGGTCGAATTCGAGTTCCCGGATGAAATTCCGGTTCTATCTTCTGGTAAACACCAATATACGATTTCAGAGTTGAGCAGCTAGACAAGGTGACCATGTACAGGCAATTGTACCAGTTGATGAGAATGACTCGGCCACACAAATTCCTTCTGCGCAGGTATGAACGCGAGTTGGAGCACAACCAATGGCTAAGTCGAGCAGAGATACAGAAAATTTCGTGGCAGAAATTGAAAAGATTGCTTGAACATGCGTATGAAAATGTCCCATTCTATCGGCAGCGACTTCAGGAAATTGGCCTCACACCGCAGGACATCCAAACAGAAGAGGATTTCCGACAAATCCCACTGTTAACCAAAGATGATATTCGTAAGAGCGAAGACCTGCTAATAGCTGCAAACTTTGCCAAAGACAAGATGAAACGCTCTGTAACCAGCGGGTCTACCGGCGTTCCCTTCGTTACATACCATGATCATTACTTTCAAGCGGCGAACGTCGCCGCATTTGCTCGATCCCGCCGGTGGTTTGGATGGGAATTCGGTGATAAAGTTGCTTGGATTTGGTCAAGGTACGAAGACCGCCCCCAAAGCGTCAGGGAACGAACAATTAGCTACATAAAACGGGAACGTTGGATGGATGGATTCCGTCCATCACCTGAAAGAATGCAGCAATTTGCCGAGACATTGATCCGCTGGAAGCCAGATTTGCTGGCGGGGATGGGGAACGTAATCCATCTGTTCGCTCTGTATCTCACCGCTCAAAACATCAAGGGCATCCGGCCCAAATTCGTGGAAACGGCCGGTATGAAACTATGGCCCCACGAGCGTGAGTTGATTGAACGGGTTTTCCAATGTCCAGTCTCTGATCGATACGGCAGTTACGAATCAGGTAGTGTTGTGGCGGCTGAATGCCCAGAGGGTAACAGGCACATTTTTAGCGATCTCTGTTATTTAGAAATCTTGCGAGATGGACAACCTGCTCCTCATGGTGAACCAGGCGAGGTCATCGCCACGCCGTTAGATGCTTTTGGTATGCCGCTCATTCGCTTCCGTCTCAACGACATTGCTGTCCTTGACGATCAAGTATGCTCTTGCGGGCGCGGGCTCCCACTTTTGCGAGATATTGAAGGCCGTGTCACCAGTATATTTACACTGCCTAGTGGAAAGTTCTTATATGGTGGAGTCTTTCGCCATTTGGTGTTGAAAGACACTATGGCTGTCAAAAGGTTCCAAGTTCATCAGTATAGCAAAGAAAAGATTGAGGTTACGCTTGAAAGGGGAGACGGTTTTGAGCATGGGGTGGTTGATTTAGTGCGCGCTCGTTGCTTAGAGCTCCTTGGCGATGAGCCGGTCGAGTTGACGATCAAAGTGACGGACGAGATCCCTACAACTGCCAGTGGCAAGCATCTCGTCACAACGTCCGATGTGCCAGTTCAACTTAACTGAAAGTCATACAATTTGGTCTTTCCAACACCGTCTTCTCGGCGTTTCTAACCAATTTCTAACGTCTTTTTAACTACATTCTTACCTCTTGTATGTATAATGTTACGTGACGCAAATGTTTTACCAGATAGCTGGAGATAGCTGGAGAAATGGGGGTGAGGTCTTATGAAAAAGCAACTCGTCTCTCTCGGAATAGTGTTCTTCTGGGTAGCATCTTTGATCGTCACCCAGGTACCTATAGCATTGGCCCAGGATTGGCAGGGCCTCTCATCAGATATTGATGGGGATGGCCTGCTCAATGACCTGGAGGAAGCCGGGTGGTACAATGAGGCTGGCGGTCCCTTCTTCACCGATTCTCTTGACGCCGACAGTGATGACGATGGCCTCACAGACGGTGAAGAAAAGCTCTACAACATGGATCCTCTCGATGATGAAAGCCCTGGCATTTACGTTCAATATGAGGACGGCTTCTTAACCAAACAGTACTTCAGTGCAACCGATCCTGCCTATCTGTCTATGGAGCGGGCTGGCGACAAGTATCTTGTGCTGGAGGCGATGGTTGCCCGCCGGGGCACAACATTTTATATCGGTGGTCCCAGCGATGCTGCTTTGACGATTACTGGTTCTGGTTTGACGTCCTTGACGCTGACGAAGGACCCGTGTCGTGGAAGATGGAGAGTCGATGTACCTTCAAGTGGGACGGTTGGCACCTACACCGCCACCCTGTCCCGGAGCGGTTGGAGCGAGAGCATGCCCCTGCACGTTGTTTTCGAGTTGTCTTCAGACCTCACCCAGCCAAAGATTGAAGCCTTCGTCTACGACGACGATCCCTCTAACTTGAGGGATGAAACATCCGTTTGGTTTTTTGCACCAGAACTAAAGTACGACGTGCAGCCCTGTCCCCCCGATCCACCGGACGGTTCCCCTTGCTCTGATTGGCAGTATCACTACACCAGGGGCCTCGCGCAGGTGTTTTGGACCGAGCAGTTTAAGAAAGACGTGTTGCTTGACCACACGATGCCGGCCATTCATGGTGAAACCTCCAAGTCCCATGCCACGGACGAGGTGGCCCGATGGGCAGATAAAGAGTTCCGGACGAATTACAGCGCGGGGCAGAGCCAAACTTTTTCCAGTGCCTTGTACAAATGGTGGTACGTTGATCCAGATACAGGCCAAGAAGGTTGGACCATGACCGGCGGTGCCTGCGAAACCAATGCCAATGTATTCACGACCATTCTCCGGTCAGCCGGCATCGCTGCCCGGCCATTCTTGGTAGACTGGAACAAGACGTACGGGCATGGTGAAACGTACACCGGCGCGTTTTACCAGTACGATCACTCTGTCTTGATATGGCTCGATGGCCATTGGAGGGCCGGACGCAGTTATGCTACAGGTGAGACGAGCGATCTATTTTATCCCTGGGATCACGGAATTAGAACCCATAGGGAGCTTGCTGATTATCGCTCATCTTACCCTGATATCAAGGGGGATCTCATCGCTTCCGCGAACGAAGGCTGGGACTGGGCCAGTGAGGGGGGGATGGTCAATGACGTCCTCCTTCCGGGCCATCTGGAACTGGGTGAATCTGGCGTTTGGGACTATCGTTGGGATAACATCAGCCCGCTGGAGATCGGTAGGTCACCCTACGTAGATATCTTGAATTATGAGGTCTGGCATGGAGATGGATGGGCGCCTAGTGAGTGGCGCGACCCGGACACTGATCCTGATTATGATAGTCGGCCTTATGGACGGGTTGCCACCGAAACCTATGACTTACCCCCTAACGTGCCAACTTATGTTGGCGATATGGAGAATTGGCCCAATAATCCTGAACCTACTTACTGCAGCCCATCTACCCCAGCGGACGTTTGCGATGACTTTTTAGCTGGGTGGGGGGGCGGTCTGGGAGCTTTGGGTGTGCCGATCGGAGCGGCTGAGCAGCCTGTTCTCGGGACACAACCGGCGCTACAAGCTCAATCGGACCTCGTCCAGCTTGGAGCAGTCGTGGGCGACTATGGCGTGGACCTGGATGGCAACGGTCGCTTTGATAAACTGATCGTAGAAGTAGACGTGACTGCTCTCCAGCCTGGCAATTATACCATTGGCGGTATGCTTTCCCTGCCAGGCGATGCTATCCCCTATGGTGGGATCCAGGCCAACGATGTCTATGTCTATTTGCACGAAGGGTTGCAGACCATTCAACTCCCGTTTGATGGTCTGGCGATTGGCCGCGCCGGGGAGAACGGTCCCTATCAGGTGGCAGAATTGTGGGTAACCGACCTTGAAGCATTTGATTCCG
>Ga0180438_10010387_pt1 | contig 11425 bp, 9 predicted proteins | sample SS_ome_12_FD_132455 | JGI IMG/M metagenome (GOLD analysis project Ga0180438, IMG submission 132455) | Hypersaline lake sediment archaeal communities from the Salton Sea, California, USA - SS_3_D_2 metaG | ecosystem: Environmental > Aquatic > Non-marine Saline and Alkaline > Hypersaline >...
CAGCACGTGGAGCTTTTCGCTGATCGAGCAACTGTCAGGCGACGGATCGCGCGGTTGGCCACAGCCTCGCATCGACGAGATCGGCGCGAACGCAGGGTACAGTGACCCGGATGGCCTGTGGGATGGAATCAAGACCACGCCGGCGCTCGGCGATCTGGACGGCGACGGAGATCTAGAGATCGTCGTCGCCGGCCTCGACCGGCGGATCCACGCCTTTCACCACAACGGCGTCGTCGTCGATGGATGGCCAATCTATCGCTACAACGGAGACAGCCTGCTGCGCGGTGGGGTTTCCTCCCCGGCACTGGGCGACATCGACGACGACGGCCTGCTCGAAGTGATCGTGGGCACGATGAGCCCGCCGTGGGGAGGGGACGGCAGCCCTGCCCCGGATTACGACAAAGGGACCGTGTGGGCGATCAACGGCGACAGCACGAACGTGCCCGGCTTTCCAATCGAAACGGAGCAGTACATCAACTCCTCACCGGCGTTGGGGGACATCGACAATGACGGCCAGTTGGAAATCGTCGTCGGCGCCGGCTGGGGCACGTCCGGCAGAGAGAACATCGTATATGCATGGAACCACGATGGGACTCCGCTTCCCAATTGGCCGCGAGAGACCGCGGGCGTGATGGGGGCACCACCGGCCCTGGGAGATATCGACAACGACGGGGATCTGGAGATTGTAATCGGCTGCGGTGCCCACTATTCCCTGACTAGCTGTGGCGATGGGAACGCCAAGCTGTACGCCTGGGATGCCGACGGCGACCTCCTGCCTGGATTCCCGACGGGAGCGCCATCGCCCAACGGATGGCTGTCAGGTGGCTCTTACGCCATGCCCTACAGCCCAGTCCTGGCTGACTTGAACGGCGACGGTACCGTCGAGATCGTGATCGTGCACCTGGGGTCGTACGGTCTATCGATCGTCGAGCCGGACAGTTCCGCCAGCGAGCAACGGTACCACGGGTACGATAACGGCGGGCTGAAGGCGTCGCCGCTGGTGGACGACGTGGACAACGACGGGGCACTGGAGACAGTGGTCGGCGGCGGTTCGGATCACGCCAGCGTCGTGATATGGGACGAGAGCGGCAGCACCAGTTCCGCCCGCCCCTGGCCTACGTTCAGCCACGATATCCTGCGCACCGGCAACATGTACTTTGGCGACACTACCCCACCCCAGAACCCCACCGCCGTCACGAGCTCCACCCACACCCCCAATGCGTGGTCGAAGGAGGACACAGTCCAGGTAAGTTGGTCGGGCGCTGGCGACGACGAGAGTGGAATCGCCGGCTACTACTATACCTGGGACCACACGCCGACGACGTCCGTGGACAGCAGCGATTCCAGGCTCGGCCCCAGCGCCAGCACCCTCACCACCGATCTACCGTACGACAGCTCGAGTTGGTACTTGCACATCCGCGCCATGAACCACGCCAGCCTGCTGGCGGAGGGCACGGTACACTTTGGCCCGCTGAAGGTGGACACGATTCCGCCGGCCTCACAGCTCGACGCCCCATCCTGTGCGGTGCTGGCGACGACAGTCGCATGGACAGGCACGGACACGGGGTCTGGCATCGCCAGCTACGACGTCGAGGTGCGCGATGGAAGCAGCGGCTCGTGGACGACCTGGAAGAGCGGAACGGTTGAGACGTCAGCGGCCTACACAGGAAGCGCTGGACATACCTACTACTTCCGCGTCCGGGCCCGCGACGCGGCCGGTAACCTGGAAACCACGCACACCAGCCCCGATGCCCAGACGCGGGTAGCCCAATACGGGTTCTCCGGTGTGGTGCGCAACGTGCGGGGACAGCCCGTCTTCCGCGCCCTGCTGGAGACCACGCCATCGGCCCCACTGGCGACGCACAGCGACGTCGATGGCCGGTACCTGGTGTGCTACGACACTGCAGGTACGTACGCGCTCACCGCGTCCCGTTCGCGCTTTGGTCCGCTTCCCGCAATGAAACAGTTGGTGGGAACCGTGGAAAGGCTGGACTTTTACCTGCCGCCAGCCGACGACGTACTATCCAACGGCCAGTTCGAGTTGGGCAACCTGAGCAGTTGGTCCGCGTCGGGGACCGGCAGTGCGGTAGTCACGGACACGGCACACACCGGTGATCACGCCGCGCAGTTGGGCCGCGCGGATGGCTCGACCGCCTGGTCGGCGGAACTGGGCCAGTCCGTCGTCCTCCCATCATCGCTGCGTGACCCCACGCTCTCACTGATGGTTCGCCTGGACGGCAACAGCACACTGCTTTCCAGCGGGCTGGCCTGGATCGCCGCCCAGGGATCCGCCCAGACGTTGACTCAGGTGTTGCCCTCCGCGACCGCCTGGTCGCACGCCTGGATGGACTTGAGTGAACTGCAAGGGCAAGCCGTGACGGTCACGCTTCACGTAAATAGTCCGGCCGGGGGCAGCGGATGGTTGGTCGTGGACGAGGTCAGCCTGGGCACGGCTGAGCCAGGTGTGAGGCGCATTTGCCTGCCGATCACGACGCGCCAGAATTGACCCTATACATTCACAGGCGAAAGTGCTCCGTCTGACTGGCGAAGCGTCCACCTGCACCGGACGCGATAGCCAGCACACGCTTGTTCTGGCCGCCAAAGCGTCCTCGCATGCCATCGATGAGCCCGAGTCGGATGGCCCGGGCTGCAGGAAGCCTGCCGCTCAACAGCTCCTTCACGGCCAGGGCCAGGCTGTAGAGTGTCCAGATGCCAAAGAACAGGGGCTTTCGCCTCTGATCGAACTTGCGAACCAGCAGAAACCGGTTGCGAACAATATAGTAGGCGTAGAGCGTATCCCGAAACCGAGACGAACGGCCCAGAGCATGGAACGCTCGCGCACGGGTGTCTATGGCGCTCAGATAGCCGTGCTGTCTGGCCCGCAGGCACAGATCCGCCACCTCGCTGCTGTAAAAGTAATCCACGTCCAGGAGCCCGACCTCGCGAAAGACCTTGTCTCGTATCAGGATCACGGTCCCAGGCACGCATTCGACAAAGTGGACGGGGCCGCCGGACGGCAATCGCTCGATGTGCGTGCGGTGATGTCGAGCCGGATTCTTGCCGCCGGCTGCCAGCAGTCGATCCTTCTGCTCCGCATCAAAGAGCAACGGGCCTACGAAGCCAATACTCTCGTTGGCCTGTAGGGTCTCGATAAGCCTGACGACATCGGCTTCCTCGATGCAGGCATCGTTATTGAGCAGGAGGACAGGCACATCGGCGATCGAAAGCGCTCCCAAGATCCCCCGATTGTTCCCCCCACCAAAGCCCAGGTTGGTCGAGTTACGGATCAGGTGAACCCAGGGAAATCCGCGAGAGATCGCCTGGAGGCTCCCGTCGGTGGATGCGTTGTCTACCACCCAGATCTCTGGCCGCAGACGCTCCCAGCATGTAATGGCGCAGATGCAGCGAATGGTATCTTCTATCGCGTTCCAGTTCAGGATGATGATCGCCAGATCCATGGTCCGGTGCTCCACAGATACGCGCCGCCGGAGCCAGATGGCCTGCCCACCCGGCCAGCGCGACTAGAGACCGATTGTAGCATAGGATACGGGCGTAGTCAAAAAAGATCTATATCACCTCTGCTTTAGCTTCTGCTCCAGGCTCGCCAGTTCAGCGCGATGGGATTGGAGCTTGCCGATCGCGGCCGCGGCGTCATCGATCCCCTGGCGTCCCGCCCGGAAGATACATTCGTCGAGCCAGACGGCTTCGTGCTCACAGGCACGCTCGGCCGCGGGCAGGTGCATGTGCTCAAAGTCGAACCGCTCGGGGAAAGCACTGGGCACGGGCAGCTTTGAAAGGTCGGGCTGGAAGAGGGTATACCGGTGCATCGCCTGGTACCCAACCCAGCAGGAGACGCCCTCGGCGTCCAGCGCCGCGCACACCAGGTCGTGTCCGGCCCCAAAGGCATCCGGCTGGACCGCAAAGATGTACCGGTAGAAAGAGCGGGTCGTGTGGCGCGGGTCGCGCCTCAGCAAGCGGACACCGGGAATCTCGCTGAGGCTCTCTTCCAGATAGGCCGCCATCTCATCCCGCTGCCTGGCCTGTTCGGGAAAGCGCTCGATGGCCACGTTGCCCAGGGCAGCCTGCAGCTCGGGCAGGCGGTAGTTGGCGCCCATGCTGAACGTCAACCCGGACGTGTCCATCGATTCGATCTCGTGGTGGGGCGGTTCCTCGGCGTGCGCACGGCCACAGTCAATCACGCTGACAGCCCGCGCCGCGAGTTCGGGCGTACGACACAGCAATATCCCCCCTTCGCCCGCCGTGAGGATCTTGGACGACTGCATGCTGAACGAACCAAAGTGGCCAAAGGTGCCGGCACCCTGGCCGCGCCATTTGGCGCCGTGCGCGTGCGCGCAGTCCTCGACCACGATCAGGTCGTGTCGCTCGGCGATACCCATAATGGCATCCATGTCGGCCATCTGCGCGCCCAGGTGGACGGGGATGATGGCCCTCGTCCGGGGCGTGATCGCCGCTTCAGCCGCTTTTGGATCGATGCAATAGGTCTCTGGGTCGATGTCCACGATGACGGGGATCGCCCCGGCCGCCATGGGCGCGGCCGCGGTGGCCTGGAAGGTATAGGCCGGCACGATCACCTCGTCGCCCCAGCCGACGTTGGCGGCGCGCAGCGCGACCTCCATCGTGACGGTGCCGTTCGCCATGGGCACAGCGTAGCCGCCGCCCTGCAACTCGGCAAAGCGACGGGCAAACTCGGCCGTTTGCGGCCCCGGATACGGGTAACCGCCCCACCGGCCCGACTTTATGACAGCCGTGACGGCGGCGATGTCGCGCTCGTCATATACAGGCCACGATGGATACGGTTCGGCACGGGTGGGGGTACCACCCAGAATCGCTAGTTCTGACATTGGAAAGTCTCCTTTTCGTTTTTCTCACCCAAGCATCGCCCGCACTGTCGAAAGCAGACGTGGCCCGGCTTCGGGGCCGATGGACATGATCTCCTCGTAACGATCTCCTGGTTTCTCTAGCGATGCTCCCTCATCCCTAACATGTCCTGGGTGGATCGGATCAAGGCCTCGCGCAAGGCAAAGGGATCCTCCCCCGCCTGCTCCACGCCCAGCAGAACGCCGCCGACGACCGGCGGGGCGGTCAAACGCACGAGGTGGGCGCCGGGTGCCACCGCGTGGATGGTCTCACGCATACAATCAGCCAGAACCAGACTGCCATCAAAAAATCTGCCGGCCATGACGACGTCAAAGACCAATTCCTCAAAGCCCAACTGGCGGATGACCCCGACCGCCAAATCCCCCAACTCACGGCCGGCCCACCGGATCAGTTCCTGCGCGACCGCATCCCCTTCAGCGGCAACCTGGAAGACGAGCGGGGCCGCTGCTGCATCCAGATGGGTGCGCCCCACCGTCAGGCCCTCGATCAGGTCGGCAGCATCGCGAGCGCCAACCAGCCTGGCAAACGCCTGGGTCAGGCGGGTGGGCGGACCTCGCCAGGTCCACTCGTGGGCGATCGCCTGAAGGGCCTTGAGGACCAACTCCCCACCGCCTGCCCCCTCGCCCAGCCACGAAAAGCCCGTCATACGGCCGACCCGCCGTTGCCGGTCCCAGCCCCAGGCGTTGCAGCTCGTGCCTGCCACGACGGCGACGCCCCAACCCTCAGTCGCACCGGCCAGCAGGCCGATGATGGCGTCGTTGACGATCTCTACTGGCGCGCTGAGACCCAGCGAGCGGATGGCCTCCAGCGTGGGCTCTCGCTGGGAGGGCCAATCGTACCCGCCGATGCCAAAGCCCGCGCCGGCGATTTCATCTGCGGCGATTCCGGCAGCGGCCAACGCCTCCCGGGTGATGAGCCGGAGCACGTCGGCCAGGCCCTCGTAGCCGACGCCCTCTGGGTTGCCGGAACCTCCAACTCCAAAGCCCAGCGCCCGGCCGAGATCGTCCGCGATCAACGCGTGGCTCTTTGTCGCACCGACGTCGACGCCGAGAAAGTAGCGGGTCATGTTGCCCCCCAGAACTGTGGCAGGTATGAGCGGTTCGTCTCCAGCATGTCGTCAAGCACAGCCTGAACGCGATCGGCCGAGGGCCCCAGGGGGTGGGCGAGCAGCGCCTGATAGGCTGCATCCCGGTCCCCGCGCACGGCTGCCTCTACCGTCAGCAGCTCGTACGCCTTCACGTGAGCCAACAGGCCAGAGCAGACCGGCGGCAGCGGCTCGGCCGGCAGGGGGTGAATCCCCGCCCGATCCACGCGGCAGGGCATCTCCAGCACCCAGTCCTCGGGCCAGCCCGGCACCATGCCGCCGTGCCGCACGTTGATGACGTGGGTCTCGCCCAGATCGTTGTAGTGGGCGTTGAGCAATTGTGTAGCCAGCGTGGAATAATACGCACCGCCCCGCTTCATCAGATCCCCCGGCGGTTCCGTCCGGCCCGGCTCGGCGTATTGGGCCAGCAGGTCAGCCTCGATCTCTATGACCTCCTCGGCGCGGGAGGGGGGCCATTTCTCCTGGGCTGCCAGCTTGCGATCGGTGTGGTAATAGTACTGCAGATAGTAGTTGGGGATCATGTCCAGCACCTCGACCATGCGCGGGTCCCACGCCGGGTCGGGATCAGTCCGCAGCTCCTCCAGGTACCCATCGAGGATCTGCGGCCACATGTCCTCGCCATCTACCATCAAGCCCCGATGCCAGGTGAGGTGTTCAAGCCGAGCGTGTTCAACTCGGCCCGCTCCGGCGCAATCCGCAGGCCCTGACGCCGTTCCAGCGCTTCCAGGATCCCCATCTTTAGCGTGATCGGCGCGTTGCACACCCCCGCCGCCAGTACGTCGGGAGCGTGCCGGCCGAGGGCCTCGGTGACCAGTCCAGAGGGATTGGTGAAATTGACCAGCAGCGCGCCGGGGGCAAGCTCGCGCATGTCCCGGGTGATGCTCAGGATCACGGGGATGGTGCGCAGCGCCTTGGCCATGCCGCCCACCCCGGTCGTCTCCTGGCCGATCAGGCCGTGTCGCCGGCCCAGGTACTCGTCCTCCCGGCGGGCCTTCATTCCCCCCACCCGCAGTTGCGTGATCACGTAACTGGCACCGCGCACCGCCTCCCGTTGGTCGGTGGTCTCGTGGACCGCGAAGGGAGCACCCTTGGCCTGGACCATGCGCCGGGCAAATCCACCAACGACGTCCAGTCGCTCGGATGAGACGTCCATCAGCCAGAGTTCGGTGAGGGGAAACGAGTCGACACGCGCCAGGAAGCCATTGACCAGCTCAGGCGTGTAAGAAGACCCGCCGCCGATGACGGCCACTTTTTCTTTCATAGTTCCACCACCTTTCCAGTGCGGGCGCTCGCGTACGCCGCGTCCAAGACCCGCATATTGATCCACCCCTCCAGGCCTCCGGGCACGGGTGTCCGGCCGGAGTGAACACAGCCAACGAAAAAAGCCATCTGGTCATCGTACATGCTCTGCGGGCAGTGAGGATCGCGTACCTCGGGGAATCCAGAATCGATCCGATCCACAGCCGAGCGTGCAGCGTTGGGAAGTTCCAGATAGGTCGGAAAAGTCTGTCCAAAGCCGGCGGTGCCATACAGTTGAGTGCAGGCCTCGGGGCCATCCGCGTGCGGCTGCCACCAACCTGACTCGATGGTCGAAGTAGCGCCACAGTCCCAGTTCACGACGATGACGCCGGTATCGTCCACGTCGTACTTGCCATAGTACGTGCCGATGCGGGCATACACGCTCACCGGCTGGGGATCGCCGAGGAGGAAGCGGGCGGTGTCCAACGCGTGGATGCCCATATCAGCCAGCGCCCCGCCACCGGCGTAGCGCTTTTGGGCGAACCACCCCGCGGGTCCCCAGTGGACGTGCACACCGTACCCCCTGGTGCGGACAATCGTCCCCAACCGCCTGGCCTCGACCTGCCTCCGCAGCCAACGGACCTCGGGGTCAAAGCGCCAGCAGTGCGCTACCATCAGCAGGGCCCCTGACTTTTCGCTGGCGGCCATCATCGCTTCGGCTTCGGCCGCGTCCATGGCCATCGGCTTTTCCACCATCACGTGTACACCCGCCTCCAGCGCGGCGATCGTCTGTGGCGCGTGCAGATAGTTGGGCGTGCCGACGACCAACGCGTCCACGTCACCGTCGGCCAGCAGCGCGTCCACGTCGGGATATTGCCGTGGGATTCCAAACTCGGATGCAAAGGCCTGCATCGACTCGGGGCGGTGGTTGACGACTGCCACGAGTTCAGCACCCGGGGTATTGCGACTGGCGCGGGCGTGTGCCCTGGCGATGAAACCTGTGCCAGTCAGTGCGATCCGTAAAGCCATAAATATCTCCTTCTCACGGCGCTAAAGCGCCTACTGCGAACCAAGATATTCCTCAACCCACTCATACGGCCACTGCATCGCCGCCCGTGCCGGGACCCAATTGACCCCGATGGGGATAAAGCGCTGCCCGGCGGTCGCCAGATAGTTGCCTGAGAGCGTCACGGAGGTCAGCATGGGTCGCTCTCCAGATCCCTGGGGTTTTCCGCAACCCCAGGGATCTCAGGGATCTCAGCGAGGATCTCTGGTGGCTCCAAACACACGTAGCGAAAGGCCTCCGCGTAGGCACAGCCCAACTTGGCGCCGGTCCTGGCGTCGGCGGCGCGCACGCCCACCTCGATCAGCGGCTCGAACTGCGTGGGATCGATCCCGGCCAACCGAGCCTCGTCCACGCCGGCCGCCCGTGCCTCCCCCAGGAACTCGTCGACGGTCAACACCATCTGGGAACTGTAGGCGTACAGGGCTTGCAGCTTGCGCTCGATGGTATCGGTGGTATCCACCAGCTTGTTCGTCTGCCAGTTGGCCTTGGAGTACCAATACCACTCGCTCACGCGGTGTGGTTCCAGCCCCTCCGCCAGGTGTTCGGCGTGGTAGAGAGGAAAGTGGGCAAAGGCCGCCGCGTCGGAAGTGGCCCAGGCAACGGCCCGGTGATCGGGGTGGTCCTCAAAGGGCGCAAAGGGGTCCCACGAAAAGATCACGTCGGCCTTGAGCTGGCGGATCAGGTGCATCAGTTGGCCGCGCAAGCGCGAGGGTCGCGCGTCGCACAGGTCCCCGTCGGTGTACCCCAGCAAGAAGACGCCCCGAGCGCCGAGCGCGGCCGCGGAACCCTCGGCCTCCCGCTCGGCAGCGGCGCGCAGCTCTCCGGCCGACATGCGGAGCGAACCCCGGTCGTTGTCGGTCGCGATGACGAGATAGACGTCGTGCCCCTCGTCCGCCAGCCGGGCCAGCGTACCCCCGGCCTTGAACTCGGCATCGTCCCCATGTGCAGCAATGCTCAACACCACCTTCTTGTCCATGTGAACTCTCCCCCCTTCGTCGTTCGTCATCCCGCATTGGTTATTGGTCATTGGTCATTTTCCATTGGCCATTGACTTTATCCTTTTACCCCACTGACCACCAGGCCCTGGGTGAAAACACGCTGGCTGAAGAAAAACAGGATGATGCAGGGTATAACCATGACGACGGAGGCGGCCGCGATCAGATGCGTGTTCACCGCGTACAGTGCGCTGAACGTCTGCAACCCGACGGCCACCGTCCATTTCTCGCGGCTGTGCAGGTAGATCAAGGGCTCGTAGAAATCGTTCCAGGCCCAGATAAAGTGAAGGATGGCAACCGCCACGATGGCCGGGCGCGCCTGAGGGAGAACGACGTGTAAATAGATCTGTATCGGATTGGCCCCGTCGATACGCGCGGCGTCGTCCATCTCGAGCGGGATCGTCATGATGAATTGACGCAGAAAGAACACGTCGTAGGCGTTGGCAAAGAACTGGGGGACGATCAGTGGCAGGAGCGTATCGACCCAGCCCAGTTTCTGGAACATGACGTACATGGGAATGAGACGCACCTGGCTGGGCAACATGATGGTCGAGAGCAGCACCATGAAGAGAACATTCAGCCACGGGGCACGGAAGCGCGAGAACCCGTAGGCGACCATCGTGCACGAAATCAGCATCCCGGCCATGCCGACGAAGGTGACGATCAGCGTGTTGATCAAGTACCTGTCGAACGGCACGCTCGTCAGGGCCTCGGGATAGTTCTCCCAGTGCATCTCCAACTGCTGCATCTGTTCTTGATCGGCGATGACCAGTTCATAGGTCTGATCCGGGTCGGCCGGGTCCACGAACACCCCCTTGCCCTCGGGGAGGTTCTTGACCAGCGCCATCTGGCGCAGCTCGCCCTCCAGGGTAACCTCGTACAGCGGCTCCTCTTTCCCATTCACCTCGACCATGGTGTATTCGAGGGGGATCAGGGGTGGGGGACTGCGGCGCAACTGGTTGCGATCCTTGAGCGAGGTGGACATCATGAATATCAGAGGGATGAGGATGATCACCGCACCGGCCGCCAGAACGAGCATCGTGATCCCCTTGATCAGCAGGTCCTGCGCTTTAATACCCTCAAACTGACGGGCCGGCCGCGCCAGGCTGGCATTCCGCGTTCTGGTTGTGCTCGTCATACTAGCTCCTCCTCCTCAACTCCCCTTCATAGTACACCCACAGCGCTGAAGAACGAAAGACCAGCATGGTCAGGGTCAGCACAATGATCAACAGAATCCAGGCCATGGCGGAGGCATAGCCCATGTCAAAGTACTTGAATCCGTTCTGGTACAGGTAAAGATTGTAGAACAGCGTCGCCCGGGCCGGCCCACCGACGTTGCCGTTGGCGCTGCCGATGACGTAAACCGTGGTAAAGTACTGGAAAGCGCCGATCATGCCCATCACCAGGTTGTAAAAGATAACGGGGGTCACCATGGGAAGCGTGACGTGCCTGAAGCGCTGCCACAGGTTGGCGCCGTCCACTTTGGCAGCATCGTAGAGCGCGGTCGGCACCCCCTGCAGCCCGGCCAGGTAGACGATCATGCTGCCCCCCACGCCCCACAGGCTCATGATCACCAGTGCCGGCATGGCCCAATCCGGGTCCTGCAGCCAGCCAGGGCCCTTGATGCCCACCTTGGCCAGCATTGGATTCAGGAACCCGATGCGGGGATTAAAGACGCGCATCCACATCAACGCGACGGCCACACCGGCGATCACTGAGGGCAGGTAATAGAGCGTCCGCCACAAGTTGACACCAGGTATCTTTTGGTTGAGCAACAGGGCGAGAAAGAAGCCGAAAAGCAGTCCCAGGGGCAGCGCCAGCGAGGCATAGTAGACCGTGACCTGGAGCGATTTCCAGAACAGGGGGTCGCTAAAGAGCTGGCGGTAGTTCGACAGCCCCGACCAGAGAGGGGTATCGACAATGTTGTACTCTGTAAAAGAAAAGTACAGGGAAGCCAGCATAGGACCAGCGGTGAAGGCGATCAGGCCCACGATCCAGGGGCTGATGAAAAAGTACGCCCAGGCAGCCTCCCGTCGGGACATCGTCCAAAAGCGTCTGCGAGACGATTCCATCTTGCACCTTCCTTCGAGGCGGGCGGCGTGTCACACACCGCCGCCCGCC
>Ga0180438_10010388_pt1 | contig 11425 bp, 8 predicted proteins | sample SS_ome_12_FD_132455 | JGI IMG/M metagenome (GOLD analysis project Ga0180438, IMG submission 132455) | Hypersaline lake sediment archaeal communities from the Salton Sea, California, USA - SS_3_D_2 metaG | ecosystem: Environmental > Aquatic > Non-marine Saline and Alkaline > Hypersaline >...
ACGAAACGGCCCCTCTTTACCCTCTGACAAAAAAATATCTGGAGGCACTCCTGTCAGGAGAAAAACAAACGGCCAGCCGTTTGATCTTAGATGCGGTCGAGAGGGGTACAAACATCAAAGATATATACCTCGAGGTCTTCCAGAGGTCTCAGTACGAGATAGGAAGGTTGTGGTGTGCGAACAAAATTTCCGTGGCCCAAGAGCACTACAGTTCCGCGGTCACGCAGCTCGTCATGTCTCAGATCTACCCTCGAATCTTTTCGAGTAAAAAGATCGATCGGAGCCTTATCGCTGCTTGCGTCAACAGTGAATTGCACGAGATCGGTATCCGAATGGTCGCAGATTTTTTTGAGATCGAGGGATGGGATACCTACTATATGGGCGCCAATACGCCGGCCAGAAGTATCATTCAAGCCATAGAAAAAAATCGCCCGCATATTTTAGCCCTATCGGTCACGATGCCATTCCACCAGAGTTTGCTCCAGGAGACAATCGCCAATGTCAGAGCCTCGGATGCTGACGGCAGAGTCAAGATCATCGTAGGGGGTCATGCCCTCAACTCCTCCAAGAATCTCTGGAAAGATTTGGGGGCAGACGGATATGCGGGAAACGCCGAGGAGGCTGTTCGTTTGGCTAAACAGCTTATGGATAAAGAACAGAGAGATTGATCATGTGCCCGAAAAAAAGGCCTGAGGGACTCGCCTTTATCTGTGAAGACACGGGGAAAATCGTGGAAGTAATCGCAAACAGCCTGAGCGGTGCGGAGTTCATTGAACGGGATTCGTTGTTCCCCGCGATCGTCGATCGTGAAAGCATGGGAAAAGCCCTGAGTTTTCTGCTCGATATCCGGCGAAATCGACTCGCATCCGACTGGGAGCTGAACATTACGCTCGGCGGAAAAACCAGAACCATGCATTTTTATGGATTACTCGAAGACAATAAGCTGCTCATCGTGGGTGCGCTGAATAATTCATCCGCACTCCGGCTTTTAGAGAATACAACAAAGACCGGAGTCAAGGATGTTGAAGGGATGGGAGACGTTGTCAGAGAACGTTCAGGCCCCCTGCAGGCTGAAACGGGTGTTGAAGGTTTATACTGGGATGAACTCTCCCGTCTCTATAACGAGCTATCCAACCTGCAGCGGGAATCGGCCAAACAGAATGTGGAGCTCAAGCGGCTGAACGAATTGAAGAACCAATTCCTGGGGACAGCCGCTCATGATCTTAGAAACCCCATCTGGATGATCCGCCTGTACAGCCAGTTCTTACTGGAGGATGCCTCATCGGTTCTCAACGAAGAACAGGTGGAATTTCTCAACATCATCCAATCGCACAGCGAGAATATGCAACAGCTCGTCGACAGTTATCTCGATTATTCCACCGTAGAATCCGGGAAACTAAAGCTGGAGCGCAAACCGAGCGATTTGCTTGCCCTCATTAAAAACAATATTCACATGAATCAACCTCTGGCGGCAAAAAAACAGATCGAATTATTGCCTGTTCTGGATGAACATCTTCCTCCTATGAATATCGATCCATTGAAGATTGATCAAGTGCTCAACAACCTCATCAGCAACGCCATCCGATTTTCACTCCCCCAGACAAGAATCGAGGTTAGCCTCCGCCGCTCCCAGGACGAAGCCGTGATCACGGTGAAGGATGAGGGCGTAGGAATCCCAGAGGAAAAACGGGCGGCTCTTTTTGACCCGTTCGAGGGAGAGCGAGAGACCAAGGACAGAGATGAAAGAAGCGCGGGGCTTGGACTGTTTATAGCACGGAAGATCGTTGATGAACACGGGGGCCGAATCTGGTTGGAAAGTGAAGTCGGTGAAGGATCAACCTTTCACGTCGCCCTTCTCATCGAGAATTCCCTAAAATAGGATGGTTCATTCTCATCTTATACCAGGGAAAAAATCAGTATCTTCATGAGAGGTTGAATAGGTGTCTCGTGTCAATATTCGGTGAGGTCGTAATCGTTCATGAAACATTCGGATCCTGAATACAGGGAGCGATGCTTCCGTTGTTTTCGACCGCAAGCGACGTGCGTCTGCGGGGAAATCGAGGCTTTCCATACGAACACCCGATTCTTAATCCTCATGCACCCCAAAGAAGCGCGCAAGGTGAAACTAGGAACAGGGCGTCTGACACACCTATGTCTGAAGAACTCCGAGATCCTGGAGGGAGTGGATTTTTCAGAAGACAGGAGGATAAACCTCCTGATAAAGGATAAGGCTCACTATCCTGTGATCCTGTACCCTGGTGAGGATTCCACCGACATCTCTGAATTCCGTTTTCCCGAGAGGACCCCCGACAAACAAAGGATTTTGCTCGTCGTGATCGATGCCTCCTGGACCTTAGCGAGAAAGATGCTGAAGCTGAGCGCCAATTTGCAAGCTCTACCCAAAATTCACATCCGCCCAAGGGAACGGTCCCGGTATGTGATAAAAAAACAGCCACATCAATACTGTTTATCCACCATCGAGTCGGCCTACTACCTTCTTGAAGCGCTGGACGAGGTGGGGGTCGAAAAATGCCGAGGGCGCCATCGATCGATGCTCGGACTTCTGGACAAGCTGTGCCGGTATCAGCAGGATTGCACGAACGATGAGACTATTCCCGGATACAGAAAAAACGCAGCGATGCCAGGGAAAAAAATGGATCCCGATGAGAGCCGATATCCGGGAAAACGACAGAGCCGGAGTGTGTGTTTCGATCAGTAATTGTGTTTTGAACCTCCCTCAGCTTTAAACCGAAGTGTTTTATCGGGAGGTTGCCGTTATTTCAACCGTTCGTATGAAAGGGGGTCAATATTTGACATCCACATCCACCGTGAAAAACCTGTAATCCGTGTAATCGATCTCCAGCTTCGTTCTCTGCAGGGTATTTTTCTGTACGGTGTTGGTGTAGTTGCTCCAGAGTCCTACTTGCACTCTATCGGGAGTGTAATTCTCCTCGAAAACCGTTTTAGATGGAAACATGAGTCCGTTCTTCTCCACATCATAATAGTGGGTTACGGTGATGATGTGGTTAATGCCTTTGACCTTCGGGTCTTTGTAACCTACGAGTGACTCCTGAGCGACGTCGATGCGCACTATCTGGTAATTTTCTTTATCGATCCAGACTCTTCCGTAGTTGGTACTCTCTCGAGATTCCTTCTTGGGCTTGACCTCGATCACCAGAACATCTCTGTCTTTATGTTTGGTTTCCTCGATGATCCTGTAATCGAATGTGTCCTGCTGAGCTTTCCCCAGAAGGCCTATGGGACCCAGGACAGACCTGTAGGAATAAAATTTTCGGGTTTTCAACTGGGCATTTTTTTCGTTCTTTTTTTCGCCATTTTCTTCGATAAGGGTGCGGCTTTCCTCGATCTTACCGCCTTTTTTGATCAGCTGGTAGTCATAGACATACACATTTTTGCTCAAATTTGTCTGGTGAGGGCCTTTTCTATAGCGATCCGGCGTGCCTTCAGTCCGAAATTCCTGATTCCTGCGGGGGTCGCTCAATTCCTTGTAAGAGGGCTCTCTGGGGTTGGAAAGACCTCCCTCCTGGCTTTTTCTGGAAGTCTCTTCCGAAATTTTCTCCAGGCATACAAAATAGAGGGCTGAATCGCCCAACTTGGAACAGTATGCAGCACTTCTTTTTAATATCTTATCCAGATCGATGTTATCGTGGCCCGCCTCAGCGATTTGAAAACCCAGAGAAGGGTAAACGGTGAGAGTGAATATCAGGATAAAAATAGAGCTGAGTTTAACAACAATCTTGCTGTTCATTTGATTCCGACTCCTCGAATACGTTTGTTATTAAATATCAAAAATTCTGTATCGATCCTCTAAAACTGAACTTTTATTACTAAGCAAAAAACGTGCCACTTCTTTTTTAAGGCTGTTCAGGCCACAATAGGAAATCACTCTGTCTCCTAATCCGGACAGGTGTATGCGTTTTCCTTCAATGAATCAGCGCGATCTTATCTCCCAGGATCCCGCCATCTTGTTTTTCAACTCTTATCAAAAAATATCTTGGATGTTCGCCACTGCTGTTTTGAGGTTTTCCAGAGAATTGGCATAAGAGATACGGATGTGGCCGGCACCGGTTTTTCCGAAGCACTCCCCGGGCACGGTAGCCACTCCGGCATCTTCCAAAAGCTTTTTTGACATCTGGTATCCGTCCATCCCGGTCTCTTCGACCGAGGGAAAGATGTAAAAAGCTCCCTGCGGTTCGGGCAAAGAAAATCCGGGAATCCGATTGACGGCTTCGTAGATGTAGTCACGCCGCCTGCGGAATTCCTCCACCATTTCGTAGGCCGGACTCTGGTCTTCTGTGAGCGCCGTCACAGCCCCCCACTGGGCAAAGGTGTTGGTGGATGTCACCATGTACTGATGATATCTGAGAATCGCGTTCAGATACTTTTCTTCTCCGAGAACATACCCTAATCTCCACCCCGTCATCGAATAGAATTTGGAGAAACCGTTCAAGATGAGCGTCCGTTCTTTCATCCCATCCATGGTAGCGATGCTTACATGTTCGGCTGGCGGGTAGACGATCTTTTCGTAGATTTCGTCGCTCAAGATCACGAGATCATGCTCCAGCGCGAGGGCGGCGACTATTTCCAACACTGCCCCAGAGTTCACTCCGCCTGTGGGATTGGAGGGACTGGATAAAAGAATCATCCTGGTCCTCGGCGTGATCTTGGCTGCGATCTCATAGGGGTCGGGCTCGTAGTTTCTGTCTTCATAAAGGGTATATTCCACCGGCTCGACATCGTTCGATAGAGCGTCCACATCATAATTCACCCAGCGGGGATCGGGGATTAGAATCTGGTCTCCTGGGTCGAGAAGGGCATGGATGGCGACATACACACCTTCAGCGACACCATTGGTGACCACAACGTCTGTTTCGGGGCTATAGTCCAGGTGGTATTCTTCTCTGTATTTATCTGTAATGGCCTGGCGAAGCTCCATGATTCCCGCGTTCTGCGAATAGTGGTGTTTGCCTGCCCGTAGCGCATGCACCGCGGCCTCGACAATATGGCCGGGCGTGTCGAAATCCGGACGTCCGATCTCCAGGTGGATGATCCTTTTTCCTTCATTTTCCAGCATTTTGGCCCTGTCGAAAACCGTACGGATTCCCGAATAAGGAATGCGTTTCGCCTTTATCGATTCCATTTCATGCCCCTTTTTTTAATCTTTTCTCTATCACATTTTTATATTTTTTTTGCTTTTTCCCCCTGTTTGTTCTTCTGGTGATATTCCACGCTTCTCCCCATATTTCATCGCGGCCTGTCACCCTTTCTTATTCGTACCGCAGCGAATCGATGGGATTCGAAGATGCGGCCTTAAATGCCTGGTAACTCACCGTTAAAAGAGCAATCCCAAGAGCTGCAAAAGCTGAAACCAAGAAAATGAACAGGTTGATGGGGGCATGATAGGCATAGTTCTCTAACCATTTATTCATGAAATAATAGGCGAGAGGCCATGCCAAAACGTTGGATATCGCAACAAGCAAGACAAATTCCCGGGAAAGAAGCAGGATAATGTTCGAAACAGATGCGCCCAGGACTTTGCGGATACCGATCTCTTTGGTGCGCTGCTCAGCCATAAAAGATGCCAGCCCCAGAAGACCCAGACAGGCAATAAAAATAGCTAGCGCAGTGAACGTATTGAAGAGTGTTCCCATACGTTGTTCAGCGCGGTATGTCCGGTCATAATACTCATCCAGAAATTGGTATTCAAAGGGAAAGACAGTCGCGATATCCCTCCAAGCTTTTTCCAGATATCTAATGCTTTCAAAGACGTTTTCGCCTTTGATCCTGACAAACATGTAACTGTAGGGTTGTGGCTTGAGCAAACGAATCACCAGCGGTTCCACATGCGTATTGAGCGACTTAAAATGAAAATTCTTGACGACACCGATGACTTTCCCTTTGATCTGCCACAGAGTGAAGGATTTGCCGACCGCCCCATCCTCACCCAAATATCTGGCGGCCTCTTCATTCAGTATAAAGGCCTCCTTTTCATCCGTAGGAAATTCCCTGGAGAAATTTCTCCCGTTGACAATCTCCATATTCATGGTTTCGATAAAGTCATAATCTACGGCCGTGTTATGCATGAGGATGGATTCATTCGGGTCTTTTCCGGGCCAATTCACGGAGGATGTGGAATTCACGATATAAGCGGGCAGCTGGTGGGACCAACATACCCCGAGGATATCGGGGCTGGCTAAGGCCTCACGCTTGTAAGGCTCGTAGTACCGAACGGCATTCATCCCGATGTGCATGTAGATCACATGCTCTTTGTCATAGCCCAGCTTTTTGCTCCGGATATATTCCAGTTGGCTGTGGATGACAGATGTAGCAATAATAAGAAAAATGGACAGTGAGAACTGGATGACAACCAACACGCGGCGGAAACTCGAGCTTTTTGGGCCGGATGTCAACGCCCCTTTGAGGACGTTAACTGGCTGAAAAGAAGAGAGATAGAGAACGGGGTAACTTCCTGATATCAAACCTGTAAGGATGGCCACCCCGATAAGAGCGGCAAGAAGATCGAGACTCTCTCCAGTGAAAAGAGAAAGGTGTTTGCCGGAAAGATTGTTGAACGCTGGGAGCAGGAGCAAAACGATCCCAAGTGCAAGCAGGAAAGCGATAAAGGCAAAGAGCATGGATTCGCCCAGGAATTGCTTGACGATATCTGCCTTTTGAGCGCCAGCGACTTTACGCATACCGACTTCTTTGGCCCGATTTCCGGCGCGGGCAGTCGTCAAATTCATGAAGTTGATACAGGCAATCAAGAGCACGAAGAGGGCAACAAAGGAAAAAATATAGACGTATTTGATATCCCCATGACCGGACACATCTGCGGTGAAGTCCGAATAGAGGTGGATCCTCTTCAAGGGCTGGAGATGGAGTGTCGTACGCGTGTCGGGGAGATGTTTCTTGAGATAGCCAATGATCTTGTCCTGTGCGGCATAGGCATTCGCATTTTCCGCCAGCTCAACGTACGTGAAATAGGAGTTGTTCCCCCACTGGTCCAGAGAGTCTCCGGCCATTTTTAAAATCTCGAAGGGGATTATACAATTGAACTGGAGGTGGGAATTGAGGGGGACATTCTCCACAACACCGGTGACGGTGAGGTCATACATATTTCCGATTTTGAGGTCTTTATTCAAAGGATCTTCATCTCCGAAATATCTTTCGGCCATACTTTCAGTGAGGATAATGGAATTAATTTTATTTAAAGCCGTTTTGGAATCGCCTTTGATCAGACGGAAGCTGAACATGCTAAATAACGAAGGATCAGCCAAAATGATGTCACTCTCATAGAACATCCGTTCGTCATAGCGTATCAGAAGGCGGGGGCTGTGTTCGATCCGAACAGAGTTTATGATCTCTGGAATATCATCCTTGAGTGCAGGGGCCAAAGGGGCCGGCGTCACAGCCACAGGAAATAATTCACCCCCGGCGTAGTACTGTTGTTCGACGACACGGTAAAGACGATCTGCTTTCTCGTGAAAACCGTCGAAGCTCAGCTCGTCCAGGACCCAAAGGAGAATTAAAATACAGCAGGCGATACCGATCGCCAATCCCGCTACGTTGATGAATGTGTAGCCTTTGAATTTATACATATTCCTTAGAGCTGTTTTTATGTAATTTCGAAACATGTTCTCCTCGCATTCGCTTATACGAAAACGATCACTTTAAGGTTGTTCTCCCAAATACTGAAAAAATCCCTTCTTCTATGCAGCGCCCCCTAAGTGGACGATTTCAACTGGTGAAATCCATCCATTTTTCGAACCGGCGAAAGGGAAACGAGCCCTATATATTAATGGAAAAAAATTGGGCGCCACCTTTTGTCGTTGGCCCCACTCATTTTAATGACGCCAGCTGGTGAGGTCTGCAGCAGGGGGCGCAGCTTTTTTGATCCGCTCCAAGATCTTCGGCACATACATCTGGTTATATCTCAGGCGCGAGAGGGCGTTGGGGCGCGTGTGGTCGCCGTTCCAGCAGTGCTCGGCCCTGTCTCCATAATCGATCTCACCGTCATAGTAAGGATCCTCGGTGTTCTCCAGGAATTCTTCGATCAGGTAAACGGCATTGTTCAGGTAGTAGTTGTCCATGTCCCCGCAGTAGATGTGCATCTTCCCCTTGAGCTTCGGTCCCAGTGTTTTCCAGTCCCGTTGGAGGATATAGCTCAGGTCGTAATTCTCCCGCCAGTACTCGGCCACTTCCCTGTCGATCTCACCGGTCATTTTGTCCCAGATGGGTTTGGGATATCCGTTCTCCCCTACAGGGCTGTAAACAGCCTGCCAGATATCCCACTGGTCGCCGGACCGGGAATTGGTGCCGAGAACGAACTCTCGAATGTTCGTCTCCTCGAGGGTGCAGCTGACATGACCCAAGTAGTTTCGCCTGCCGGGTCTCGGTGTTTTTTTGAACGGGCTTTTCAGGAAATAGGCGTTTTCGTCCTCATAGATATTCACGACCGTGTAGGCCCGGAAATCGATGGGATCGGGACAAGCGGCAAAACATCCGTTGTACTCGTCCGGGTAGAAGACCTGAACGGCCAGTGCCTCCCATCCGCCCGTGGATCCTCCATACAGAAACCGGGCCCAGCCTTCGCCGATGCCCCTGAACTTCTCCTCGATGTAGGGGATCAATTCATAGGTGATGGCATCGCCATAAGGACCCAGGTTCGCGGAATTCACGGCGTAGGAGTCGTCATAGTAGGGATTGGCATGCTGGATCTCGATGATGAGCATGCGCGGCGTATCGGGTGCGATCCAGTATTTGTAGAACTCGTACGCATATTCCTGCTGGGTTTTATTGTAACCGTGCCAATCGAATCGGGCGCTGTAATCCGGTTCGAGGTCTGGGTCCGGCGGCTCTTCCCTGAATCCACCGAATGTGTAAGGATAGTGGCCGTGAAACACGCAGAGCGGATACCGGGCTTCAGGGTGCTCCTCGAATCCCTCTGGCAAAAGCACGTGGGCACCCAGATGCATGGGCCGGCCCCAGAATTCGGTGAGAAGTTTGCTCTGGATCTTCACGTGTTTGATGTATTTTGTATCGGGAGGATCCGGAATAGGAGGGATCTTCTGGTCCAAACTCACGGTGATCATCTGGTCCTTGGATGGATCTACGACGACTTTCTGGGGTGTGCTGTAAAGGTTGCCGGGGGCACGGTTCCAGTGTTGTCCTTCTCCCCTATCCATGGGAAGCTTGACCACATGACCGTCTGCCCGGTGGAATGTCTCGTAGATGTGGAGAAGCCCTTGCACCCAATACTCCCCAGAGGGAACGTTCGCCAGGCTGTTTATGGGATATCCCAAAACACCAGCATCAAAGATAGTGTTTTCTCCCGGATTCAATCCGTCCACATCGACCCCGAAAATAAGTTGTGTGTCGGGTCCATCGCTGATCTGAAAACGGGGCTCTCGGCCCTCATCGATGGAAAGCATTAAAAGAATCCGTCCATCCAGGGGCTCCGTGCTGTGTTCTTCCGGAAACGAGACCCCAAAACGAAGCTTAGAGACCTGGCCTTCCTGACCTGTCTGACAGGAAAGAACACACAAAATTAAGGCCAAAATTCCGACAATAAGAGTCGTTTTTTTCAACGATTGGAACATGTTGCCTCCTTTTTTACATGGTTATCTATCAACGGTCCTGACGCATACGGCAAACGAACGGCTTTAGCCCGTTGTACAAAAGTTAACAATCGAATCACACCCAACCCGGCCAAATCGTCAATCCAAGGGCCAGAACTGGTTGTCGTACCAGATCTGTTCTTTAATCTCGTTGTCCAGCTTGGCAAGCATCATCATGTGGGTTTTTTCCCAGCGGACAAGCCACCCGTAAAGCTTTTCTTCCTCTTCGGTTTCTGCCTCTTCCGCTTGTTTGGAGTAAAAGTTGACCGCATTCTTTTCGAACTCGAGAGCGGCCGAGATGACCGCAGCCTCATATCCCGCTCCGTGTACCTCTTTGACAACTTCATCTGACATGATAGCGGCCGTTACTGTCCCGTCATCAAGCTCGAGGTCAGATGCATCAAAGTTTTCGCCTTTGAGGATGCGGGAATACTGCTTGTTCAAAATATCGATGTGTTTCTCTTCTTCCCTGACGAGCATCTTGAAGAGCTCTTTGATGCCTTCGACCTTCGATGTTTCTGTCACCGATTCGTAGAGGGCCTTTCCTTTGTGCTCGAGAAGGATCGCTCCTTTGACGATTTCGAGTTTTTTATTGGCCATTTTTTTCTCCTGCACTCTTTATAAAAACCTATTATAATCATTTTTTTTCGAAAAGGACAAAAAGGGGATAGGCCGGTTTTTTGATTACCCCTATAAAAAGGGAGCCTGTCCCCATTTCTCATTTTTTTATTTGTAGTTATCGAGATCGGTTTTGTCGGCGATGCTTTGAAGCATTTTTTGGTATAGCTCCAAACGCCAGTCGGGCGTTTTCGAGACAGGATTTTCTTTAAAGAGCGGGTAACTCTGCCGCATCCTGTCCGCTGCCGCGAGGTCGACCTTGGCCAAAATGACCTCCTCCTTGGTCTCGCTCGAAGGTCCTGCGTAAAACTTCACTTCGTGCGCCACCTCTCCCGGCCCGATGACAAAACTGGTCCCTGGATAAACTTCTGTCTTGTCTTTCCCCACCAGGTTCGAAGAGGCCACGAACATCATATTCTCGATCGCCCGGGCCTGCAACTGATTGATGTAATAGGATTTCCATCCCTTGAAAGCGCCGAGTGCCGTGATGTGCACATAAAGGCGCGCGCCCGAAGCGGCGTAATATCGCGGAAGCTCGGGAAACATGTAAGTGTCGTAACAGATTCCGACTCCCACCGGTCCCCATGGAGTGTCGAAGGTAAAAGGCCTCTCCCCCTTTGTACACCACCTCATCTCGTTCCCGAACGGCATGAGCTTGGCGTAAGCACCGATCACGCCCTCGGGTCCGATAACAGCCGCCGAGTTGAAATACACATCCGGATCTTCACTCGACTTCTCGGGCATTCCTAAGATGATATAAACACCTAACTCCCGTGTCCACTCGGCAAGGACGTTCGTCGATGGGCCCGGGATCGTCTCGGCGTTCTCCCTGTGCATTTTGGCTCCAGGGCCATTCTCATATCCCGTAAGCGCCAGCTCGGGAAAAAGGATGATGTTTGCCCCGCGTTTTGCAGCCGCCCTGACGTATTTTATGATCCGCTTCAGATTGTCCTCCTTGTTCCCCCAATCCGTGTTGAAATTCACACAGGCGATCGTCACCACATCCGCATCCTCGGCGCTCATTCCAGAAAATGGACATATCCATATCAGAACGATCACGCTCAAAACCCCCCACACAAGGCAACTCGTCCTTAATCTTTTTATTGTTTTCATACTATCCCCCTCCATAATCTTCTCCTTCGAATTCCTTCGCATGAAACCTTCGCCTA
>Ga0180438_10010389_pt1 | contig 11424 bp, 20 predicted proteins | sample SS_ome_12_FD_132455 | JGI IMG/M metagenome (GOLD analysis project Ga0180438, IMG submission 132455) | Hypersaline lake sediment archaeal communities from the Salton Sea, California, USA - SS_3_D_2 metaG | ecosystem: Environmental > Aquatic > Non-marine Saline and Alkaline > Hypersaline >...
CATTGAGTATATCTCGAAACTCATCTAACCATGTTTTTCCTGTGTTAATCCAAGGGTCTTGATCCTCAGCTTGTTGTTGTTGCGTTCTAACAAAACGCTTACTCACAATCATTTTAATGACAAAGGTGGTCTTCACCCATGGATTGACTACCTTGTTCTCTAGTAGTTTTTTGCCACTTTTGAAATCCCGTAGTGACACCTTGTAATATGCTTTATCTGGAAGTGCATCAGGGTTTTGCCATCCTTGAGCTAGGTCGTCAAACTCGAATTGCCCATACTGTTGCCCTCCTACCGAAGACATCATAGACATCGCTGCGGGTACAGAATTAGGAACAATATCGCTATCTGAGGGTAAATCCTCATCACCACGTATGTCGACCATTTCTATGTGTAGTAATCCTGCAAACATCTGATTGGTTTGTTCAGTACGAATCCATCTGTTGATCCCCACTTTGAGATAGATATCACCACTTACTTTCCAGTCTATCTCATCAACATGCGCACCTAGATAATCCTCATCGCCTTGTACTTCGAAGGTGACATATGCTCTAAAGAAATAGAGATAGGTGATCACATGGTAGGTTTGCCCATCTTGCATAATATCATATTCTACGGTGTCTACTGGTTTTGAAGTAGTTTGATAGTGCTCATCCACTTGGGCAAAACCACTTGTCATTAACACTATATCAGGACATCCTCTTTTGGCACCGTCCACATCAAACCACACATTTTGAGGGTCACTCCAAGACCATACTGAAGCATACTCAGGTTGTTTGCTTGCAGAAAAAGTTCCATCAATCGTTACTGCCTTTGTGCCAACATATCCTTTTTGATTGTGGAAGGTAATAGCAGCAAATTCATTTGAAGGACCTTCAAAACCTGAAGGTATTGCCTGAAGTGGTTGTAAAAATGATAAATGAGCATAAGGAGTAATAAAACTTGCAATTAACAGTAGCGATAAAATGACACTACTTGCTTTTGCTGTAAATATCAACTTATGTTTCATTTTATTCACCAAAGTTTGAAATTCGAATCAAAAAATATTAGCGCGCGAAAATATCCCACTAGTTTTGTTGGTGTAAAGTTTGAAATTCAGAAAATATGTTTTGAAAAAAAATGATTGTACTATTTGCGTCTTCGTACTGCACGTAACCAAGGCAATACTGCTGCATTGGGATTCTCTGTTGTTTCTTTAGTTGTTGTCTTTGTTGGAGACCATGTAATTCCACTCATTATTGATTCAGGTTGCTCAGTTGTTTCTTTTGGTTGTGTAGTAGCCTTTGGATTCCATACAATTCCACCCATGATTGATTCTTGTTCTTCTAGTGATTCATCAGTAGGTTGGCCTATTGTCTCCCACCAAGGTTTTCCAGCTGTGTATTCTTGATATTGTTGAGACTCTCGTATATCGTAAAAGCCTCCAGTGCTTTCACTCCCTATCTCATTCTGAAAATCTAAAAATCCACCTGTTCCTGTACTTCCATATTGCGTGACAAAATCCTCTGAAATTCGTGGTTCAGTTTCATCAACATACGATTCTTGTTCCCATGTCTCGCGCATCCAAGGGATTTCAGTAGTCTTCGCTTTGCCCTCATCAGTTTCTTTTGATACGGTCTCTCCAAGAGAAGGTAGTTGATAGGTTCGTTGTTCTGGTGTAGTTACTGTAGTTGGTGATGGTTGAGTTGTGGTGCTTCTTACTTGTGTAGGAGTAGGTGTAGTAGAATTCGTTTTTCTGTTATAGAACAAAACTCCTGAGAGTATCAGAAAACCCACAAATCCAAGTCCTAATAATGTTAATTTCCATCTCCGTTCACGCTTATCATATTTCATAATACGTTTTTCTTTGATATATTGACGCTCATAAGGAGTTGAACGCATTTCGCGTGGATCTAAGCCTTCATCTCCAGCATTATATAATTCTGAGACATCTCTGACTTGTCGTTCATTCATGTTTCTATAAGTTCTGTAGCCTTCGGTTCTTCCCATTTCGGTAGAATAATAACTCATTAAGCAGGTCCACCTCCTTTCCTACCAAATAAGAGATATAAAAGAACTCCAAACATCCCTATCAAAAGCGTGACAACAGCCCATGATTTAGGATGTTTACTGTGTTTTTTTGCATGTTTAAACACAATTAGCGCAATGAGTATCCATAAGAAAAGCGCAATGAATGTTACTAGCAAACTCAAGTAAAGAGTAGTTATTTCAAAACCAAACGCTAAAGGTAAACTACCAAGCACATGAAATTCAAAGATATTAATTATGCTAATATATATTGCAAGTAGCAAACCTATTAGGGGCAATAGCACAATTTCACCTGGGATAAAATCATCTCCTTGTGTAGAAAAAAACATAAAAAAAGATTAAACTAAAGAGGCCCTCCAACTGCTTTTTGATGTTGTTTATGACTAATAAACGCAAATAATGCACCTATTAATGATAGCATTATAACCAAAGGACCATTCAACAAGAAGGTTGCATCAAAGGGGAAGCGTGTTGCTAAGAAATTATAAAGTGAAGCCTTTTCTGTAACGTCTAGTACAACATACGTATAACCTAGATAAAATGCTAAACCAAATAGACCTATACAAGTTACGATCACGGAAAGCCACTTGAGTACCCACCATCCAGTTAGTTTTCCTATGTGATCACCTCCTTCTAAGTGATCTGAAGTTTCGTTTTCTTTTCAATGAGAATAACTAAAGGAATAATCACACCACATACTAACGTGGCATCAATAGTGAACAAAAATAATAATGTCTGTATTTCGGAAAGATGTACTCCTTTCTGTGGAAAAAAGGAAAGTGCAAACACATGATATAAATTGAATGAATACTCAATCAATGGTTTAAAAGTTTGTGAAAGTATAGTACCTAGCATAACGCCTAAGATAAGTATTAACATTACTGTTTGAGTTGAATGTTTAGCACGTGGCATTAGAAAGGCTCACCTTCTTTCTTTTCAATTTGATTTCTCACAATAAGACCAATAATTCCACTAGGAATAAAATCAGCAACTCCAAGTGTGATAATTCCTAGCACAAGTTCTATCATAATATAAATGAAAAGTGGAGGACCTGAATGCCTGAGATTTCTATCAAATGCTAAAATAATCATAACACTAAGAAGAACATAAAGTACATCAAGAGCATCCCCTAAGAAGGGAATAAAACCACCTAAATAATCGACAAGATCAAATAACACTGCAAGAATAACTATAAGACTTTGTTTTTTCTCCAAGAAAAAACCTCCAAGTGTCATGTAGAAAAAAACCAAAAAAAGGTTGAAGTTTAGAGAAGTAGTGCATCCATTATGCTAAACCATGCTTTCTTTGTTGTACTGAATTCGCTAAGCATTGTAAATGTGTATGTGTCAAACGCGAATTGGTATCCAACACCATCTTGCTGATAATTCATTATGAAGGTGCATCCTTTGCTATCAATCGCAAAATCTATGAGTTTCCCTACTATCTGAATTCCATTGGCAGTTGGGGTAATAGTGAATTTCAGAGTAGTAGGTTTGCCAGATGCTGAAACCACATTTGGATAGTGATATGTAACCACGATTTCTTGAGGTGAGATATGCTTTGTAATTTCATGTGATTTCAAGTTATCTTTGGTAATATCCATCGTTTTTACTACTTCACCTTCAATGTTTAACTCTTGTATAGTCCAAATCCTCAAGGTTGTTGTTTGTGCTTCTTTGCTATAGGTAATATCAAGCGATGTTTGTGGCGAAGTGGTTACTGTGACATCATTAGTAGTAACTGTATGGAGTTTGTCAGTTGGAAGAGTAGTCAGAAGAATAGTTGGCGTAACAAAACCTAGCAATATGATAAGAAAACCAAGTATGAATAATTTTCCTTTCAACATATCACCTCCTCTAAATGACTCCTAATGTAAGACTAAAAAGAATGAAATCATATAACCCATGTGTAAAAACCACCGAAAGGATGTTATCGGTGAGCGTAATCTGTATTGAGAGAAATATCCCTGCAATAGTTGCAATACACAAATATGCGAAATTGTTCAAATGAAGAAAACCAAACCATAAACTTGTCAGAAAAATAGTTGATACAAAAAGCACTAATGAGAGAATAGAACCCTTGTTTTGAAAAACTTGAGGATGCGCTTTTGCAGCAACAAAAGGCATAATACGGAGCAATTCTTCTGCAAACGCGATAATTACTATTGAGATAATCAATAGTGATAATATCTGAGGTATGACGAACACTTCGCTCATTGTTAGTTGTGGAACAATGTTTATAGCGATTACCAAAGATTCTAAACCTGTCTCAATACCAAATACTAAGAAAAAGAACAATACTACAAAATTCGCAAGAAAGAGCGCGCTAATCCCTGAGAGAATAGAGACAAGATTAAGCAACAGATTTTGAGAACTAGCAATTGGAAGTGTAGGATGCCTTGAGGTAATCGAATATACATAGTAGAATCCTAACCCTGTAAATATCCCACACACAACCATGAGAATTAATAATGAAACAAGCACTAGAAATCCTCCACTGTTGCTAATTGTCTTTTAGCATTGCTATAAATCAAGATAAACGCGATAATAAGACTAAATGCAAGAATCCAAAAGAAATAAATCGCATACATATTATTGAGCAATCCTTCACCTTGATAGGTTTTCACAAGCATGGTAAGATCTAAAACACATGCAAGTATGAGCAAAATAAGAAATCCTGGAAAGGTTTTTAGTTGCACATTACATTCCTCGTTGTTTTACTCGCCATACAGAAACTCCTAGGAGTAAACCATAAAGCAAACAAAAAGTGTATTTTGCACCAATCCCTGAAAAAAAGGCAAATGCAATCGCTAATTCTGGAGAAATTGAAAAGATCGCTAACACAATACTATATACTTCAGAAGATAAAATCTCAAAGGTAGTAAGTGCTAATGACATATAAAAAATACAGAGTGAAATTATTTTGAATGCTACCCTACCAACCATATATGCTAAACCTACAAGTAAGGCTGGAAGGATAATCGAAAGTGCCATGAGAGGAGTTATTAATCCTAAAAGACTCATAAGACTCAGTTTTATCTACCTCGTGCTAATCGTTTGGTAAACCTACTATCCTTCCACTCAAGCACATAACCAGTTGGAGGGAAAACCTTCTCAAATTGTTGTGTTCCTGGCGTGGTTTTGATAATCTGCACTTGAGTTCCTTCAGAAATGTTGTTTATTTTACCACGCTTTAACCATCTTAAAATGATCTTTGTTTCGTCTTCTCCAAGTGGAGCGTCTAAGTTTTGAAATTCATTGAGCAACTTTGGAAAATCTTTGATAACATCATGTTTTACTGAGAGAATGGTCTTAAACTTGAAACTACCTTGTCTACGAAGTTGCACATGATAAGTAGGTCTCCCTTTCAATGTTTGTGTTTCCATGTTAAACCTCCTTTAATTAAGAGATCGTTACTAAAGCATTCTCAACAAGAAGAATATCGTTAAATGCATATGAGACAAAAATCAATGCTATACTTGAAACAAGTAAAACTCGAAGTACATTGCGCGTAAATTGATTATAGTCTCCTACTCGTGAAGTATGAACCACATAAGCAATAGTCAAACCTACAACTAAAGGCAACACTAACGAATCTATAATAAAAGACACTGTGAGAAATCGTGTAGATCGAAATTGTTGCAAGGTATTGTATAACCCTTCAAGTGAAATGTGAAAAATATACCAGTCTAAGGTAAATCGTGTTATGTAGGTAAATCCTGAGAATAAGAGCAAAAAGAAAAACAACGCAATAAGTAAGAAATAAACAAGTACAGACTCACTTCGCTGAACAAGAAGTAATAACAATAAAGAAATAATTATCGTAAATGCAGTAAAGAGCACAAAGATATATAAGAATTGAAACCGGAGCGCAACATAGACTGAGAACGAGAGAATTCCTAAAAGTGATAAAAAGACTGCTTTTTTAAATTGAATATCAAGTAAGAATCCCACTGTGTTTCTCCTCTCTCCTTCTTTTTAGTATGGTGTACATTGTAATAGCAAACACAATCAAACCAAAAAACCACATGAAATTTGATACAAAATCTCCGAAAGTGAGAAATGTAGGCCAAAACTCAGCTTGTAAGTAATATGCTACCCATCCAAAAAATCCATTGATAAGTGCAACTACTGCCACTACAAAAGCCCGGATGTAAGTATTGATGAATTTGCCAAATACTAAACTGATTAGAGCAATACCACCAAGAAATACCACTCTGATAATCGTGATTAATGACCCACCAGCATAGAGAAAATTCTCAATTGCTTGTGTAGGTCCTACAAATTGCACAACATTTACTGTGACGCTATCAGTCACTTTATCATGTACATTCGTATCAGCTTCTACATAGATCACATGCTCGCCATACGTTTGTACATAAATTGTAGAATCAATGATAGCTTGGTAATGTTTATCTCCTATCTTCTCTGCATATCCGAGATCATACGAGTCAAATGCTATTTTCACGTATTCGCTAGATACAGATTTCGCGTAAATCAAATACACATCAACATAAATGAGATCTCCCCAATGATAGTTTTTCTTATCGGTTTCTATCACCATTTTGAGTGATTCACTGACTTCACCGCCATCCCCGCCATTACCACCACCACCTCCACCACCGTCACCTGTATCACCGTCACCGTCTCCATCTCCACCGTTACCATCGCCGTTGCCTCCATTCGCGTCTTCAGTAGTGGTACGAAAACTAAGTGAAAAAATAAGAATGGCCTCACTTTCAAAGGCATTCATATCTGCATATTGACCATCAATATTGTCTCCAATGTAACTTTCAATGGTACTATAGACATTCCATGTATTATTCGTTAATTGTGCAATCGTTCTATTCCACAACGTATATCCTGCATCATCAACATTCAGAGAACTTGAAAGGTGTGGAGTTCCTGTTGGTGTTCCAGTATAGACGATTCGCTTACTATAATCATCAAGATTTGAAAAGTCATCAAAATCACAACGAATATGCGTTCTATCATCCGCATCAGAAGTAAGGTTCAGACCTTCAGGTCCATAGAGGGTGATGGGGTCTCCAACATCATGGGAGGGCTCAGGATAATTCACATCTTCATGCCCAATGAGTAAAAAACTATCGAAAAATCCACGTAAGGTATTACTTGTACCTGAGAGATAGAATGTTATTTCAACATAGTAAATATCATCAAGGTGGGCACTCGTAAGTTCAGCACCACCAGAATCAACTAATTCAGAAGTAACATTCCTACTAAAATAATACCATTCGTTTGTATTATTTCCTATGCGTACTCGATCACTAGACCCCGCGTCTGAATGACTAGCGGAATTATTATAGACAAAATAATCAACTTGACCAAGCGCGGAACCCAAGTCATCTTGAACCTGAATCGCGACATGTCCAAATTCGTTAGTAGCTGATTCCTCTAACAGAATAGCTTGTGCAATCCACATGTTATGAGGGTCAAACGAGTCTCCAACGCGATATTTTTTATACACATGTGTACTCACAGAAGTACCATTGTTGGTTAAACATGCTGAGGCATTCCCTTGATAGACAGTAGTAGTATTTGCATGGTGCCCATAATATAACGGTGGTGTACCACTACCACCTACTACCCATTTCGTTAGAGGATCATCTGTGTAATGTGATCCATTGAGGGTATCATCACAAGGTTGCCAAATCCCATAATCAATAGTTCCACTTATTTGTGTGATTTCATTATCATTGGTGTTCGCTAGACTTCCAGTACCATAAAAATCATAGGTGGTTGTGGAATAACTGATAGCTTGTGTTGGAATTGGTGAGATCACTAAGAGCATACAAAGAAACACGATTAGTGGTAGACTTAGCTTAATCTTTTTTTGCGTTGTGATCACAACCATCCGTTAAAAATTAGTTTAAATAGTTAGGAAATAACGAGCACCTTCCCCACCATGTGTTTATTTCCACCACGCATAGGGATTAACCCATGTTTCCTTAAAATAGATCGTTTTAAAGAAATAATATTGGGAGGGGTATATTCTTTTAGATGAGCACGATTCCCAGTGCACGAAATTACTTGTCCCTCAAGTACAAGTGCATCTGGAAAGGCTTGATCTACTGCTTTTAGGCAACTATGAGGGTTTTCACGCGAACTTAATTTGATCTCCTCAACACATTCTTTAAGTTCACGTTCTAAATCAGTATTTATTGTTGCAAATTTATTCCATTTCCTTTGAATATACGCAACATGCTGACTTGCTCCATTTCTATCAGTCAAATAATCACCGAAAAAGCAAATACACTAACACAGACGCACCAAAAAAGAGGGCGTAGCATCTATTTTAAAAAGTCTATATAAAGTGTATAGCGCACAAGTCTTATTTAAATGTATCTCTCAAAAATACATTCATTTTAAGATATATTTAACAAGAATATGTCAAAAAAAGTAGTAATGACGTGATTGACACCTTTGAAGTCAGTATATTTATTTATATATGTCAACTGCATACTATAGTTTGGTGATGTTTTGCCACGAGGTTGGTATGGTGAACGTGAAAGACATAGACGAGCTGCACTAAAAGGTTGGTTAAATAGAAACCGTAACTTACGAAAATATAATCCTAAAAAAATTAGAAGACGAACACCTACTACACCAAGAAAATTTAAAACACGTACTAAGAAGAAAAAAGCATCTCTAAAATCAGAGATTCTAGATTCTCAAACACTTAACGAAATTGAGAATAACGCCGATAAGAAGTTCATATATGTTGAATTTGCAAATGGCCACCAACATACACTCAAAGCGTTTGATGTGTGGAATGAAGGATATGGAAACTCTTCAAATGCGGTACAAAATCAGCTTAACTATTTAGAATATGTTGCAAAAAAAGAACACACATGGGTAATTGATGTGAAGGCAACAAATAGTGAAAAGGAAGCTTATGAAGAAGAAATGATAGATGAAGATGGTGGCTTCCTTTAGTTGCGTCTTTTTTCAAATCTGAACTGAGTCCATCCACATTCAGAGCATGGTTGTCCATCTGCGAATATTTTCGCATACGAACAATTTGTACAAATCATCATTTTCAGATTTCACCTCCAATCAAATACCAATTTCATGTAGTTTATCTTGCAGGGGTACCATCTAAATATTTACCCTTAACTATTTTTTCAGGAGATTCGTACCATCCCCAACAGATTAAATCAATGAGTTCTTCTAGAGGTTTACTCTTTGCACATTCAAAACAAAGAATTATTTCTTCATCCTCATTCATAGAGTTTGTGTTTGTAAAAACTTTGAAATATGCTTTTTCTAGAAACCTCTTAGAATCTCCCCATTCTAATGAAGGATCTATTTCCCTACCACAATAATCACATTCCATATTTTCACTTCCTTTACGTGCAATGACACTTTTATGTAATCAGTTGGTCCATAAATTCTTCTACAATTTGCATGCTATCATCTAAAGTTTCAGCAGTTTCAAGATCTATTTGTTTTTCATCTTTATAAAATCCAATAATGAATTTATGTTCGTCTTTATCAAGAGGTAATGCTTCTAAAGATTCTACTGTAATCTCATAACCTAAAGGTACGCTTTCCCATCTATATCCCACATCTGTTTTGAATTTCACCCATTTCATTTTAATCACTTCGTCAATGAATCTTTTCATGTTATACTACTGGTGTTAATGGAAATCGTCGTAATTCTTTTATTGGCTTCACTAAGAAGCCATCTACGATTTCTCTACAAACTTCTGCTTCGAATTCAACAATTTCATATTCATCAGGTGTCTCCTCATATAAACGCATTGTTTCTTTCAGAGTAGGTTCAATGAATTGAGAGATCAAGTTTTCAAGTGAATCACAAGCTGCAATACAATCTTCTATCGCCACGTCTTTAAATCCTGAATACGGCTCACTATCCGCGATTGATGTCCAATCGAAAATTTCAAGTCCAAGGTACTGAACTCGATAGAAAACACCTGTTACTTTTAATGCTTGCTCAAGTTCTTCTTCAAATAATTCTTTCAGTTCCTCTTCGCTTGGTTCCATTCCCCAATCTTCCTCATCACTCATTTTTCATCACTTCGTAAAAGAGTTCTTTTACAACTCTAAGAAATCTCTTAGTTCTTTTAAAGTCATTGTTTTAGCATGTTCCTCACAAACCCAGAACCCGTCTCCTTCTGGTGTGAGAACTTCATAGGCAGGAACGCATACTTCCTCTTCGCCTTCTTTCAAATCTTGAATGCATATATCACAAGGCATCATTGTTGTTATTAGTCTTCCTCCTCATCTATTTCACCGCAAATATCAACCAGAAGATCACAAATTGTTCTTTGTCCAAGATCCTCTGCATTAGTATAAATCACTTGATTGAAAGGGCATTTAGCACATTCTTCTTTGTTGCCTGAACATTCCCATTCTTCAAAAACATCCTTGAAATCTAAGAGGCGATTCATAACATATTCTGCATCCATTTTTTTCACCACTCATCATCTCTATCATCATAACCAAGAATGTCACTGATGTCATCGCGATCAAGGGCTTTTTCAGGTGTTATTCTTTCGGATTCAGGCAGATCTTTTGTTGCTTCATGCCAGACCTCATCCCAATCTACACCCTCTTTTTCTTCTGTTTCTTCTTTAACATACGCAAAGAATTTAAACTTGCATTTCTTGCAATATACTATATATTTGTTCTCTTCGAATTGTTCTAAAATTTCTATGTCTTCTTTTGAATTGCAATCAGGACATTCGAAGTCTTCAATACATTTGAAGTTTGTTGTCATTTTTTTCACCTTGAATATTCAATTACTATTCAAGAATATATACACAGTTGAAGTTTATAAATCTTTCCATATTCAAACCATATTCACAAAGTTTATATAGTTTAATATTCAAAGAATATTCAAAGGTTGTGTAGCTTATGGTAGTTTCGGTTCAAGAATTATCAAAAATCATGGGATATGATGATGATGGGAACAAACAAGAATATGTTCAATATACAGTTACTATTCCAATTCATCTTGTACGAAAATTAAAACTTAGTAAAGGAGACAAATTAGAGGTCACAGTAAAAGATGGTGGCCTGTTTTTCAAGAAAGTTGAAGAGGAATAAAAGCACAATCTCATGTAATTGGTAAAAGTTAGTTAAGGAAAAACAAAGAGCGCCGTTATTAACTCTGGTCGGCGTGGGGTAGGTTTAAGTTATGTAAGCCCCGCTTTGTCTTAACTACTACCAGAAATTACATGAAAATATACATTGATTCGAGGTGATATTTTGGTTCGTATAACTGAAAGGCCATTGTTTGAAATTGGTGATAGTTTTGGTATCACTATTCCTATGGAATGGCTTAAAAAACATGATTTAAAGAAAGGTGATAAAGTTCATTTAAAAATGGCAGGAGATTATATTCTAATAGAAC
>Ga0180438_10010392_pt1 | contig 11423 bp, 8 predicted proteins | sample SS_ome_12_FD_132455 | JGI IMG/M metagenome (GOLD analysis project Ga0180438, IMG submission 132455) | Hypersaline lake sediment archaeal communities from the Salton Sea, California, USA - SS_3_D_2 metaG | ecosystem: Environmental > Aquatic > Non-marine Saline and Alkaline > Hypersaline >...
GCTGGTTTTCAGCCCGAAGTAAGGGCCTTTATCTCTCTATCATTCTCACTCCTCCGTCTCCTGAGATTTCTCTTCTTCCTCTGGTGGCGGGATTAGCGGTCAGCGATGCCGTATTTTCCTCTGTTGGTATCCGTATTGGCTTGAAATGGCCTAACGATCTTGTCTGGCAAAGGAAAAAGCTGGGAGGGCTTCTCTGCGAGAGTGGCTATTTGGGAAACCGGGTCAACTATGTTATTCTGGGCTTAGGCCTGAATGTAAACCATAGGAAGGATGATTTCCCGGAAGAAATTCGCCAGCAAGCCGTTTCCCTGAAACTCATAACGGAGAAGGATACGGACAGGAATACTCTCCTGGAGAGCCTCTGGCAGGCCCTCAATCACTGGTATGGACAGTTTTTGCAGGGGAAAGTAGAGGAAATTATCAGTGCCTTTGAGGAAAGATCTGTATTACCTCTAGGGAGTGAAGTCACCCTGGCACTTGATGGAGAAGAAATTTCAGGAATTTATAAAGGGATCGATTCCAAAGGGGGTCTGATCCTGGAAAGATCCGGAGAGGAAAGGGCTTTTTTTTCCGCTGAAATCGAGGCTGTTAAGGATAACCGGAAGGAGGGATAAAATGCTTTTAGCCATAGATATCGGAAACACGAATATAGCTCTCGGAATTTTTAAGAAGAACAAACTCATTCAACACTGGAAGATTCAAACAGAAAGGGAAAAAACGAGCGATGAATACGGAATCACCCTTCTCAACCTCTTCTCTCTCTCCGGTTCGGAAAAAAAAGAGATAGAGTCCGTCATTATTTCCAGCGTCGTTCCTCCTTTGACACCTATTTTTGAAGATTTAAGCCAGAGCCTGTTCAAGGTAAAACCGGCTGTTGTCGGCCCGGGATTGAAGACAGGCATGGCTATCCTCTATGAGAATCCTCTTGAAGTGGGAGCGGACAGGGTGGTCGCTGCTTTGGCCGCCTATGAGAAGCATGGCGGGCCCTGTATAGTGGTTGATTTCGGGACCGCCACGACCTTTGACGCTGTATCATCCAAAGGAGAATATCTTGGAGGGGCCATAGCCCCGGGAATCCAGATTTCGGCGGAAGCCCTCTATCTAAAAACAGCCAAATTGCCGCGTATCGAGATCAAAAAACCCAAAAAAGCTATCGGTCGCACAACGGTCACCAGTATGCAGTCAGGGTTGTATTTTGGCTATGTGGGTCTCGTTTCCAAGATCATTGAGGAAATCAAAAACGAGTTGGGGGAAGAGACGACGGTCATCTCCACGGGTGGCTTCGGGGCTCAAATCAGCCACGAAATTACCTCCATAGATGCGCATGAGCCCGACCTTGTCCTGGAGGGATTGAACATCCTTCATGAGAGAATCCGGAAATGATCTTTGTCCTGTGAAGAAAGACTGTGAAAGGAAAGGATAATCAGAGGAGCGAGTATTACCAATCGATCGCCCGGTACTTCTTCAAGCAGCGGGGAGCGCCTTTTTTTCTCTCTTCCACAGAGCTCAACCTCATTGAAAATTGGGAAAAAATGGAAATTCCCCTCCCTGTAGTCCTGGAAGGGATTAGAATGGCATTCGATAATACCATGAGAAAGTCAGGGAGAAAGACCAAAATCCAATCACTTGCCTACTGTGAAAATCAAATTCTCAGAGCTTTTGACCGACATCGGGACAGACGAGTTGGCGGCGAACGGAGGAGATTGGAGAGGACAGGAAAGAGGATTCGGGCTAACGCCGAGATAAAAAAGTTTTTAGACAATCTTCCCAGTCAAATCATGTATCTCAAAGACGCCTATTCTCGCGCGCAAAGATTGTTCTCTCAGGGACCTGTGGACGAAGAAGAGCTTGAACGGATCGAGGCAGAAGTCGAAGAACTTATCTGGGGGCACTCGCTGGAGGAAGAGAAGGAAAGAGTCAAGAAGGATGTGCGCTCAGAGTATAAAATCGAAGAGGGAGAGGAGTTTTTAAGGATACTCAGGATAAAGCTGGTCAAGGCCATAAGGGACAGATACAAAATCCCTTACATTTCCCTTTTTTATTATTAAAGAATAACGATGGATAGTGAAATTGTTTCTCTGCTCAGGAAAAGGCGGGAAGGCCTGAGTTTCCAGAACATCACACGAGAACTTCATCTCTCTCCCCGAGAGAAGCAGAAGTTGAGAAAGAGGCTGAAAAGACTGGAGGGCCAGGGGATAGTCTTGAGGCTGAGGAGAAAGTATTATGTTCCAGCCAAAACGAATCTCATAAGAGGCAAATTCATTCTTTCTCTGAGAGGATTCGGTTTCGTCACTCCGGAAAATCGTTCATCTGAAGATATTTTCATCCCCTCCCGTTTCACCGCAGGCGCCCGCAGAGGAGACATTGTGGAGGTGCTCTACAGGGAAAAGGGGAAAAAAGGAAAGCCTGAAGGCCGGGTAGTCAGGATAGTGAAAGCCGAGCGAAAGACTTTACTCGGCTTCGTCCGTGAGAGATGGGGAAATCTTTTTTTCCTCCCTCTAGACTCTCCTTCGGCAGAGGAGATTCCTTTAGCCGGGAAAAAACCCCCGTCCCTCCATTCCGGGATGATCGTCGAAGTTGACAGGAAAACCAGGCATCTGATTAAAGCCTTGGGCATGCCCGATGAGCCGGGAGTGGATACCCGGGTGATTATCAAGATGTTTAACCTGGCTTCTTCGTTTTCCAAAGAAGCCCTGGCAGAAGCCAAAGAGCTGTCTTCTGGAATAGATGCCCAGGCAAAAAAGGAAAGAAAGGATTTCCGCAAGTGGACGAGCATGACCATTGACGGTGAGAACGCCCAGGATTTTGACGACGCAGTCAGCATTAAAAGGCTCGAGAATGAGAATTTTCTTCTCGGAGTCCATATCGCTGATGTCTCCCACTACGTTAAACCGGGTGCTTCCCTTGATGCAGAGGCTTTTGAGAGGGGCACGAGTGTTTATTTCCCTGACCGAACTCTTCCGATGCTGCCTGAAAGGCTTTCAAATAACATTTGCAGTCTCAGGCCTCAAGAGGACAAGCTGACTTTTTCGGTCCTGCTCGAGATTGATCGGGAGGGAGAGGTTGTGAAAGCTGAGTTCTATCCGTCTCTGATTCGAACCGCGGAGAGGATGACATATGATGCGGTCTACAGGATATTCCAGGAGAACGAGAAGGAGAAAAAGAGATATCCCCATCTTATTCCAGACCTCCTTTTGATGAGGGAACTGGCGTCACTTTTGAGAAAGAGAAGGGCGGAGGAAGGGAGTCTGGATTTTGACCTCCTCGAACCAGAGCTGGTGTACAAAGAAGGAAGCCTCCATTCGATCGTGCCTTTCGAGCCGAATGAGGCCCACCACCTTATCGAGGAATTCATGCTGGCGGCCAATGAAGCCGTGGCTCGCTTTTTGAGCCTGAATGATATACCGCTGATGTATAGAGTTCATCCCCCGCCGAGTTTGAAGGATCTGGAAAGGCTGAGAGAGATACTGGTCCATTTTGACCTCTCTCTTCCCCTTCCCAAGAAGATTGGCTCAAAAGACCTGCAGCGTATCCTGAAAGAGGTTGAGGGCAAAAATGAGGAGAAATTTGTCAGTCTCCAGGTGCTGAAGTCCATGAAACTGGCAGTCTATTCGGAAGAAAACGCAGGACATTACGGCCTTGCTAAAAAAGAATACGCGCACTTCACTTCTCCCATCAGACGTTATCCGGATCTGCTTGTCCACAGGATTTTAAAAAAGGCTCTACAAAATGATAGGGAAAAGATGGCTTCGCTGTCTTCCATGGCTCTTCACTGTTCTGAACAGGAGCGAGCCGCCGAGGAAGCGGAGCGGGAGCTTCTGGTGTGGAGGATATTTCGGTTTCTGAAAGGGAAGCTGGGCGAGGAATTTGATGGCATAATCGTCGATATCACCAGCGCGGGCCTGATCGTGGAGCTCGATGATTATTTTGTCGATGGCTTGGTATCTTATTCTGATTTAGGCGGAGATTACTACCGCAAGCGCTCAGAAAAAACGCTGGTCGGGAGAAGAAGCGGTAGGACTTTTGAGCTGGGAGACAGGATGAGAGTGATCCTGGCTTCTGTTGACCCCATACTGAGGAGAATGAGCCTGGTATTGAGCCAGAAAAAGTTGGAGAGACCTTTATGAAGACGAAAAGTTTTGATGCTGCTGTCGATTTTTCCCCCGGGAAAGGGCAGAAACGGATGGATGCTGTTCTGTGTATCCGGGGACAGAAGATGGCCGCCTCTTTCCATTTTTATGAGCCTCTTTCAAAGGATAAATCGGCACCGCATTTTGTTCGAGTCCACACTCATCAGGCCCTTTCTCTGGGATGGAAGGATGATTTCGACGTCAAAGAGTCAGGCAAGAGACATATCCTGGGAAAGGGGCATGTTCTCTATCCCTCCTCGGAGAAAGTGACTCGGACAAAAGAAAAAAAAAGAATCGCACTTCTTGAGGCACTTCAGGGGGACAAAAAAAGCATGCTTTTAACCCTGGCTCAAGACAAAGGGATACGCGGTTTGGGCGAAACAGAAATCAGGGATTTTTCTTCCTCAAGCTGGAAATCTATCCTGCGCCTGATCGAGGAACTGGAGGGGGAAGGGCAGATAAAGATTCTCTCATTTGAGCCTCTTTTTCTGATTTCCCAAGAAAGCTTTAACTTTCTCTGTGAGAAAATTGTTGCCTTTCTCGCGCATTTCCACGAGAAATACCCTGAGCAGAGTGGAACCAGCCAGGAAAGATTACAGAGGAGGTTTGCTCTCCAACCCAGGATTCTTTCACTCGCCCTGAAGCATCTCCTCCATACAGGTCAGATTAAGGAGTCGTCAGGAAAGGTCGCTCTCCCTGATTTCAATGTCGTTTTGACTTCAGATGACAAGAAGATTCTGAAGGAGATGGAGGATATGTCCTTGAAAGGGGATTTTCGTTTGTTTTCTTTCGAGGATCTCCGGAAGCATTTTAAGCTCACGACGCAGAAACTGGAGAGGATGCTCTCTCTTCTTATCGAGAGAAAAAAGATTGTCCAGGGAAAGGATGGGTTGCTGCTCCATTCCAAATGGCTGGATGAGGTCATCAAAGATATCAAGAAATCAGGGAAAAGAGAGATGACCATCGCTGAGTTTAAAGAATTAACCGGACTCACCCGAAAGTATGCGATTCCCCTTCTGGAATTACTGGATCAGATTGGAGTGACACGGAGAAAAGGTTCCTTGCGGGAAATCCTCTAAAGGCCTATTTTTTTTCTTTCTTTTCCTGGCCTTTTTTATCTAAAGCAGATTTGAGTTTTTCCGCAAAAAGACCGAAGACCGGTTCCTCAGAGACAGCCGGTTTGGCTTTTTTCTCTTTTTCTTTAGGAGAAGCAGCTGGTTTTTCGACCTCAATCTCTCTTTTCTCCTTTTCCTTCATTGCTATGAGGGCTTCCAGTTCGGACTCTTCGACTTCGATTTTTTCTTCGATAATTCTCTTGACACCCCGTCTCGCACGTCGCTCTTTTTCTGCCTCCATCCTCATTCTCTTTTTGCGTGAGATTTTTTCTTTTTTAGTTAGGGGTGGCTTTTCAGCTCCTTCTTCTCCCTCAATTTCCATTTCAACTTGTGCCTGAGGCGCTTCTGCTCGTATCTCTTCTCTTCTTTCCGCCTCAGCTTGCGGCAGAGGAATTTCTTCCCTAGGAGCCTCTAGTGGGGGTCTTTCAGTCGGCGCTTCTTCTATCCGTTCTTCCTCAGGAACCTCTACAGTCACCTCAGGTTTTTCTTCTTCTTCTTCAATTTTTTCCTGGTAGAAGAAAATTCCCGCGTTTTTATCGGATTGGAAGAATTCAGGAGTGGCGAGCAGCGCTTTTTCGATGTCCTCATGAGTGGTGCGTTTCAGAACATCCACGAGATGATAGGCACGGAGGTAGTGAAGGGAGCATTTATTTCCCTCCAGGCCGAAATTCTTGAAAACAAAGACCAAAAGCTCAGGGAGCTCCAACTTTTTTCTTTCTTTGTACAGAGATAAGAGATTTTCCAGGGTCTCTCTTTCCAGATGAATGATTTTATTCGGAATGGAAAAAGTGAAAACTTCTTCACCACTCTGTTCGAACACGTCTTTTTTCGGGTCATAGGTGACTTTCAAGACTGAAAGCTTCTTTTTTGACTTCTTGAGCCAGAAATTGAACTGATTCAGCCCTTTTCTCTCCAGAGTCAGGCTTGCTCCTTGAGGAACGTTGTTGAGCTCATAGAACTCTTTCAAGCCCAGGATGAAGTTGGAGGAGGGGTAGTAGAAGACCGTATAGTCCTTTTCTCCTTCAGTATCGGTGAAGACGTATTCTCGCGCATGAGTAAATTCCTTAGACAGGTTTTTTGGGATTTTTATCCCCCCCGAAAGAATCTCTCGCCAGCCGAGATAGAACTTTATCGGAGTCTCAGAAGGATGGGAAATCTCTTCCTTAGTCTCTTCCACTAAAGGCGGGACTTTGGCTTTGGGCGCAGAGATGGGCAGGCCCTGGGAAAAAGATTGGAGAGTTTTCTTCAAGTGCCATTTACCCCAGTTGAGAGGAGAGACGAATGTAAAATCTTTCTTGTAGTTTTTTTCCAAGATATATGTCAGGCTCATACAGTGGAGGTCGAAAAGCTCGTCAGTCTTCTTGATATCAAATAATTTTTCCACCAGTTCGGTTGTTGCCGCAGAGAGTTTAGTTTCCTCAATAAATGCTTTGATTTCATCTATCTTCTTGTCTTTGATTTCGACTTGTTTCTCTGAGAGCTGCCAGAAGTCGTTCCAGTTGAAGAATTTCGGGGATTTGGACAGCGCTGAACTTAGATTCTTTTCAAGGGTTTTCAAGTCTTTATCCGTCATCGGGAGCGCTGTGAGCCTCGGGTCTTCCTTTTTATCTATCTTCTCGGGGGTCTTAGCCTTGCCTTCGAGGTTGCTGGGAAGGAGAACCTGGGTCTTGGTTTTTTTCATGTAATCGATGTATTTCCGGAATAAACCCCCTCCCGAGTAGTCGACTTCCAGCATTTCGCAGTTGAATTCCTTGTAATCGAGTTTCCCGACAACCCTCAGCACAACAGCTCCTTTGAAGGACTCCATTCCCTTACTGCTTACCATTAAGGGCTCGTCGTATTCCTTGTAAATGAGGTCCCCGACTTCATACTTGCATTCAGGGTCGTACATCACGACTTCCTGGCTCATCTGGCCAGACCTCTTCTTGTACGCCAGCTTTTTCGTTACTTCCTGGAGAGAAAGGGGTTTATCGGTGCGGGAGAGTTCTTTTTCTATGAATTCAATATTCTCGTCTGTGATTAGCAATTTTTCTTTTTCTTTTTCCATCGTCACTTTTTACTTTTTTCCATCAGTAAAAGCATGATGATTTTCTGGATATGGAGCCTGTTTTCAGCCTGGTCAAAGACAACAGATTGTGCAGAATCGATGACTTCGTCTGTGACTTCCTCTCCCCTGTGAGCGGGAAGACAGTGCATGAAGACTGCGTCTCTTTTGGCCTTGGCCATTAACTTTCTGTTGACCTGAAAAGAGGTGAAGACCTTGGCTCTTTTTTCCTTTTCCTTCTCCTGTCCCATAGACGCCCAGACATCGGTGTAGACTGCATCGGCGGAGTCTGCGGCTTCAGCCGGGTCATTCGTGAAACTGAAGCTGGCCCCTGTCTCTTCTGCATCCTTTTTAGCTTGTTTCACGATTTCTGCGTTCGGCTCATATCCTTTTGGCGTTGCCACGCTCATCTGGCATCCGGATTTTGCGGCGGCGAAGAGGAGGCTGTGACAGACATTATTCCCATCTCCCAGGTAAGCCAGTTTAAGGCTGGTCAGGTCTTTGTTGTTTTCTCTTAGAGTGAAGAAATCAGCCATGGCCTGACAGGGATGGAGGAGGTCGGTCAAGGCATTGATCACAGGGATGCGTGCTGCCTGGGCGAGGTCAATGACTTCCTGGTGGGCAAAGGTCCTGATCATGATGCCGTCGACCCAACGCTCCATGTTTTTTCCCACATCATGAGGAGTCTCTCTCGTGCCCATCTGAATGTCCGAAGGACTGAGATAGACGGCTTCTCCGCCGAGCTGAAGCATCCCCACTTCAAAAGTCATCCGTGTCCGCAAAGAAGGCTTTTGGAATATCATCGCCAGGACTTTTCCTTTAAGCTTCTGACGGTAATTTTGCGGTTGTTTCTTGATCTTCTCGGTCAGGTCGAGAATCTGGCTGAATTCATAGAGGCTCAGGTCATGGATCGAAAGGAAGTCTTCAAACATTTTTTACTATCTCCTGGACTGAAGCACTGATCTTTGTCCCCGAACGATTGATCAAGGCGGCCTTGAGTTGGTTCGCCGAGGTGATCAAGGTTTCCTTGCCTCCGCCCTTGATGTATTCGATTGCGGCCTGGATCTTGGGCCCCATTGAACCTTCGGGAAACTGTCCCTGGGAGAGGTATTCTTCGGCCTGTTTAATGGTCATGGCTTCAATGGGCTCTTCGCCGGACTTGCCGAAGTTGAGATACACCCTTTCCACGTTAGTCAGGATGATGAACAGGTCGGCCTTGACTTCCCGGGCAATGAGACTGGCGGCATAATCTTTATCGATCACGGCTTCCACTCCCTCGAACAGTCCGCGTCCGTTGATGATGACAGGGATGCCCCCACCGCCTGAAGCAATAACGATCTTTCCAGAGTGGACCAAATCTCTTACGACTCGTTTCGGGACGACATCGATCGGCTTAGGAGAAGGGACAACTTTGCGGTATCCCCGACCGGCATCTTCTATCACTGTCCATTTTTTCTGTTTCGCCAATTGCTGGGCTCTGTACTTCGAGTAAAAGGGCCCGATGGGCTTGGTGGGATTCTCGAAAGCCGGGTCTTCCCTGTCGACGACGACCTGTGTGATCAGAGTGGCCACTTCCTTATCCACGGAGTTCTTGCGGAGTTCGTTGATGATGGCTTTTTCCAGCATAAATCCCATACTTCCTTCTGTCATGGCGTCACAGACTTCAAGTGAAAAGGGTGGAATTTTGGTGACCGCTTCCTCCATCTGGATGAGAAGATTCCCCACCTGAGGGCCGTTGCCGTGAACGATGATGAGGTCGTATCCCTTTTTCACCACATGGACCATCAAGCGTGCCGCTTTCTTGGCGTTTTTCATCTGCTCGGATTGGAGCCCTCTCTGGCTATTGGGGAGGATGGCGTTTCCTCCGAAAGCGATCAAAGCGATTTTCCTTTTCATCAGAATTCTCGAAGAACCTCTTTCAAGTCAGGGGAACCGATTTCCTCAAGCTTATAAGTTACACGGAGGATTCTTTTATTCGTTTTGATCAACCGGCCGAGATCGATAGGCGTACCGCTGACCACGAGGTCACAGTTGGCTTTATTTATGGTCTGAGCCAGTTCGTCTGTTTGTTTTTTTCCGTAGCCCATGGCCGGAAGCACTTTATCCAGATGAGAGTATTTCTCGAAGGTGTCTTTGATGCTGCCAACCGCATATGGGCGGGGGTCGACAATTTTAGAGGCGCCTTGTTGTGTGGCGGCGATGATTCCCGCTCCGTATGGCATCCCTCCGTGAGTCAGGGTCGGCCCGTCCTCGACAACAAGGACGGTTTTGCCCGAAATCTCCTCTCCTTCAGGAACAGTAATAGTGGAGTTGGCACGGATTATAATTGCTTCGGGATTGAACTTTTTTATGTTTTCGAGCAGCTGGTCGAGTTTTTCTTTTTCAGCGCTGTCTATCTTGTTGATCACGAGAACCTGTGCCCTCCTGAAATTCGTCTCTCCGGGATGGTACAAGAGCTCATGGCCGGGTCTGTGAGGGTCGACGACCACGATTTCCAAGTCTGCCTTGTAGAAGGGAAAATCATTATTCCCGCCGTCCCAGAGGATGATATCCGCTTCTTTTTCAGCTTCTTCAAGGATAGCGCCATAATCCACGCCGGCATAGACGATGATGCCGTTCTTGATATGGGGTTCGTATTCTTCCATTTCCTCGATGGTGCACTTCTGTTCGATCATATCATCGTAGGTGGCAAATCTCTGGACCTTCTGTTTGGCTAAGTCCCCGTAGGGCATCGGATGGCGGATGACAACGACTCTTTTTCCTTTCTCCTTAAGGAGAAGCGCGATTTTCCGGGCTGTCTGGCTTTTTCCGCAGCCGGTCCGGACTGCACAGACCGAAATCAAGGGGAGTTGACTCTTGATCATCGTCTCCTCTGGGCCGAGGAGAGTGAAACTGGCTCCAGCCGCATGCACCTGGGAGGCTTTATGCATGACGTACTCATGAGAGACGTCACTGTAGGCGAAAAAGACCTCGGAGATATTGTGTTTTTTGATGAGAGAGGAAAGCTCCTCCTCTGGATATATCGGGATTCCCTCTGGGTAAGACTCACCGGAGAGAACAGGAGGATATTTTCTGTCCTCGATATCCGGAATCTGCGTGGCGGTGAAAGCGACGACCCGGTAGTCTGTGTTGTTGCGAAAGTAGACATTGAAGTTGTGGAAGTCTCTTCCTGCAGCACCCATTATGATGGCCTTTTTCATTCGTATAACTCCTTAAAAATGAGTACTAAGTATAATACACCCCCTTCAATTATTCAATGTTTCAAGAGGAACTGGCTCTTTTTTATCGGGACTATCCCTTTCAATTCTTGTTTAAATAAGAGAGAAGTTGTCCGCTATTTTCTTTAATTGGGGGCATTTAAATTGAGGACAGTCCCCAATTATTTACAGCCTCTAATTATTCAGATGTTAAGTTTAATTGAGGACTATCCTTAATCTTTTTCAATTTTTAGATTTTCAGAGAAAAGCAATGAAAAGATAGGCATTAAAATGTCCGGATTCAAGTGCTTGATGCAGCGGAGAAATGTATTATTTTTTCCTGGATGGGCCCTTTTTGGGGAATTTTGGTCTTCCGGACTTGGCTGGAGGAAAGGACTTGCGGACTTTTTGCCAGGCTGGCTTCTGACGTCTGTTGATTTGACGAGGCATTTTTTTCTAAAAAGGAGACAAGGGACTTTCCCCTTTTGAAGATAAGGGGGTGCGTCCCCTTTTTATCCGCTTAATAATTCGGTAGCATTTTAATAATGTCATTGCGAGCGAAGCGTGGCAATCTCGTAGAGAAAATTTATATTTTTACGGGAATGAAGATATCCTTATTTATGAGATTGCCACGCTTCGCTCGCAATGACACTTTTGTCTTCACTATCATCACTAAAAGTTTGCTAAATAACTGAGCATAAATAGCAGTCTGCTTTTTTATCAAGTTTCCTGTCCCTTTTTTTCCTTTTTTACAGTGGGATGATTTCTGCGGATAGAGTTTCAGTATCCAGCAGAGCCACTGTGCTTTTCCCCGAAACCCATCCGCCTGTCTCGCCAGGATTCAAGATCAAGATCTTTCCATCCTTTCTGATTTCAGGCTTATGGGTGTGAGCAAAAATAATGACATCATGCTTTTTTGAACGAATATAGGTTTTAA
>Ga0180438_10010393_pt1 | contig 11421 bp, 18 predicted proteins | sample SS_ome_12_FD_132455 | JGI IMG/M metagenome (GOLD analysis project Ga0180438, IMG submission 132455) | Hypersaline lake sediment archaeal communities from the Salton Sea, California, USA - SS_3_D_2 metaG | ecosystem: Environmental > Aquatic > Non-marine Saline and Alkaline > Hypersaline >...
CGGGCGATATTCTCATGGTTCGCGGCGTATTCAACCCGACGAACACGAGCGACATCTTGTATACGTACTATTGGGTAATTCGATACCAGATTGCTTTTTGAGGTGAATATGAATGCCGTGAATCTTGCCAAAGCCAAAGCCTTTACTTTGTGGGTCAAAAACACGATCGGATCCGAGCCCTCGATATTCACAACCGACGAGCCCGGATTGCCGCCGATCCAGATCAAGTACACGCCCGAGCAACGCGAGGCGTTGATCAAATGGCTCGACGGTCAAGTATTCTCGGCGCTACAACCCGGGAAACCCCCGGCAGATCTCGAGCTCAATTTCGGCGACGTGCTCACGCCGTGGGCGTTGCGGTATATCGTGCCGAGCGCCGGGGCGGTATTCGCGGCGGGATATCTCACAAAGGGATTCCGCAATTTGAAAACACTATTTCGGGGGCGACGATGAATCTATTTATGGGGCAAGTCGATACCGACGAGGAAATACTCGCTCAGATCAAGGCAGACGAAGCAGAGATGGAATTTCGGCGTATGCTTTATACGCCGCCGCCGACGTATGAGCACCCCGCCGAGCAAGTCGCCCCGGATCCCGTCGCCGTCGAGCCGATCGCCCCGGGCGGCGACAACGAGGTATTGCTCAAGCGGGCGTATGAGTCTCAAGGGCTCGAGTATACTCCCGTCGAGCCCGCGCCGGATCCGTACGTCGATCCGTTGCTTATCGATTGGGCGATCGAGCAAAACCTGATCGGCCCGCACGTCGAGATCACTCAAGGGCTCGCTCAATTTATCGAGGGCGAGTATTGGAAATTCAAAGAGCAAGAGATCGACCGAGATCTCGCGGCATTGCGTACGGATCCCGCGCACGATCTTGTAGTCGATACCCGGGAAATCGATCCCGGTCACGCCGTCGTATCAGACCCGGGCCCCGTCGCGTATCACCCCGCCGAGGGCCCCCCGGATAGTTCGCCGTGGCCTTGGGATCCCGACAAAAAGGTACAATACGCGCCCGAGCCCGGATACAGATCAGATCTCGAGGCAAAGCAAAATGAAATCAGCCGGAACGAGATCGACCAGATCCGAGAGGACGAGCTCGAGCGATCCGAGGCGGCAAAAAAAAATCAGCTTGCGGCGTGGCTCGCGATCGGCGCCGGGGCTTTTGCGTTGCTCTCGTGAAATCGTGGATTGCACAAATCGTTGTCGCGGCGATACGCGGAGCGGTTGAGATCATAAAGCTAATAATCAGGCAAAAGCGCCGCGAGGATCCCCCCGAAAAGATCGGCGGGGATCCCGGCGAAACAACCGAGCCCGAGAAAGATTGCGACGTGAGCAATTATGCGGCACAAATCAAGGCGACGCTCTACGAGGTCGCGCAAGAGGTCGGGACTAATCCCGATTGGCTCGATCGCCTGATCGATTTCGAGAGCGGTTGGGATCCGCAAGCGTACAACCCCCGGAGCTCGGCAAAAGGGCTTTTGCAATTCACGGACGCAACCGCTCGAGAGCTCGGATACGAAAGCTCCGAGGATCTCGTGACGCGATCGCCCGACGCTCTCAGTCAACTGCAGGGCCCCGTACGTCGATACCTTGCCAAATACGCCCCGCTCGATACCGATCAGCGTTTATTTATGGCGGTATTTTACCCGCTCGCTATGGACTGGTCGCTCGATCGGGAATTTCCCGACAACGTACAAAAAGCAAACCCGGGAATCGTTACCGTGGCCGATTATATACGCAAAGTATGGCGGCGCCCGGATCCTATGAATCTGTTTCTCATGCTCGCCGCTTTACTTGGCGCGGGCGCAATAGTAATATTTAACACGAGGTGAGCCTATGACAACGGAGCAAGGAAACGGCGCGGATCCCCAAATCGCGCTACAGGATCCCGGCGGCGCCGATTGGCCCGATCGGTTTAGTGAGTTTCTCGAAACGTACGGCGACGAAGATCGAGCGTTCAACGTATCGGTTTTCGAAATGAAACGGCGTACGCCAAACGCCCCCGAGAAACCCGAGTATCTCAAAAACTATCCCGGCGAGATTCCGAGCTACGACGATGTGGCCCGTTATGGCCCGGGCAAGTATCGGCTCGTATTGCGATACGTGCCCCGGGGCAAGTCGGCAATGACCACAAAAAGCGTTACGATCTACGTATCCGAGAAATACGAGCCCGAGCCCGAGCCAGCCGATCAATCCCTCGCCCTCGTGGCGCCCGGATCCGCGCCCGCCCCCGGCGGCGATCTTTTCGCGCAAGTGCTGGCAATGCAGTCGGGACATACTCAGCAGATCGTCGGGATCATGCAAATGTTTATGACAACAATCGGCGAGATCCTCGGGCGCCGTTTCGAGAACGAGGGGCAAAGCATGGGAACAATGCAGAAAGCTCTCAACGAGGTAATTCTATCAAACGTCGATCAGTAACAAGCTCTCGTATCGAAACTACTCGGGACAAAGTACGGCGTCGATATGGGACAAGAGGATCGAGAGAGCGGCGAGGGCAAGACGTTTTTCGATTTCGTGAAGGATCTTTTTTATACGTACGGCGACCAGATCCTCAACGCGGGCCCCGTAATGCAAAAGCTATTTCGGAAACAGGTCAACGAGAGCGAGGATTTTGCATTGATCGAGGAAAACCCCGATCTCTACAAGGCGGCGTACGACGACATACTCGCGGAGGATCCCGGGAACAAGGGCAAGCTCGATAATTTGCTCAAGATTCTCGGGGCGCCGGATCCTGATCTCTTGTTACAAGCAACACGCGACGCCCAAACGGGCGCCGCCCCGGAGCAAGCTCAGTAAATAAAAACGGGATCCCGGCGAAAGGATCCCGAAACCTAACAGGCGAGCGCCCCCGGGACAAGCGAGAGCTACCCTATGCGTAATATAATATCACTCACGCCCGAAAAAGTCGAGGATTTTCTCGATCGGGCAATCAGGGCCCGCCCGATCGGGATCTATACCCGGATCTCCCGCCGGGATTTTTGTACGCTCTCGCCGACGCTTTTCCTTGTTTACTCCCTCGTGCGTTCCTTGGCGAATTTCCGTACCAAGGTCGTGGATTTTTCACGACAGGCGAGGTATTTACGCTCTCAGTACCACAAAAAGACGATATCGAGGAATCTGATCCGGCTCGAGCGCCGGGGGCTTGTGGCCCGGGTCGCCCGCAGATCGTATCGGCTCTACCACGATAGGCGCGGGCGCCCGATCAATCTCTCGTTTGTGTATCTGGTCACGGATCCCGAGAGCGCTCTCTTGGCTCGTTTCGTATTGTTGCTCGCATTCTGGCGGGGCTCGTGGCGCGAGCTCACGACGCGACGGATCCGCGAGGTGCTCGGCATAGACTATCATAGCGCCGTGGCCCTTGGCGCCGCTCTACGGGCGCGAGAGGGCTCTCTCAGCAAGCGTACGATCCGCGCCGTCGTGTTCTACTCCCGGCGCCCTAATTACTGGCAATGCCGCCCCGGATATCGCAAAGATCCCGATACCGATTATTGCTATGATTTTGTCCGGGCAGAGCCCCCCCTCTTAATATGTTCAAGATTGTCTAACCAGTATGCCCCCGGCGCCCCGCCGGGAACACGCCCCGGATCCCCGGGGCGACAAGCGACAAGCGTTATGGAGACCCCTCGCGACCAGATCGCCCCGGCGAGAGCTATATCGCCCTCTCGTTGCCCCGTTGCTCGAGAAATCCCCTCTAATGTGATCCGTACGCGAGATTTCGTTGCCGATTTACCGATTTTCAACGAGATATCAACCGCTCTCGCTTGTCAAAATATCGAGCCAAAACGGGAATCAGGCAAAGAGCACAATACAGACACGCAACCCACAACGGCAAATCAACGATTTATCCCCCGTATTGCTTGACAAGCGTCGCGAAAGCGGCGCGAAAAAATCAATATGTAAACTTGGCGGCCCCGGGCGGCCCCCAAAGTGTTGACAGGGCCCCGGCGGGGATTATATTGTCAATATGGGAGGCAAAAGCACTATGAGTACCAAGAGATCAAACGAGTGCCCGTACGTTATGTTCGAGTACCATTGCGGGCAATGCTACACAAAGAATATCGCCCGGATCGATCGCGATCGCGGCGAGGCGTATCACTCGTGCCACAAATGCGGGCGAGGTACGTTAATTCATTTACACAAAACCAAACAGGAGGTAGAGCGAGCCTATGCAGAACAATTCAAATACTCCCGGGGATCCGGGGATCCCGCCGGATCCGGGGGATACGACGGGCCCGAGCGACTGGGCCCTTTGTTTCGAGAATCAATACGTGAGAGTCACGGCGTCACCCGCCCATGATCATCTAACGATCGAGCTCAAGGATGAAATCAACGCAGACTATTTCGGCAAGGCTGGCCCCGCAATGTTATTTCGGGCCCTATGTATGATCGTCGGGCTCGCTCAAAACAAAGCACTCGAGCCCGGGAAAGTGATAACGCCAAATGAGCAATTTATCCGAAATCCTAACGTCAACGTGCGTTTTGCACGTTTTGTTGAGCGAGATCCGGGGGGAGATCCCGCATAGTGATTATCGATTTCTACAAATGAAAATTGCAGATATTCACGATCGAGCTCAGGGATTACTCGCAACCGAGCAACTGATCGAAAAGCTAAACCAACAGGCAAAGGACAAGGGCAATGAAACGATATTTACTAATCGCGGGCAAAGTGCCCCGGAAATCGAAAGGCTCGACAATGAAGCAAATAAAGATCTCGCTCGCGGATCCTGATCTCGACAGGTTTCGCGCCGTCGCGGATGATATGAACATCGACACCGACAGTATTCTCGCAAAGAAATTCGTACTCGACGCGATCAAATCGTACGAGAAATCTCACCCGGATATGTACCGAGAGAGAAATGCTAACGCCGCAAGGTTCGAGCAACAAGAGCTCGATATCAAAAATGGCGTCGCCGCGTGAATTGATCCAGATCCCGGCGCGAGATCGCCGGGATCGCCCCCCACAAATACATAAGACATTGAATAATATGCGGTACTCTCGGGCCCCGAAAGTACCGTATTTTTTTCTTGACTATTCAACCGATCCGGCGGTATTATACATACCGTGAGCCCGGGTACTATACAAGCGCCGATGGATTCGAAACCTCTTGCGAGCGGGGAATGGTGCGTTGATTACTGTACACGAGCTCCACGACAAAGCGCAAACGGGCGAAGAAATGTACAAGCTCGTGCGGCGCTTTTCAGGTGACATTAATCACTTCACCCACAACGGAAAACCTCTTTCACAACTCCCGATCTCGCAATACTACTCTCTCGTAAAAAAAGTACCGTTTCGCAAGGATGATTACGGCGTCGAGATCGTGACGCGCCCGTATCATCTTTTCGCGTCGCCGTGGCGTGGATGGGACTGCAAAAAAAAGGCGCTTGCGGTCGCGTCGTGGTTACACGAGAACAATATCCCATATCGTTTTACGTCGGTATCGCGTCGCCCAGACGGCGAGATTCATCACGTATTAGTCGAGGCGATGAAAGACGGGGAATGGATCCCGATCGACGCGACGTATCCCGAGAACGAGCTCTATCAAGAAGAACCGTGGACAAATCGCGAAACACTCCCGACGCGAGCGCCGGGGACATTGAGCGACGCGCCGCGACTGGTTTCGATGTACGGCGAGGGCGTGCCGAGCTCTCATATCGCCGATCAGTTTTATCGAGCAATGTATCGCATGGCCCCCGAGCAAATGGGCGAGCCAGCAACGATTATCGCGGCGATCATTGGCGTCGTGGCGACCGTGGTCGCGACCGTGATCGGCGTCGTATCGGGAAAGCGTCGGCAAGAGGAATTGCTCGATCATCAAGTACAAATGGCCCGTATGCAACAGGAGTTCCAAGCAGAACAAACCGCCGAGGCGGCAAAGCAATACGAACAAGCAACCCAAACACAACAAGCGAGCGCCGGGAGCGGTATCCCCGGCTGGCTTATCCCGGCGGCGGCGGCGCTCGGATTGATCGCTTTATCGTGAGGATCCTATGAATTGCATAATGGGACAAGACCCGATACCGAAACCCCCGGCCCCGGCAAAAACGAGCCCGAGTACGGCAGAGAAAATTGCCGCCGGGATTGCCGACAGTCTCAAAGCATTACAACCGCTCACCGATACGATTATCAAAAGCGTGAGCGCCGGAGCTCAGCAAGAGCGACAACTCGAGGCACAACTCGAGCTCGAGCGGATCCGGCAACAAGGTATTTCGGCGGCGTGGACAAATCCGGCGGGATTTGTCCAAGCAAACCCCGCCCTCGCGATCGGGATCCCGGTCGCGATCGTCGGCGCCGCTCTACTACTCAGGCGAAAGCGAGGGCGATAATGTACGCAATCAACTACGGATCGCGCCCGCCCGCAAGGTATCCGCGAGAATACCGGGGCGCCAGCATGGGAGCGATTTCGCTCCCTGAAATGAATCAAGAAACGATCGTAAAATGGATCGTTGTGCCCGGGATTACGGTCGGCGCGTTGATGGTCGCCGCCCGTTTGTTCGGGCGTAAAAAAAAGAGGGGGAAAAAATGAATTGCACAATGGGCGCCGATGTAGTCGCGACCGAGCTCAGCGAGGAACGGAAACGCGAGGCCGAGATCGAGGCGGGATTGCGTGAAGAAGAACCGACGTTTCTTACATGGATGAAAGAGGGCCCGGGTAAGCTCGTATCATGGCTCGGAAATAACGAGATACAAGTCGGCGATACGGTCGTGAGTACCTCGGCGGGAAAGCTCGGCGTGAAAGTCGGTACAGAAACCCCGACGGGCGTCGCGGCAACCGCTCAAGAGGGCGCTGACTGGTTCGGATCATTGCCGACGGCGGTCAAGTTCGGCGTACCCGCCTTGGCGCTTTTTCTTTTGTTGAGGAAATAATGATTGCGTATATGGGATCCGTATCGATGGGCGCGGGCAGTCTTGACGTTCTACAGGAACGAAGCAAACCAGCGCAATTCTGTACCGACGTTGCGCTCCGGGCGTGGGGGCTCGATCCTCAACCCGAGCTCACGAGCGCCGAAGATGTACGTACGTACAATCTCAAGAACAAGATTGTCAACAGTCTCGCCGCCGTAATGGCAAAACAATACACTCCCGCCGACAATCCCGAAAAATATCGCAACTTCATTCACTACTCAAAACACGAGATTCCTCTCGCCCTCGCCTATTGTCGCGAGGAATTGGATCCAGTACCCGATATCATACGTGAAATCCATTTTAAGCCAGATTGGAATAAGTATATCAGGATCCGAAACGCCGACGGGTCACTCTATCAAAGCGAGCATACGATCACCACAGGGCTTTACGGTTCCGCGTTTCAATTTTGCGAGTACCTTTGGGACGCAATGCCAATAGATATACAAGATATCGCTTATGGCGACGGTTGGGCTCAGGCGATACGCGGATCCTCTCAGATCGTCTATGATAGTAAGCGAGATTGGGAATTGTACGGGGATCCGTGGGGATATATTCACGTTAATTCATACATTGGCGAGCTCTCGAGCGTCATAAGTTCATTGTCTGGTGCATTGTTTGCCGAGCCCGGCGAGATTCTTGACGGTTCGCCCTCAATGAGATACGCCGACGTTGACAAGGCAATCGTACGCCTGATGGAATCACCGACGGCGCGATCCTCGCTTGTTGACTATGCCGAGATCCGGCCAGAGTATGCTCACGAGGAAAGCGATCGAATGAAAGAACACGCCGAGCAATGGGGCGACGTGGTGCACGTTCCCGAGCCCTTTGTGCAATACATACCGAAACCAGAACCAAAACCAGAGCCCGCGCCGGATCCATTGGAAAAAGCAATGGAGTATTTGCCGTTTGTTGGCGTCGGTATCGGCGCTTATCGGGCTTTTTTCAAGTGAGGTATTTATGAATCTAATAATGGGATCCGTTGACGATATTCCGCTCAATATCCCGAGCGGATCGAGCTCGTGGATGATCCTCGAGGCAATGGCGGCGCCAAACAAGACCGAGCAAGATATCGCCGCAATTGAGTCACAGAAAGAAACATATTGGGCGCCCGGATCCGCGCCCGAGCTCGATCCCGAGTACGGCAAAAAGCCCCCGGGCGTCGGGGCTTTTGCGTTGCCAGTCGCGGCGGGGCTCGTGTTGTTCTCGTTCTTGAATTGAGTACGATATGATCATGGGATTTTTCAACTGGTCGGTCGAGGAAAAGCTCGCCAATCATACGATCGACACGTATCACCCGCTCGGCGTTTTGACCGAGTACAACGAGGCCGAGCTCTACGCAATGTACAAGGCGTTGCTCGGGATGTACCAAGAGGGAGTACTCGAGGGAACGATCGAGCCGTACGGCCCGGATACGATCGCTGAAAATGAAACGGCGAATCTATACTTGATTGAGAGATCTCAGATGCCCGCCGAGATCGTCGGATCGTTTCGCGAGGCATTGATCGATCTCACGCAAGCGGGCACGCTCGAGGTGAAGCATATCAACCCGAGAGAGGAACACACAAAAGCGCCCACAACGCAAATCGATATCACCCCCGGGGATTTCACTCCCCCGGCATTGAAAAGCGTACTCGACGTCGATCTACCGAAATTTCTGACCACAAATTTGGCATTGCTCGGCGTGATTGCGGTCGCCGGGGCGATCGTATTCACACAAATGAGAGGGGCAAACTATGGCAGGGCTTAGCAAAGCGATCATACGCAAGTATGGTATATCTTCCCGAGCGTGGCGTGAGCAACGCAAGCTCAACAAAAAAAAGAAAGGGGGCGCAACCGTGGCCCGGAAAAAAGCAAGGAGAAAGGCGCGAAAAGCTCCGGCCCGTCGCCGGATACGCGCAAGCGCAAGACGGATCGGGACAGTCGCCCGCCGTCGCAGTCGTAACGTAATGAGCGCAACAACCCGGGCGGCAATGCGTACCGGGATCGGCGTCGCGGGCGCCGTTGGATCAGCCGCGATCGTCAATATGTTGCCGATCAAAACCCCGCAAGCAAAAGCACTCACACAATTGGGGATCGGGCTCGGCGCGATCGCCCTTGTACCGAAACGCCGCGCCGCAATGCGGATCGCCGCCGCTGGAACAAGTCTCGCCGGGGCGCTCGCCCTTGTGAAAACGAGCGGCGTACCGTTGCCGTTGCTCGCCGGATACGGCCCGCGCATGGGACTGAATTACTACCCGAATATGTCCGGGCGTATCGGTCGCTCGTATCGCCCGTATCGCGCCGCCGAGAGGGGCGTCGCCGCCAAAACAAAAAACGTGCCTATGCTTGGCGTCAATAAGCATTATGGCGGCATGGCGGGAACGGGATACGGTTCGCGTTTTGTCTCACAGGCGAATCTGTAGCAATCAGGGACAAGGGAAAGCTCGACAACGAAACCACACAAACACTTTACCAAGGAGTAAAGCAAGATGGATAGACAGGTTGATCTCAGGCAGGGCTATATCAACGCCCTCAACTCTCTGCAAACCGGGACGTACAAGGGCTCGGGCGACGTGATCGATTACTCGCTCTACGATCGAATTGATATGTTGAGCACAACGCTTCAGCATCACCTTTTCCAGATCGGCGTCGGGCAGAACGATCCGGCGGGCGTGGTGAAAACCCTCGCCGACACAAACGTACAGGGCTCCCAGGGGATCCCCGTCGGGCAGAAACTGTACGTCAACGCGATCAAGGTAATGTACTCGAGCACAACCGCCGCCGTTACCGCCGCTATCCTCAACGCTTTTCAGGAAATGGTCGAGCAAACAACGCTCACCGTGAGGATTACGGGCAAGGACAACTACGGGCAATGGAAACTCGGCGAAATGTTCGGCGTACCTCTCCAGATGGCTTTGATTGATGCGACAACGGCGAGCCCCGCGTCGCTCGGTCGGTTTCTGGGGATCTACCCGCTCAATCTTCCGATCGTGCTCGCTCAGCAGGTGCAATTCGAGGTATTTCTCGAGCACCACGTCGCGCCCTCGGATGTGCTCGACGGCGACTGGTTGACGGTTTCACTCTCGGGGATCCTCGAGCGTCTGTCGTAGTCTTGATACGTCGCTCTCGGGCTCACCTCTGAAAGCGGCAACGGATCCCGGGCGGGCTCGCTCGCCCGGATCCGGCTACATTCACTCTCAGCAATGAGGAAAATCGGAAATGCTTAATCCATACCATGAACCGATCGATATCTCTCAGATCATCGATTTACAACAACACCAGTACCAGAACGTGCTATACCTCGAGGAAGAGGTCGCCGCCGATACTCAGGTAGATGCAACTGTCAATATCACGGCGCTCGGTCACTTCATGCTTTTGAGCATGACAGGATCATACACGACAAAAGCCTTTGACGATCCCGACGTGATCGACAATGGGCTTTGCCCTTTCACGGTTCAGCTTGTTGACGGGTCGAATCAGCGTACGCTATTCGACGATTTTGTCCCCGCAAATCTGTTTCTCTCGCCCGGGCGCGAGAAGATCCTCGCGGGCGCGATCTCGGCAGACAATCGTAGCGATCCGCTCTATCTCGAGTTCCCGTTTATCTACACGTTTCCTCTCAATTCTCAGATCGTCGTGAGGATCCGCAATAGTGCCAACTATGCGAATATCCTCAAGATCGAGTTTAAGGGGATCCGCGTATTTCCTCGCAACCGTCAAAGCCTGTAGAGGGGGGCGTATGATCGAGCTACACACGACGGGGCGTACTACGCTCCCGTATATCTCCGGCCCGTTGTGCCAGATGATATCGGAGCGCATGGACGCGGATTTTGCCGAGGTCAACCAGACGCACAATTTCGCGTTTTATCGTCGCTTCACTCTCGGCACTCGGGCGCGTCGCGTATGGCTTTTTCAGATCCCCGATGATTATTATTATTTCCTCGCGGGCTTTCGCGTATGGTATCCGTTGACCGATCAGGGCGACCAGTCGCCGCCCGTATACTTTCGCGTAACAATTGTCGATCAGTCTCGCGAAATGAATATCGAGGAAATCCCGTTTAATATCATCACGACGCCCGCGCAAAATCAGCAACCCGTACAATATCGCGTATCGTGGCTCTATACGTGGTTTCCGGCGGGCAAGATTCAATTCGAGGTATACGCGAGCGACGCAACGGATCCGGCGACGCTCGATCTTATGACCGAGGGATTGAGAATTCCGCGGGATTTCATCACGCAAGAATAGCAAGGGGCGACAATGGCAGAACCAGAGATCACTATCCTCGGCGGTATTTGCGGAACGTTTACCGTTGACACCTCGGGCCCCCTCGAGGTCGCGATCACGCCCGCCGACGCTTTTCTCGTGGGCGCCGTCGGGGCGGGACTGGACACGTATTTTGACCAAGAGGACAATTTCAGATTGCTCTCGCTTTGGGTCGTGTATCCGTATTGCTTTTGTCAGGGCAATACTGATGTGTTGCGTATGCAGATTCGCGGGCGATCGAAAGCAGTCGCTCACCCGTTGATAACTTTCAA
>Ga0180438_10010394_pt1 | contig 11420 bp, 6 predicted proteins | sample SS_ome_12_FD_132455 | JGI IMG/M metagenome (GOLD analysis project Ga0180438, IMG submission 132455) | Hypersaline lake sediment archaeal communities from the Salton Sea, California, USA - SS_3_D_2 metaG | ecosystem: Environmental > Aquatic > Non-marine Saline and Alkaline > Hypersaline >...
CAGGCGAGCAATAAGACAATATAATTGCAACCCGCCGCATACAAAGGACGTCCCCGACACGCTCAACTAACTACGAGCACTCAGTTTACGACCGGATCCTTTTGAGAAATGGGTCATCACGAGCAGTAACTACTTGACTTGCACTCAGGGTGCTGCTATAATTGTGTTTGTGACCGATTATGATTCAAAACCGTAGCAGTGCGAAAATATGGCCGATTCTGATTCAGATACCCAGATGACAAACAAAGATTCGGATGCAGCAAACCTGACGCTTCCGCCTCCTTTTATGCTGCGCCACCGAAAACGTCTGATTGTGCTGGCGCATACAACCGTCTTTGCCTTTTCGCTGTTGTTGTCTTTTCTGCTCGCCGAGAATATGCAGTTCAAACGAGAATGGCTTTTGGGACCTTATCCGTTCTTTCTCGTTTGCTTTGTGCTAATCAAGCTCGTAACGTTCGGAGTCTTCAAGCAATTTCGCGGCTGGTGGCGCTATGTGGGCATCAGCGACCTGACGACCATTCTCCAGGCCTCACTCATCAGCACAATCATCATTGTATTTTTCTGGTTCGGTGGGCTTCAGGTTCCCGCAGTTCGCCGAAAGGTCCCGGACATTGCTGATATAGCCCAGAGCGTGTTTCTGGCTGACATGTTTATCACGGTTCTCGGCCTGGCCGGGCTGCGGATGGCCGTGAGGCTCTATCACGAGGAGTTCCGCACGGTAGAAAGCAAGCGCCTGACGCGCTTTTTGATAATCGGTGCAGGCAATACCGGCGAGGCTCTGCTTCGAGAGATTCACCGCATGCCGGTTGCTCAGTATGAGGTAGTGGGTTTCGTCGACGACGACCTGCTCAAGCAGGGCATCAGCATCCACGGTCTGAGTGTGCTCGGAACGGTCGAACAACTGCCCGAAATATGCAAAGAGCATAACATCGAAGAAGTCGCTATAGCTATGCCCACAGCGACGCATCAGGAACGGCGGCGTGTTGTCCAGGTCTGTGAGGGCATCAAGATACGATTTCGCAGCGTTCCGTCGATAACGGATATTGCTTCCGGCAAATTTCGAGTGTCGCAGATTCAGAATGTTGATATTGACGATTTGCTCGGCAGGGAAGTTATACAGCTCGACACGCTTTTGATAGAGGCTTTCGTCAAGGACAAGATAATCCTCGTCACGGGCGCCGGCGGCTCGATCGGTTCGGAGATGTGCAGACAGGTCTGTAATTACCAGCCTAAGCTTCTTTTACTCGTCGAGCAGGCGGAGAATCCCTTGTTCTATGTCGAGCGCGAACTACACAGCAGGTGGCCCGACGTTCGTATGGGGGGTATTATCTGTAATATAACCGACAACGTTCGCGTGAACGAAATATTCGCGAGGTACGGGCCACAGGTTGTTATTCACGCCGCCGCCCACAAGCACGTTCCGCTTATGGAAACAAATCCAGGCGAATCCATTAAAAACAACGTTGTCGGAACGCGGACAATTGCCGATGCGGCCGACAAGTTTGGCGCCACCAACTTTGTTATGATAAGTACCGACAAAGCTGTCAACCCGACAAGCATAATGGGCTCATCAAAGCGAATTGCCGAGATGTACATCCAGGATTTGAACAAAACCAGCAAGACCGATTTTGTTACCGTCAGGTTCGGCAACGTGCTCGGTTCGGAAGGCTCGGTTGTTCCGATCTTCAAAAAGCAGATCGCTCAGGGCGGGCCGGTCACGGTTACGCATCCCGAGATGAAGCGGTACTTCATGACGATACCGGAGGCAAGCCAGTTGGTGCTCCAGGCCGCGACGATGGGCCACGGAGGGGAGATCTTTGTGCTCGACATGGGTGAGCCGGTGAAAATCGTGGACCTCGCAAGGGAATTGATTACTCTTAGCGGATTCAGACCCGGCGAAGATATCGAAATCGTTTTCACAGGCCCTCGTCCCGGGGAAAAGCTCTTTGAGGAACTCTCACTCGAAGGCGAGGACATCCAGCATACGAGGCATCCGAAGATCAGCATATGGAGGAACATCGTGATGGACCGGACCAGGCTTCGTGCGGGGGTTGATAGGCTCGTGGACGTAGCGCAGACCCAGGACCGCGAAAAAATAATCGAGCAGATCAAAGTGCTTGTGCCCGAATATATCGGAGACTACAACAATCATGGTGTTGGCATCAGCAGCAGCGGTGTTGACGTCCGGGTAGCTGAGTGATTGTGGCCCTGCGCAAATCGTAAGACAAACTCTCCGGCCTGAAATACATTTACAAATGCTTTAGCTCGTATTCAATAACCTGCGTCATTCGCAGGGGGCGATAAAGGGGCTGCCCGCCTGCAGGAGGATTCCGGCTACGGTCTGCAGGTCGTCGAGGTCGATCTGGCTGTTCTCGTCAACGTCGCCGCAGTGGCCTTCTTCAACCTCCACAACAAATGGACTGCCCGCTTGAAGCAAAATGCCCGCCACCGCCTGAAGGTCGTCGAGGTCAACCTGCGTATTGCCGTCAAGATCGCCGAAGCACGCACATCCCACGGCGCCGCCGCCACCACAAACACCAAAGTCGTCAACGTACAGATTACCCAGAGCGCTGCTGCTCGAGCCGCCCGGTGTACCCACCCCGACCTCGATTTTCTTGACATCAGCCAAATCAACGCCGGAAAACTCACTCAGCTCCACCGACCAGAGCCGCCACTGCTCGTCGGCCAGATTAATGCTTGACGGCGAGAGAACCGTCGAAGAATGCCCCGCCGAATCCTCAATCGTGGCATACAGCTTGTCATTCATATTGCCGGCTTCGCCTTTATGGTAGAACCCAACCGCATCAAAGCTGCTCAGATTCAGACCGTCATCGAACGCCAAGGCCGCTCCGGAAGACTTGATGGGTGAGCGGTTGTAGTACTGAAGCATCAGGGACGTTGACCCGCTGCGTTTGTGCTCGGTTGAAGTCTCAATCCACGCACCACCTGCCGCCTCCCAGGAAAGCGTCCCTTCGAAACCGTCCATCCTGGTGCACGGCGCCGTCGTAAAGCTCCAGACCTCGCCTTTTAGCGCCTCGGTCGAGGTGACGTCGTCGACACGCCAGTAATAGCTCTGTTCCATGACAAGTCTGGGAGGAGTATAAGCCGGGCCCGTCTTGCTGCCTTTGAATTCGGGTGAGGCTTTTGTCGCGGCGCTCACCGCATTCAACGTCTCGCCGAAGTAAACATCGTAGGAATCGGCGACTGTCCCGCCTCTCCAGCCGAGTGTCACATCCATCGGCACATCTTTCCCGCCGTCGGCAGGATTGGGATGCGAGCTTCTCGGACTTAAAGGGGTGGCGAGGTGAACATAGCTGTACTCCCGGCTGGAGTGGTGGAAGTACATCGCCAGGACGTCTATCTTCTGAGGCTGATCGGCGGAATCGTTGTCCGTGGCGCTGCGCGTAATGCCGTTTAGTGTAATCGACACCTCCACACGACTCGAGCCTGTACGCTCCAGCCTCAAAGTAAGCTCGCTGTACGTATCCGGCGCAAGCCCGAAGCCGCCCATTGCATCGCTGCCAAGGGCCTCGTAGTATCCGAAGGTCTTCAATAGACCCTCCCCTGCATAGGGAGCGGTTCGCTTTTCAATTGCGCCAGGTTTGTGCACTTCATCGTGGCAGTCGGTCAGCCTGCCGAGGCCCGGGTCAACGTGCGGATATATCCGGTAGTCGTAGCCGAGGTAGCCGTTGAAAATGTCGGCGCTGTTGCCCATGTACTCATCCTCGATGTAGCCGCGTCCGTTGGAGTCGAAAAGACCGAGGTGGAAGTCGCCGCTTGTACCGGCCAGGCATGTTATGTCGGAATCAAAGCACTCGCAGCCGTCGCCCCTGTGATTGCAGGAGCAGTTGCCATGTGTGCCGTCGCTCTTCCAGAGGTAAGTGACCTCAACCACATCGCCGACCTGGCTGAGCCTCTGTTCCGGAAGCCGCACGATAACCTGGTGGTATTTCGCCGGCGCCCATCGCAGGTTGCCGTCATCATCCACGTCCAGCATACTTGGCCACTCCGAATGGTACCAAACCATCCCATCGAAAGGTATGCCCGGTTCATCGTCATAAATCCGATATGCGTGCTCACCTGGCGAACCCACGCTCGCGTTAGACGCACCGCTCAGACCTATCACCACCTTTTCGCTTGCTTCATTGGCGGCATCATCAAGAATCGTAAACGAAATAGTCTCACTCGTATCGCCGGGGGCAAAGGTCAGGATCCCAGCCGATAGCTGGTAATCGGCGCCGGCAGTCGCCGTACCCCCTGTCGCCGCATAGTTGACGGTCACTATCTGACTGGTGGGATAAGCCAAAATAACCTCAACCTGCGCTTCGGGCTCCGTCTCTTCCCCGTGGCTGGAATCGGCCGCAAACAACACTGGCGGCGGACTATTGTAAATTGTGTACGTATGTTGCGACTTTGCCCCCACGCCAAGCGCGCCGCCGCTCGGATTAGAAAGTGTGATAATCATGGTTTCATCAGGCTCAGCCGCCGCATCACTGATGATGTCAATATCTATTGTCTGGTTTGTCTCGCCCGGATTAAATGTCAGTGTCCCGGCTGGAAGGTTATAGTCTGCTCCGGCAGCGGCAGTACCGCCCGTGACGGAATACTGCACGGTATAGGTCAGACCGGGCTTTGCATTGTGAAGCGTCACGCCCACAGCGGCCGAGGTGACACCCTCGAATCCACCCGAATCGGTCTTATCGAACTGGACACTCTCGCGCAGAACCACGCCGTTGAGCCTGTAGTAGTTTACAGTCTTCGGTTCGGAACCGTCGATCGCACCCCCTGATAGCGCCTCATTCCATATCGCGAAGTCATCGTAACCACCGTTAAGAGGACGGTAACTCCCGGGCTTGTCATCCCATGCGCGAGGCCAGTTACCTATCATGAATGTACTCAGGTCTATTGGGCCTGGACCGGCCCGCAGCGTTCGCTCGAGAACGCCGTCAATAAAAACATCCAGTTCACCCGAAGTCGAGTGTCGCACAAGCGCCAAGTGGTGCCACCGGTTCGACCTGAAGCTCGTGGGACCGCTCGGGTCTGAATTCTCCGTGTCAGTCCATTCGCCCCCGCAGCCGACGGCGACATAACCTTCCTGCCTCTCTTCCTCTATGCTCACCTGCAGATTGGCTCCACCAACGCCGGTACCGACGAGCCAAGTAAAGCGTCCCATGTTCGTCTTTTTAACCCATGACATTATGGTGAAATCACCTACTGCCGACGGCAGGCCCGGAACCTCAACACGCGCGTCGTCACCGGTAATTACCAGGTGCCCCGGCGTTGTCTGTACCACCGCACCCGGCGTTTGCCAGGATCCGCCGTAGACCGTACCATCGTTTCCGCCTGTCGAATCAACAGCCCGGTTACCGCTGGTCTCGTCGAAGCCGTAATGAACCAGCAGCTCAGCGGAGCAATTGCCCGCCAGGGCCACCGCTAACGTTATGCACATCAAAAAGGACAGTTTCTTGGACATAATGCTCCTCCTGTCAAATTGTAACTTTTGATACAAGTAGTTTATGCGAACACAGAATTTATCCTAAGCCTTGGCTGCACAGATTTTCCGCTGTTTTATTCCGTTGGGTCGCTACCACTAAGATTATACCGCACAATGAACGGTAAAGCAAGCTTTTTGTCGCGCGGAACGGTATATTTTAAACGTTATTTAGTGGTAAAACCTGCTCGACGCCTCCAGCCAATAGAAACGGCACCGGATAACCATAACCAGATCGATTTTTCAAACCGGCGAATCCGACCTTCATAGGTATAAGTCTTTATTCTAAAGCAAGATAGCAAAGTCAGACAAAATAATGTCAAAATATGGCCTTAATTCGCCCGCGCGGCAGAAGTCAACGGAAGTTGCTGTCGGCCCCCTTACGAAATCACTGTGTGATACGCTTGACAATATTCCTGGTAACTGATGTTTGCCCTCACAGGTTCGCGGCTGCAAGCACGTTCTCTGCCGGCGCGCACTTTTTCTGCCACGCCGGGTAGTCCCGGACAAGCAGCAGCGTCGCGTATTCACCGCCGTAGCTGTAGCCGGTTCGCTTGTCCTTATCCAGGTCTTTAAGGCTGAATTTTACCTTCGCATCGGTTCCCGCATACACGGCTCGGCTGCTTTGTATCTCGTAAAAACGCGCCCAGGTCGGATAAGCCTCGTCGCCTTCGCCTGCCATCATTTTGTTGCGATCAAACCATATAACAGCGCTTTGTATTGCCTCGATTACCCGCGACGACGGATTTTCGATTTCCATGAGGAACTTCACGATACTGACACTTTCCCTGCTACAGAGCGCCACCGGTTCGAACGCCCGCGCCGCACGGGGCTCAAGCGTCTTCTCGTCACACTGCTGGGGCCAGATGGAGCGCTTACCATCGATAATCACCTGTGAGTTCAGAATACACTGCATACCTTTGCGAACGGCCTTTTCACACTTTGCACGACGTTTTCTGTCCAAAAACGAATACTGAGGCTTTCGGTTAGCGATCTCACGCATCAGTCTCATCACACCGACCATCGCATCATCGTTGAAAGTTATGTAGTCACCGTAGTCATTGCCGACCTTGTCCAGGGGATAGCGCTGGGGCCAGCCGCCGTTTTCGTACTGGGCTTCAAGAAGATAATCGAGCCCGCGCAGGAACGAATCCTTGAATCGCTTCTTGCCCGTCGCGTGATATGCTTTGGCTAAGAAAGCCAACTGCGAAAAGGTCGCGCCGTTGTCGATAGTCGACCCCCAGTTCCGTGTAAATTTCTCACCCTGATAGCCGTGCTCGGAAAAGCCCATGTTTTTCGGCCAGCCACCCCACTGCGACTGGTAGGAGACTATGTTGTCGGCATTCTGGATGGCCTGCCAGCTCTTGAACCAGGCATCGGAGCCTTTGCAGTACGGCAACCATACCAGTCGAAAACCGTGAAAAGTATAGCCTCTGTGCGCCGAGTAGCCGCAGCGGCAGGCAGAGCGACAATATTCCGCGCGGTAGTCCCAGGCGCCTCCACGAAGCACACGCCCCGCCCCCTCGCGCCGCTGCCAGGCGCTTCCGTCGGTCGGCGCCCCCTTGTAATCGAAGTGATACTCGTCCTGACACCATTCCCACACGTTGCCGTGCATGTCGTAGAGTCCGAAGGCATTTGGAAGCTTCTGTCCCACCGGCTTGCAGCCGAACTCCGGCTCGCCGTCGCGGACGTTGTTGCCGCAGTACCACATATAGTCGCTGCGTTTTTTGTCGCCCTTGCCGGTTGCGCAGTCGGCGCAGTAGTCCGCACATTCGAGAGAGTCGCCGAAGTAGTATCGACTTTTTGTTCCCGCACGGCAGGCGTACTCCCATTCGGCCTCGCTTGGCAGACGGAAGTGACCAAGGCCTAATTGATTCATCGCATTAACGAACTGGCGGCAGTGATTCCATGAGACCTTGAAGACGGGATAATCATCGCCGATTCCGTAAATCTTGTACGGCTTTATGTCCATGAGTGACAGCCACTGGGCCTGAGTGACCTCGTATTTGCCCATGTAGAATTCGTAATCTATGTTTACCGTATGTAGCGGACCCTCGTCCTTTGACCGGCCCCGTTCGGCTTTGGGCGAGCCCATTCGGAAACTGCCGGACGGAATCGGCACCATCTCCATATTTACACCAGCAGGTAAAGGAAGCACGACGGTTTTGCCGTCCGGGCTTTCTGCTGCGATGACCTTTGCACGGAACTTATCCCACTGTACCCGACGCCAGTGACTGGCGGCGTCCCAGACGATATGCTTGCCTTTCCCATTGGTGCTCATCGGCCCGAAGTCGCCAGACAGACTATCGGCTTGCGGCCTGATGTCCCAGCTTTGCCCCCCATCGCCGGAAAAGGCCACGGTGACCGTAACGGGCTCGGTTCCGCCGGAAAGGTCGTAATGAATATCTACGTAGCGCGAGCCGTCGGGTCGAACCTCGGCCTTAACGTTACCGACAAGAGGCTCAGCCTGTACGGTTGAGCAAGCCGCCAACACCGCAAAAAACCATAAGTAAACGATTGAAGATGCGGCTCGGCATTCGGAAGTTGAGTCTACAGTTCGCATAGTAATGTTTTGCACCTCGTCTGCTTTGACCAAAACTGATTCTTCATCAAACAGTGTACGTAAAATCAACGTTGACTGCAAGACAGCATCCGGGTCATTTTTTTGGCTGGTCCAGTTCCTCTTTGCCGTAAATAGTCAGACCTTCAGGTGCTTTGTGCCCCGGAGTTACAATCAGGCTTGCCGCGTACCCCACTGCAAACACAACCAAATTACCAAGCAGCCCAAGCCATAGCAAATTCACTTTAAACCTCGGGAACCACAGCAGCGTTGAGGACTCAATCATCCCGGTCTTTGGATTTGTCAGCGTCGCCCAGATGATAAAGGCGACCCCGACAACAAGGCCGATGTACAGCCCGTCCTTGCTGCATCGTCTTGTGAAAAACCCCAGAAAGAACATGCCTAACATGCCGCCGGCGATAATCGCAGTAAATATCAGAAACCCGTCAACCATCGACTGCTCCTCAAATCTGGTGAGGAATAATGCCAAAATGATCGAAAGCAGACCTGTCACGAGTACACTGAGCCTCGAAAACCAAAGCCTTTGCTCCTCCGTCGAACGCCTTGCAAGCTTATTGTAGAAATCGTCGATCAGAACCGAGCCAAGGCTGTTGAGATCCGCTGAAAGCGTTGACATCGAGGCCGCAAAAATCCCCGCCAGGATCAGCCCTGTCACACCCGCAGGCAGTTCGTGCGCGATGAAATATGCGAAAACCTTGTCTGGTATATTGCGCACCTCCGCAGGAAGCAGTCCCGGCTGAATTTCATAATATACCCACAATAGAGCACCGATTAACATGAACAGAATCCACACCACGCCAAGAAGAAGAACCGAAATCCATAATGAGCGACGGGCCTGGTCGGTAGACGGAGAGAGAAGATACCTTTGCACAACTGTCTGGTCCGTTGCATATTTTGACATATAGAGATTAAAGCCGGACCACAGAAGGACATAAACACATATCTCCTGCCAGGTAAAATCAAATTCGGCCAGTTTGAATTTGCTCTTCTCGAATCCGACTTGCAGGACTTCTTCCGGACCAACCGGTGTCATGAAAAGAAGGAAGTAAAGCGCCAGGACACCTCCGCCCAAAAGAAGAAAACCTTGAATGACCTCCGTCCACACGACGCCTTCGATTCCACCGTAAAAAGTATAAATGATCGTCGCGACGCCGATTATAAAAATCAAAACCGCGACATCAAACCCGGTCATCCCCGATATTGCAAGGCACAGCAGATAAAGCACCATCGACATCTTGAAAAAGTGACCGCAGATAAACAGAAAGTCACCGTAAAACCTCGCTGCCGGCCCGAAACGCCGTTCGAGATACTCGTACGCACTGAGTTTAATCTTATTTCTAAAAAGTGGAATGATGAACAAGCTGGAAATGACAACCGCCAAGGGAATTGGCGCAATCGTGAGCAGAAACTGCATGTCGTTCTTGAAGGATTTCCCAGGCAGCGCCATGAACGCCCAGCTCGAGATTATTGTGGCAAAAATCGACATCCCCACCGCCCAGCCTGGAATTCTGCGGTTACCAAGAAAGTAACGCTCGGAAGATTTCTGCTTCTTGCCGAAGTACGAGCCCAGCCAGATGATGAAGACAAAATAGCCACCGAGGATTATCCAGTCGACCGGTTGTAACGCGTTTTCGCCTTCGCCCTGCAGCACGCCGCTGTCTCCTGAACCGTGTGTTACGGCCAAGCCTCGAATTCTTTCAGTTTACTGTTTTGAGGCCGATTGCATGCAGGCCCTTTCGGATACCGTCAATTTGCTCTTTTGACAGCGGCCGCAGGGGTCTGCGGAACGTCGCATTCGAGAACTCGCCCATCAGCCATTTCGCCACTTTCATCCGCTGATGCGCCCCACAGCCCGGCTCGCCGAAGTTGTAAATAAGCCTCGCCAAAGGCGCGACCATCTTCTGGGCCTCTTTCGCCCCCGCAAGGTCTCCCTCGAGACAGCAGTGAACAAGTCGTACCATAAGCTCGGGTGCAAAACCGGCGAAGCCGATAAGCGCCCCGTCACCGGCCTCCAGAAGCGTTGGCAGCAGGTACTCATCGTGGCAGGTTATAATCGAAAGGTCCGCACGAGCCGCTTTGAGCTGCTCATAATCCCACAGCCACCTCGCCATATCCCGCGTACCCATCTTGATGCACACGACCCGCGGCAGCTTGACTATCTCGAGCATTTCGTCAAGCGTGTAGCCGGCCTTTGTCCACGCGGGGTACTGATGCACGATAATGTCGATGCCGCCGTCGGTTGCCACGTCCTCGAAAAAACCCACTGCCGTTTGGCTCGAACGACCGAAGCGCAGCCAGTAATGCGGCGGCATGAGCAAAATTGCGTCCGCTCCGGCTTCTTTGGCGGCCTGGGCATGGTCAATAGCCGCCAGACTGCCTTCAGCCGCCACACCCGTGATCACCTTTAGGCCCTTGCCGCTTTTTTTGACCTCGTCGGCGAAGATCCGCGTAACTTCCACCCGCTCACTCGGCCTAAGCGACATGATTTCACCTGTATGCCCGTTGCAGACCAGCCCCTTCAGTCCTTCAACGGCACAAAGATCGCGGATATAGCTGCCGAGTCCCTTTTCGTCAATGCTTTCGTCGTCATGAAAAGCGCACAGCGTCGCCGGAAATACCCCCATCCAGGGATGTACTTTGTAATTCATTTGTCATTCCTTTGCTATTTCAAGAATAGTCTGACTTACCAAAAAAGTGCTGGCCTCGAAAGGCTGTAAATAAAACCTCAAGGCCGGGTTCTTATGCATTTTACAGCGCAGAAGCTGATTGTAAAGGCCAATCCCTTGAACTCAGCGATTCCGCAAGAAGGTGGTTTTTAGTGCGTTTTGACGCGGGTAAGCCGGTGAGTATGCGCCGGTCTGTCCGCGGGAGCGGGTGTGTTAAAATAGGGGGGAGTGTATGGCTTACGCGGAGTGCAGACGCATGGTGGCAGCACGCGCGTGAAGGGTGAAGGGGGCGCGGGATGGCTGGGGGGTGGCGGTTTTTGATGGACCTGGCCGCGGGGGTTGAGATTGGGTTTGTTTTCGGGGCGTGTTGGGAGGTCGGTTGTTTTCATAATGGCTTGTGTTAACAAGACTTAGGTTCATTCAAGCGGCCTGCAAATTGGGTTTGATTGGGCGTGATTGGGTTTGTTTTGACAGCGCGTGCGGAATCGGTGGTCTTCATAATGCTTTGCTAAAAATGAGGTTACGTTTATTCGGGTGTGCAGGAAATTGGGTTTGTTTTGCATAAAAAGGGCTGATTTGTAGAGCGTTCTCGACAGATGTAGTGGCTTATCAGCATATGAATAACCGGATCTCTGACGCTTGTGAATGGTTAGATGGTTCATTGGAAATCGGCCCTTTCCAA
>Ga0180438_10010395_pt1 | contig 11419 bp, 11 predicted proteins | sample SS_ome_12_FD_132455 | JGI IMG/M metagenome (GOLD analysis project Ga0180438, IMG submission 132455) | Hypersaline lake sediment archaeal communities from the Salton Sea, California, USA - SS_3_D_2 metaG | ecosystem: Environmental > Aquatic > Non-marine Saline and Alkaline > Hypersaline >...
CAAACTTCATGTGGAATCGCTCCGGCAACTTGGTTTTGGTAACCTATACTTTGCCACAAAAGGAGCGATTCCGCCAATTTGGCTCTCTATTCGATTGTCAAGGTGCGAAATCTAGGCTAAGAAACATGGCTTCGATCTCGAAAGCAGTCGCCTGCGGCACTTCCTGCGCCTATCCCGCTTGACTCTGTGTGTTGCGTTTCTCTATGTTTGGCTGGTCGCGTTTGGCTCTAGGTCATCAAGCGCGGCCAACGCCGTTTGGTTGATCGGGCTGATCGAAGAGACCTCAGCATTTTCCGTATCGGGCTCGGTACGGTGGAGAGGCTCTTGGCTAGTGCAGAACCTATTCCGATCCGACTCGTACCCCATTTCTCGTAAGCTGTCAGGTGGCTAGATATCCGTTTGGAAGCCCTGCTGCGGCGCGTCACTGCCCAAACGGTCTCCTGATCATGCACCAGGCAAAACGCGACGCGTTTTGCCCCTCGTGGCAGCGGATCTCGGGTTGGATGAACGTGGGGTTATCGTGGACACACTGAGCCCGCCAGGACTGGCGGGCTCCCATCTGGAAGAAATCGTTGCGCTCTACAAGTTGCTCGACCGATCGCCCACAGTGCGGATGCTACAGGCTGTGTTCTTTCAGCCGAAAACTCGTTCGTCCGTGGTCTTTCTTCTAGCCCCTCTGCAATAGACAAGTTGCTCAGCCACACGATGCACCGTCGGTCGCGTGCTGGCGGGTCTTTGCTGTGCTGTATCGAAACCAAGCGGGCTCATCGAGAGTACTTGCGCGGCCTCTATACGGCTCAGACGCTGTGGGTCTGCCGCTCCTCGACCAGCGCAGGGCAAGCGGAAAGCGGCACTCAGAAAGGGAGCCCTCCTTGCCAGATCGAAAAGATGAGCACCAGCAACAGAATCAGAGCCAGTGTGGCGATGATGAGACGACGCGCATACAACCTCTGCATATCATACCTCCTGTTATGCCATTTTGTAGCTTTCGGAAAAGATGCGCCGGCGGGCGAGTTCAAAGGCGCGCTTGCGGCTGAGCTCGTGCACTTGCCGGCGGGAAACAGCAAGTTCTTCCAGCGAGCGCTCCACCGACACGATCATCGGCAAGGGGCCACAGATAAAGTACGTGCAGTTGCGATAGTCGCACGACAGGTGCCGCTGCAGCACGTCTTTGGTAATGTACCCGCTCTCGCCCTCCCAGTTTTGTGGAGGGTTTTCCAAGACGTGGATCACCTCCAGGTTGAGCTTTGTTTGCAGCGCATCCAGCTCCTTGCGAAAGATGACCTCTTCCCAGGTTGGATTGCCGTAAAAGAACTGCAGCGAATGTTTGTCCTTGCGATCGGCCAGGGTGCGCAGCATGCCCATGATCGGCGCCGAGCCGATTCCGCCGGCGATGAACACATAGTCCGTTCCAACGTGATGGTCGAGGTCAAACGTGCCATACGGCCCGTCGATATAGGCCTTGGTCCCCGGCTGGACGCTGCCGACAGCCGAGGTGAAATCGCCCAGCTCTTTGATCGCAAAAACGACGCGTTCCGGGTGCGAGTCGCTGGAGGCGTAGGAAAAGGGATGCTCTTCGATACGGAAAGGGGAATGTCCAAGACTCAGCCAAGCCACCTGACCGGCGCGAAAGGGGACGCCGCTATGGCCGACCGGTTCGAGCACCAGGCTCCACGTCTTGCCCCGTTCTTTGATCACCTCCACGACCTGGTAGGGCCGTCGCAGGATCTGCCACGGCTTGATGATGCGGATATAGACGATCATCGCTGCCCAGACGAGTCCCAGCGCGATCCAGAGGCCGCGCTGGATCGGCACCGAGGTGTAGTAATTCACATTCAAGACGTGATAGAGCGCAAACGCAGCGATGCCTACCGAAAAGAGGTCGTGCAGCCAGCGCCAGAGTTCATAGGATAACCCCAGGGCCAGCCGCTTGACCGAGGTGGCGACGAGCAGGATCAGCAGCACGGTAGCCGCCACCGCGGCGCGCGCGCGCCACGGCGCGGTCACGACGTTGAGCAGCCGCAGCGTGTAGGGATTTTGGATAAAGAGGATCAGCGGGTGGGCCAGGGTCAAGAGGAACGCGATGATAGAGAGCCGGTGGTGAACGTCATAGAGCGTATCCAGCGGAAAGACCTCACCCAAAAAGGGAAGCCGGGCTGTCGGGATGAACTGCAAGCCCATCAGCGCCAGCCCGGCAAAGCCCAGCGACACAGAGAGTTCGCGCCAAAAAGTGCGCCCCGCCGGGCGCGGTGCGAACAGCAAGATCAACAAGGGGGCAAAGACGAGGACAAAGTAGACTGCAATCCAAAACCACTGCCGGGTACGATATTTTGTCATCCCATCCATCCTTTCTCGTCCAGTGGGCTCGCGTCCGGCCCCGGTGGGGCCGGGTTTTCTGAGCCCGGCGCTGAACTGCCGGGCAGGGCGTTCGCCGGTGAGAATGAGGTCTGTCGGTCACGCAGGCTCACGAGCCTACGTTCCGTTTTTAGATTTACAGGGGATAGTGTATACTAGGCAGGGAAATAAAGCAACTCGCTTGGCCATACCATGGGCCGTCACCTGGATCGAGGAGGCAAGGATGAATTGGTCTACAGTTCTGACAGCCGGCCTGGTCTTGATGGGCCTGACCGGGCTGATCATCTGGGGGTATCAGTTCTTTGTCGCTCCCGAATCGGTCGAAAGCACCACCGAGAAATGGACGCGGGCCGGTCACGCAGATGCGCGCTCGCCATCCTTTACCCACTGGGATGCCGACGAACCGCCGTTGATTCCGCAAAACTGCGCCAAGTGTCACAGCTTGAATGGTCATCTCGATTTTCTTGGCGCCGATGGCACGACCGCCGGGCAGGTGGACGGGCCGGCGCCGGTCGGCTCGGTACTCTATTGCAGCACCTGCCACAATATCCCGGCGCACGAAGGGAGGACGGTCGAATTCCCCTCTGGCATTCAGGTACAAGAACCCTCTGCCTCGGCGGGCTGCATGCACTGTCACCAGGGACGCGCGGCGACCCAGACCGTCACCCGGGCGATTGCCGAACTGGGTCTCGATACCGTCTCGGAGGACTTGGGCTTTATCAACGTCCACTATGCCGTCGCCGCGGCGACGCTGTTGGGCGACGAGGTGCAGGTTGGCTACCAGTATGACGGCAAGTCCTACGTCGGGCGCTATGAGCACGTGGAGGATTACTCTACCTGCATCCAGTGTCACGATGCGCACAGCACCCAGGTCGATCCCGACCTGTGCAGCCCTTGTCACTATAACGTCGTGGACGCCGCCGATCTGCGCCACATCCGCTCCAGCGAGGTCGACTATGACGGCGACGGCGACGTGAGCGCGCCGATCGCCGACGAGATCGCGGCCCTGGATAGCGCCCTCTATGCTGCACTGCAAGACTATGCCGCCACGGTGATCGGCACGCCCATCGTCTATGATGGGGGCGCGTTTCCTTATTACTTTGTGGACACGAACGCCAACGGCGTCGCCGATGGAGGCGAGGTCAATTTCGGTAACCGCTACGCTACGTGGACGCCGCGCCTGGTGCGCACGGTCTATAATCACAACTATGTGCACAAGGATCGAGGCGCCTATTCGCACAATCCTCGCTACGCCCTGCAATTGCTCTACGACAGCCTGCAAGACCTGGGAGAAAAGGTGTCCGTGGCAGATTTCGACCGTTTCGTGCGCCCCTGATTCGAGCCAAGCATGAGAGAATGACGACGCCGTCGGTACATTCTAGCCGGACGCAGCGGCTTCACAACTGATTGGTTGCATCTGAGTCGCATAGGCCTGCGCACGGCACAAGATTGGAGGGCATACCCAATGCAACAAAGTCCAAGTTGTAGACAGTGGGTCTCCCCCAGCTTGGTAAACATCGGGATAGGAGCCCGTCGGCTGACCATCCTCCAACAAAAGTCCAACTCGACCCGAAGGCGCGTATGACCAGATCCTGCGCCCGGCTTTTCCAGTTTTGTGCTATACTTTGACGGAATCAGGGTACGTCAACGATACAACCTAGACAAGGGGGAAACATGCTTAGCATCGCCTTTCTGGCAGGGCTGGTGATCTTTTGCCTGTCAAGTATCTACTTTTACTTTATAGGCAGAAACAAACAGGGCCTCAACTCGGCCTTTCTGGTCAGCTTTGTGACCGTGATCTCGTACATCCTCATGTGGCAAGGGAACCTGACCACGACCTCCGCCGATGGGGAGCCGATCTACTGGACGCGCTGGCTCTTCTATGGGCTAAGCTGTACGCTGCTCATGCTCGAGATTTCGAAAGTCAAAAGGATCGCGGGCGGTGAGCGAATCAGCCTTTTGTACCTGACCGCGATCGTGATGGGCGCCGGCTTTCTGGCTGCGCGAGACACGACCGCCGTGCGCTGGGCCCACTTTGCCATCAGCTCTGTGGCCTATGTCTTGTTGGTCCTCAAGGTTCTGTCGGTCAAAGACGGGAGCTGGACGCACAGCTATCTCTACTTTGGATGGACCGTCTTTCCGATCGTCTTCTTTTTTGCGCCGACTGGCCTGGGTTTGATCGACGCCGGCCTGGCCAACCTGCTTTATCTGCTTTTGGACCTTTATACAAAGATCGTGTTCAACATCCACCTGAGCCGCAAGGGCTAGTTTGATCCGTACTTGCAGATTGAGGACAGGACGAATGATCGAACACCCAAAACAAATCTGGACCTTGACGCTGGACCAGGTTCTAGAGGCCCTGGACACGCCACTCGAAACGGGCTTGAGCCAGGCCGAAGCCGAACGCCGGCTGGCCGAGGTCGGTCTCAACGAACTAACCGAACAGGGCTTGCGGAGCCCGTGGCGCATTCTCGCCGCACAGTTCACCGAAGTGATGGTCATCGTCCTGATCGTAGCCGCGGCCATCTCCCTGGCCATCGGCGACCTCAAGGACGCCATCGCCATCCTGGTCATCGTCGTCCTCAACGCCGTGCTGGGCTTTACCCAAGAGTACCGCGCCGAACAGGCGATGGCGGCCCTGAAAAAGATGACGGTGCCGCGGATCAAGGTGCGGCGCGACGGACAGGTGCGCGAGATCTCGGCGCGCGAGCTGGTGCCCGGCGACCTGTTTCTGCTCGAGACAGGGGGCACGGTGCCATGCGACGGACGTGTGCTGGAGAGCGTGAATCTGCGTGTGCAAGAAGCCGCGCTCACTGGCGAATCCGAGCCCGTCGACAAGTGCACGGAGGCGCTCGCCGGCGAGAACCTGGCCCTCGGAGATCGCTGCAACATGGTCTTTCTGGGCACCGCCATCGCCTACGGGCGTGGGCTGGGTCTGGTCACGTCCACCGGGATGCAGACCGAACTGGGGCACATTGCCACAATGATCCAGTCCGTGGAGAGCGAGCGCACGCCGCTGCAGCGGCGGATGGCCCAACTGGGCAAGTGGCTGGCTTTGGCCGCGCTGGGCTTGGTGGCGCTGGTCTTTGTGCTCGGCCTGCTCCAGGGGACGGACGTGACGACGATGTTTCTGGTGTCGATCAGCCTGGCCGTGGCCGCCGTCCCGGAGGGGCTGCCGGCCGTGGTCACCATTGCCCTGGCGCTGGGCGCGCAGCGGATGCTCAAGCGGCGGGCGCTGATCCGCAGGTTGCCGGCGGTGGAGACGCTGGGCTCGGTCACGGTGATCTGTTCGGACAAGACCGGCACCCTGACCGAGAACCGCATGACGGTGACCATGCTGGACGTGGCCGAGAACACGGTGAGCCTGGAGGAGCATCTGCGCAAGTCCGGGCCCTTGCTCAGGCCCGACGACGCTCCCCTGGATGCGCCGAGCGCCTCCCTGTCGCTGCTGCTGACGACAAGCGCGCTGTGCAACGATGCCACACTGGAGGCCGATCCAAAGCGAGCCGACAATTACCAGGCGATCGGCGATCCCACCGAGGGCGCGCTGGTGGTCGCCGCCGCGCGCATGGGGTTGTGGAAAGAGCAACTGGAGGCAGACTTGCCGCGCGTCTCCGAGGCGCCCTTTACCTCAGAGCGCAAACGCATGACCACCGTTCACAGAGTCGCGGAGGAAATGAGGGCCCAGTTCGACCAGGATACAGGGTGGGGGGTCTGGCTGCCGGGCGACTGTTGCGCGTACCTGGCCTTTGCCAAAGGCGCGGTCGACAGCTTGCTGGAGGTGAGCGATCGCATCTGGACCAACGGCCAGATCGAAGCGCTGGACAACGGCTGGCGGCGCCGGATCGAGGCGGCCAACGATCGCCTGGCCCAGGAGGGGATGCGCGTGCTGGGGGCGGCCTTTCGCCCGCTGGACGAACTGCCGGACGTGGCAGACGAGGAAGGCCTGGAACGCGAGATGATCTTTGTCGGGATGACCGGCATGATTGACCCGCCCCGCCAAGAAGTGCGCGAGGCGATCGCCACCTGCCGCACGGCGGGCATCCGCACGGTCATGATCACCGGCGACCACCCGCTCACGGCGGCCAGCATCGCCCGCGAACTGCGGATCGCCGATCCGGAGCCCGGCGACAACGGCACGCGCGTGATCAGCGGGCCGGAGCTGGCCCGGATGTCGGCCGCCGACCTGGAAACCGTGGTCCCAGAGGTCAACGTCTATGCCCGCGTCTCGCCGGAACACAAGCTCCGGATCGTGGAGGCGCTGCAAAAGCACGGGCAGATCGCGGCCATGACCGGCGACGGGGTGAACGACGCCCCGGCGCTCAAGCAGGCCGACATTGGCGTGGCCATGGGGATCACGGGCACCGACGTGAGCAAAGAGGCGGCCGACATGGTGCTGACCGACGACAACTTTGCCACCATCGTGGCCTCGGTCGAAGAGGGGCGCACGATCTATGACAACATCCGCAAGTTCGTCAAGTACACCCTCTCCAGCAATGTGGGCGAGATCGCCGGGCTCCTGATGGCGGTCGGCGTCGGTCTGCCCATCCCCCGCCTCCTGCCGCTGCAGATTCTGTGGATGAACCTGGTGACCGACGGGTTGCCCGGCCTGGCCCTGGGCGTGGACCCACCGGACCCCGACGCGATGAACCGCCCCCCGCACCCCCCGCAGGAGAGCATCTTTGCGCGGGGCATGTGGCAGTACATGCTCTGGGTCGGCGTCCTGATGGGGTTGATCACCGCGGCCATCCAGTTCATTTACTTTCGGGCCGGCAATCCCGCCTGGCAGACGATGGTCTTTACCACCCTCTGCCTGGCCCAGATGGGCAACGCGCTGGCCATCCGCTCGGACAGGTACTCGCTCTTTTCGATCGGCGTCTTTTCCAACCCGGCCTTGGTCGGGGCTGTGCTGCTCACTTTTGCGCTGCAGATGGCGGTGGTCTATGTGCCCTTTATGCAGGACCTGTTCCAGACGGTCGCTCTCACCCCGCTGGAACTGGCGATCTGCCTGGGGGCCAGCACGTTGGTCTTTTGGGCGGTCGAGGCGGTCAAGTGGATCGGGCGGCAGAGAACGCGGGCGGCATAGAGGCGGTCGCCGCTCAACGTGTGAGGGCTCTACGGCAAGAATCAAATCTCAACGCGTCCGACCGTTTGGGTTCGGACGCGTTGAGTGCTTTAGTAGAGTCGTGCGAGTTTACGCGCCCCCGACCCCGCGCAGGTAGAGCAGATACATGCCCAGGACGTAGCCCAGAATGAGCAAAAGGGCGTCGAGCTCGACGATCCAGATGCGGCGTTCGACCTGCGCCAGATTGCCGATCAGACCGAGGGTGGTAAGCAGCATGGCCAGCAGCCCGGCCAGCCCAAAGGCCGGGTTGATCGCGTCGAAAAAGTTGCCGTCTGTGTAGACAATGTCCGCCGTCGCCAGGGCAAACATATTAAAGATGTTGCTGCCAAAGAGGTTGCCCACGGCAATGTCGTACGCCCGCAGACGCACAGCCGAGATCATTGCCACCAGCTCGGGCAGCGAGGTCACGATGGCGATGAGCAGGATACCCACAAACCCGTCGCCCAAACCGCTCTGCTCGGCGATCTGTGAGCCGCTGCGCACCATCCAGGGGACGACGAGCACCAACACGGCGGTGGCTGCCGCAAAGCCTATGACTGCGCGGCGCAGGGAGGGAATGCCTGCGGCCTCTTCTTCTGGCTCTGCGGCCGCCGGCGCCGCATCCAGCGGCGACGCGGTGACCGGATTCCTGCGCAACAGCCACACGCCAACGACATAGACGGCGATCATGACCAGGCTGTCCACGTTGATCCAGCCGATCATCCATTTGACGTCCGCCAGTATGAAAAAGACGGCCATCCCTGTCAGCAGCGTGCCCAGGCTGGCTGTCAGCGCGTGGCGCAGCGCGACGCGGCGCAGGATGCGCGTTTGGTGAAAGGCGATGTCGAGCACGCCCAGGAGCAGCATGTTGAACATGCTGCTGCCAAACAGGTCGCCAGCGGTGAGGTCGACATGCCCCTGGCGGATCGACGAGATCATGGTCAGCAGCTCCGGTGCCGAGGTGGCGCCAGCCAGCAAGAGCGCACCGATAAAGAGCTGCCCCAATCCGGTGCGATAGGCGATGGCATCGCCGTACTCGGCCAGCTTGATCGCCGCGGCGATAATGACGGCCGCGCTCAGGCAAAAGGTCAGCCAGGCCATCAAGCCTCCCTTTCCGATTTGGGAAACCCTTTGACGACGGGCAGGGGCCAGGCCGCGATCATGGCCGTCGGGGCAGCATCCAGATCTCCGATGACGGCCTCGGTGGCGTCGATGCACGCGTGGACCGTCGCTTCGTCCGCCACGACGGCGAACAGGGTGAGCGTGGACGCTTCGCGCTCTCCGCTCACCGACTCGAACATAAAGCGGATGGGAATGTGTGCTCTGGGCGGCGCGTGGAGATGTGCGCACGTGCTCTCTACAAAGGTGATCTCGTCCACGCCCAGCGCTTGCCAGCTTTCCAATACAGGCTTGAGTTGCTCGCTCTGTTCCAAAAGCAGCATGATCATATATGCCATCGACTCACTCTCCAGACAGTCTCCGTGTGTGATCTATTGCGTTCGGGGTCTTGCAACGCGTTACCCCTGGCGCATGCTATGGCAACAGTATACTATAGACGCAGTGCGGAAGCAATACGAGATGACCTAAGGAAAGGATGCGCAGGCTCCCTTGACGGTGGAGGCTCTGCTAGAGATTGGTCTTCTGCTGCGCAAAACTTCCACACAAGCCTGCGCATGAGCAACACGGTCATTGAGCATATGCCAAGCTAGTGTCCCTTCCAATTGCGGATAGTTGCCTTGAACGGGCGAAGGTGGTATTGGCTTCTTGTGCGGGTCCTGTGCCTACGCCGACCCGCCTGCTCACGGCAACCCATGTTCCCACAAACACACCTGAGCCCACGCCGATGCCCGAGGCAATGGACACTGTAGACACGGCTACCGCTGCTGGTGACTTTGGGACGCTGGTCCAGGCTGTACGGTCCGCTGGTCTAGAGGATGCCCTGCGGGGCGAAGGCCCGTTCACTGTCTTTGCGTCGACGGATGCGGCGTTCGGGGCGCTACCAGAGGGTACGATCGAAGCACTGCTGGCTGACCCGACGGGACAGCTCCAGCAGATTCTGCTGTACCATGTGCTGAGTGGCGAGATCCTGGCCGAGGCCGTCACAGCGTGTTTCCTGCCCGGGCTTATCACTGGGATTCTGACCGTGGCACTCTGCGGGGCAAGTGTCCTGATAGGTCGTTCGCTGGTTACCTGGACAAGCCATTTTGCGCGGCACTGGCCGCTCGGTTGGTACACCCCGCATACAGCGAGGTGACCATCGCCCGGACGGTTTTCTTTGCCGTCAAGCTGGTGGTTCAGTTCCTCGCTTTCCGGGAAGCGAGAGTGTTCGCTTTGACCCTGGTCAAAGCGATCCTGGGCTGGCCCGCTACGGTCCTGTTGTTGGGTCTGAGTGACCTATACGGGCTGTGGCGCCTTGGCCACTTGGGTAGTCCAAGCGTTGCCGCGTTTAAGGCAGATACCGAGCCGCCGTGGATGGGGCAGCGCCGCAGGTTCTGAGCAAAGACTGTTTTCCTACAGTCTTGATGGTTCTGTAATACTTGTCTGCGATTTTGTGGATTGCAGACGTGCGTACCCCCCTGAAATGATCAACATTCATGTTGTACCGACGATGCACCAACTCGCGATACGAAGGATCCGCTTGAGCCTGCAGCTCTGCGTCTATCTTTTGGACAAGTTGACTTGGATCCATACTCACGCATTTCTTCGGTTCTCAGCGCCGGTGGCCCCGCTAGCTGCCAGTTCTGCCCAACTGGATATTGAAAACGATCTTGGTGTAGATGTCCAGCAGCAGATAGAGCAGATTCGCCACGCCAGCGCCTAGCAAACCCAGACCGGTTGGGGCGAATAGAAAGACGATCGGGAAGACGGTCCATCCAAAGAAAATGTAACTGTTCACCCACCCTGATTGTGCGGTCTTGACCGACAAGACCTTGATCACGAGCAGAACGTAGGCCACAGAACTGATCACAAAGTGTACCCACCCGATCGCCGTCAGTTCCCGCGCGGCGAAAAAGCCGGTGACCATCACAATCGCAGTCAGGTAGAGCAGTTGTGCCAGCCCACCTCCTTGGATCTGTTTCAAATGTGCGATTTCGACCATGAGCAATGTACAGCTCACGGCGTAGAAAAGCCATCGCGTCCAGTAGATCGGCTGCCCGGCTTGGGTGACTACGACCAAGTGGCCTTGCCACATGAGCACGTACGAGATCAAGGTGATGAAACTGACCAGGAAGGCTGAGTTGAGGCCAGCCTTGTTCCTGCCCACAAGATAAAAGTACACGCTTGAGATGGCAAAGATCACGAGACCTGCCACAAATATCAGGTTTAGCATGTTCGCTCCTTTCTTGGAGAGCAGTCATCTGCTCCCTGGGCAAGCGTCGGTTCGTCTCATGTCTGAGCGCTGTACGCTTGCAGCTCTGAAAAGGGGGTGGTATCTACACATTTGTTATACCACAAATGCCACCGGCGAGAAATCGGACATAGGGTCAGCGTAACATGTTTGGGACAAGATTTTGCCCCGTTTCTAGGCGTAACAGGTGATTGTAATCCTGCCCCGCCCCGATTTACCCCTGTTTAGCGAACATCGCGCCCGCACCTTACGCCTATTCTTGTCCCCAGCTTGATACGCTCACAACTCAGTCCGTGCGTTTCATGGGTATTCCCTGTCCACTGTCCTAGTCGGCGAACAGGATCTCCAGGAAGGTCCCCACGTCGTCCTTGCCCTCCAGCGTGTCGAGGTTGTACACCTCGGTGTACCCGCAGTTGGTGCACGAGACGAACGCGTAGCGGTAGGGCTGCACCTCGAACAGCCGCGACACCCCCGTCCCCGACATCGAAACCCGCTCGACGTGCGCGCCCTTTTCCCCGCACCGGGCACAAACGAATTCCTGTCCCAACTTGTCGTCCAAGTCTGCCATTTCACGTCTCCTTTCGGTCGATCAGCACTTCCTCTATCAGCCG
>Ga0180438_10010396_pt1 | contig 11419 bp, 12 predicted proteins | sample SS_ome_12_FD_132455 | JGI IMG/M metagenome (GOLD analysis project Ga0180438, IMG submission 132455) | Hypersaline lake sediment archaeal communities from the Salton Sea, California, USA - SS_3_D_2 metaG | ecosystem: Environmental > Aquatic > Non-marine Saline and Alkaline > Hypersaline >...
ATGGCGTTCCAACAAGCCTGCCCGTGGACATTCAGCTCAAGATGCTTCGGTCCATTGAGGGGCTTGAAAAGGTGGAGATCGTGCGACCGGGTTACGGCATCGAGTACGATTATGTAGATCCGATCCAGGTCAAGCCCAGCTTGGAATGTAAGGCCGTAGGGGGGCTGTTCTTGGCCGGCCAGATCAACGGCACGTCCGGCTATGAGGAGGCCGGAGGCCAGGGGATCATGGCGGGCATCAATGCGGTGCGTTATATTCGGGGCGCCCCCCCCATCATCCTTGGCCGTGACCAGGCCTACATCGGAGTCATGATTGATGACCTTGTGACCAAAGGGACCCAGGAGCCGTACCGTATGTTCACTTCAAGGGCCGAGTATCGCCTCCTGCTTCGGGAGGACAACGCTGACTTGCGCCTTCGGGAGATCGGCCATGACATGGGCCTCGTGCCTGATAGTGTTTACGACAGCTTCAAGAAGAAGCGTGAGGCCATAGATGGGCTCTTGGCCCTGCTTTCTGACCATCGCCTGACTCCAAGGCCGGAAGTGAACCGCACTCTGCAAAGCGTCGGCCTTGGTCCGATCAACCAGCCAGCCACCTTCAAGGATTTTCTCAAAAGGCCGGGAGTCGAACTCAAAGAGCTTGCCAAGCTTGACAGCCGGCTCCTTTCTTTTGACACAGAGGTTGCCGAACAGGTCACCATCTTGGTCAAATACGATGGTTATATACGACGTCAGAGCGAACAGGTGCAGCGGGCGAGACGCCTGGAAGGCACGAAGATTCCAGATGACTTCAATTATGGGGCGATTCCAGGGCTTTCGAACGAGGTGAAAGAGAAGCTTCTGAGGGTGCGGCCCCTTTCTATTGGGCAGGCCTCACGAGTTTCTGGCATTACGCCGGCGGCCATATCGATCGTTCAGATCTATCTAAAAAAATGGGCGGCTGGATGACCTCTTTTACGAGGAAAAAGGATGGATAGGAAAAAAGAATACCAGACTGAGATAGACACCCCTGTGATCCCCTTTATTGAAGGAGACGGGATAGGGCCTGACATTTGGACTGCTTGCCGCCATGTTCTGGATGCTGCCGTGCACAAGGCCTATGGAGGAGAACGGAGGATCCGGTGGATCGAGGCCCTGGCAGGGGAGAAGGCCTTCCGAGAGACCGGCGAGTGGCTCCCTGACCAGACCCTTCAGGCCATCATGGATCACGGGGTGGCCATGAAGGGGCCGTTGACGACACCGGTGGGCAAGGGGATCCGGAGCATTAACGTGACATTGCGACAGACCTTGGATCTTTATGCCTGTATTCGGCCGATTCGTCATATCAGGGGCGTTCCAAGTCCTGTAAAGCACCCTGAAAGGGTTAACATGGTCGTGTTTCGGGAAAACACGGAAGACGTCTACGCTGGGATAGAGTGGGAGGCCCAAGGCCCTGAGGCCCAAAAGGTCATTGCTTTTCTCGAGGATCACATGGGCGTGCATCTACGCAAGGACTCCGCCCTGGGCGTGAAACCCATGAGTCGGCACGCTTCCAGACGGCTGGTAATAAGGGCTATTCAATACGCCCTAGACCGGAACCTGCCCAGCGTGACCCTGATGCACAAGGGAAACATCATGAAGCATACGGAAGGGGCCTTCATGAAATGGGGCTATGAAGTAGCCCGTGAGCAGTTTGGCGGGCAGACGGTTGTCGAATCGGAGGCCCAAGACACCGCAGGGAAAAGGGTATCTCACAAAGTGGTGATCAAAGACCGGATTGCAGACATGATGTTTCAGCAAGTGCTCCTTCGCCCGGAAGCGTACCATGTTATTGCCACGCCAAACCTGAACGGCGACTACCTTTCCGATGCCCTTGCTGCCCAGGTGGGCGGCCTGGGCCTGGCACCTGGAGCGAACAGCGGGGACAACTGCGCGGTTTTTGAGGCCACGCACGGTTCAGCGCCCAAATATGCGGGCAAGGACATGGCAAACCCCGTCTCCCTCATACTTTCGGGGGTCATGATGCTGAAACACCTGGGATGGATGGAGGCAGGTTCTGCCGTTGAGCGGGCCATAGAGCAAACCATCTCAGAGGGCATTGTGACGTACGATCTGGCCTGCCAGATGCCGAAGGGTCAAGAGGTTAGATGCTCAGAATTTGGACAGGCCGTGATAGACCGTTTGCACGGTTCGTGAATGAAGGGGCTCTTGGCCAAATCCCTTTTTCTTAGGGCCAAAACGTTTTTTGTTGTACCTGAGGCTTGCTCCAGTCCGCCTCTGGCGGATTCGCCAAGATGAACCGAATAAGCGAGCGCATTCCCCGTAGGTTCTGCCTGACGGCAGTGCTAGCGCAACGCGGGCTGCGGGGTTAGCGAGCGTATAGTTGAAAAGACAACAACCCTACGGTGCTGCGGAGCTCTCCCGCCAGGGAGAACATTCCCCGTGGCTTGCCACGGGGAATGTTCAATGAGCAAAAATCGGTTCAATGACCTGTTCGAAGAAATCTCGGTTTTGGCAACAGCCCGTGAAGATGTGACAAAGGGCCAGTGACACATGACAAAGGAGAAAGGCAAGTCTCTGCTCGCCTTTTTTCAAGGATTTTGCAGTGACCTGGTAGGAGCTGTCTTTCCGCCCAAATGCCTTATTTGTGGCGCCTTTGGTCGCCTGAAACCCGTGGAGGAGAGGAGCGATGCCGATCCGTTGGCTTGTCTCACAGATCCGTACTTGTGTGCATCTTGCCGAAGCAATATTGCTGGAATTGTTTCCCCTTTTTGCTCAACATGTGGGCTTCCCTTTGTCTCAAGGGAAGGAGAAGATCGCATTTGTTCTGAATGCCTGGTGGAAAGAAAGTACTTCAGAAGGGCCAGGGCCTTTGGGGTATATGAGGGAAGCCTTATGGAGGCCATTCATCGATTCAAATACACAAAGCAGACTTCTCTTTCCCGGCCTTTGAGCGCCCTTGCCAAGGAGACCTTTTGTCAGTTCTGGGGTCCACAGGCCGTTGATCTCCTTATCCCTGTGCCTTTACACATAAAGCGCCTCAGAGAAAGGGGATTCAATCAAGCCTATCTTTTGATAGGGCGGTGGGCAAAACTGGAAAAGATCCCCTGTGATCCCTTTGCATTGCTACGCACCCGGTGGACAGAACCTCAGACCAGCCTGAGCCGCAAGGAACGCAAGAAGAACATGAAACATGCCTTTGCCCTGAGGCATTCCGAGAAAATAGGCGGCCAGAAGATACTCTTGGTGGACGACGTATACACCACAGGATCAACGGCCAATGAGTGTGCCCGGGTGTTGATGGAGGCAGGAGCAGAATTCGTAGACGTGTTGACACTGGCGCGGGCCGTGTAGAGGCGCCGTGACTAAATGGAATCCCCATCGAGGTGGAAGTGACATGGGGCTTCATACTGAGAGGTTTCTGAGGAGATCCACAGGGGGCGTGGAACGCCTATGCCGGGGTATAGAGGACATCTGACAGGAGCGGTAGCCCTGGGAGGGCTTTGTCTGGTGGCTGTGACCTGGTTTGGCCTTTACAGGCCTGAGCCCGAGACAGCCCTGGTATTGTTGTGCATTGTCCTTATGGGGGCTCTCTTTCCCGACACGGATACGGATTCTAAGGGCCAGAATCTGTTTTACGGGTGTTTTGCGATTTTGGATTTGGCGCTCATGATCAATGGGGAATACAAATGGGCTGCCATTTTGGGGTTTTGCGCTTTGCTCCCAGCCCTTGGTCATCACAGGGGTTGGACCCACACGTGGTGGGCCATGCTCCTGGTCCCTTCGCCGATCATTGTCATGCCCATGACCTTCTATCACTTTCCTTTTCAAAAGCTTCTGCCTTTTTACTTAGCCGGTGTGCTCGGTTACCTTTCTCATCTGGTCCTGGATAGGACATTCTGAAAGGTCTGGCGAAAGCCCTTGGCGCCAGTTTCTCATGGCTCTCTAGGTAAAGGGATAGCCCATGAGCGCCCTCCTTGACAGCCCAGTCAATTCTACCTATACTCCTTTTCATTCAGGCTTTTCGACCCATCCAAGGATCTTTACTGGATTCTGAAAACACCCTGCCGCAGGGGACTGAAGGGCCCAGGATTCGGCCCTTTGGCGGAGGGCTCAAGGACGTCGTTTCAAGATTTGGGGTAACGCACTAATTCTCCAAGCATATTGATGGGGGGTGCCATGAAGAAGAGGGACAGGGCAGTTGCGGCAGCCATGGTGCTGGTGGCAACAGTGTTCATGGTCGGCCCAGGACATGATCTTGGTGTGACGGCCTGGGGATCTGATTTGGAGAGGCCCTGGGAGAGACGGGAAATACGCAAGCGACAGATGCAGGACAAGGTGGGGGGCTTGCCAGAGAATATCCTCAAACGGCAGAGCGTGGAAGAAGTCGTCCCCCCTTCCATTGACGCTGCCGTTGCCGTGGCCCTCAGCGCGGCAGAAGAGGCGGCCCGAGCGCTGATCGACACAGCCGTCCACAAGGGGAGACGCCTCACCGTGCCGGACGACTTCAAGACCATACAGGGGGCCATGGATGCCGCCGAACCAGGGGACATTGTCCTGGTCAAGCCTGGCACCTACTACGAGTTGATCGTCATGAAAGAGGGCGTGAAGCTGGCGTCCGATTCGGCAGGGGGTGGTGACGAGCTTGTCACCGTGGAGGGAGCAAGGCTCAGGCTTCCCCGGCGCGCACTCCGTACCATCATCGATGGTTCGAAAGGGAGTTCGTCCCATCACGGCATGATCGATTTCAGCGGGGGCCTGGGCCGCAATACCATTGTGGACGGCTTCACGATCCAGAATTTTCCCAAGCAGGACCACCACGTGCCGGGACATGCCCACGCCCTGAATGTCCGGGGGGCTAGCCCAGTGATACTGAACTGCTATGTGCGAAAGAACGGAAGCACCGGCATCGGCAGCCACGTCGTATACCACGATCAGGACAAAAGGATGCCAAGAAGAGACTTCCGTTGGGCAAACGTGAAACACAGGAGTGAGGCCGTCATTTACCACAATATTGTCTCGGAGAATCTGGGAGTCGGTATCGGCTGCAACCACTTTTCTGCGCCCCATGTCCTTGGCAACGAGGTTCTGCTGAATAGTGACGCAGAACTGGGGCACGACCCCTCCCCGGGTATGGGGGTCAAGCACGGCGCGGCACCCATGATCGTAGGAAACATCGTTCACGACAACCCCGGTGGCGGAATACTGGGCAAGGTGGGGCAGCACCAGGGTGCTTATCCTATTGACCGCCCAACCCATCCCACTGTGCTCAACAACGTGGTGCACAGAAACGGCAATGTGAGACCGGCCATTTCGTCTGGTGGGGGCGGATCTACTGAAAAGCCCGTCCGTTTGGTGGGCAATTTCGTCTATGATGCCGGTGCTGTGGGCATGGCGCTCTCGGACGGTGCCGTGGCGATCCTTGAGGACAACCTGGTGTCAGGTAGCCAGGGCGCCGGCATCGCAATCGATGGGGCCACTGCCATCAGGCTCAACGGGAATAAGGTGACCAAGGCAGATGCCCCTGGGTTTGTCATCAGAGGTGATGCCAAGGTCCTGGAGATGGTGGGTAATGCGGCAGATTCGAACCGAGGTCCCCGGTTTATGCTTCGCGGCGGCACCATAGCCGGCTTTGACGGGTAGCTCTCCGTGATAGTTCCCCATTCCAATGAGCAGGTGCCCAGCGCAACACTGGGTACGGGCAACCAAGTAATGTGAAGGCTGGAAGAGACAGCATAAAAGGATGTCTGGGCATCATATGGATGCTGCTATTGGTCCTGTGTGCAGGAGTGGCATGTAAAAGACAATTCGCGGGATCCCCCATTGAGCATGAGCCGCCCTTCATCAACTCCATTGGGATGAAGTTTGTTTTTATCCCTCCCGGCACCTTTGTGATGGGAAGCCCGGAAAATGAGAAGGGGCGCCATGACGATGAGCACCAGCACGTGGTTACCCTAACGACGGGGTTCTACTGTCAGGTCACAGAGGTGACCCAGGGGCAGTGGGTTGAGGTTATGGGGAATAACCCATCACACTTTCAGGACTGCGGCGATGATTGCCCTGTGGAATTTGTCTCTTGGAAGGACTGCCAGGAATTTATCATGGAACTGAACCGTCGAGAGGGCCGCAATAAGTATCGGTTGCCTAGGGAAGCCGAGTGGGAGTATGCCTGTCGGGCAGGGAGCCAAAGGGCCTTTGCCACCGGCAGGATATTGGAGACGGGCTGCGGTCACGCCCCCTATCTGGATGCCGTGGGATGGTATTGCGGAAACTCCGGCAAGAGACCCCACCCTGTAGGCCGAAAGAGCCCTAATGCTTTTGGGCTTTGCGACATGCACGGGAACATGTGGGAGTGGTGTGAAGATTGGTATGGGAGCTACCCTTCGGGCCATGTCACTGATCCCACGGGGCCTCCATCAGGTGCTAGCCGCGTACTTCGTGGCGGAGGCTGGCACGAAGATGCTGAAGACTGCCGGTCGGCCATTCGTGTGGGGCGGTCCCCAGAGAGCAAGGCCGGCACCCTTGGTTTTCGCCTTGTGAAAACCCAATAGCCTTGTCTCCTTGGGTGTTTCGTGGCCCTCGTTTACATGAGACCTGAAGTGCCATGAGCAGGAAGTCTTGAGTGATTCTTGAGGGCTTGAAAGGAAGTCGTCGCCCCGGTGAAAACCGGGGGGGAAGATCGTGACTATTTGACATTACGAAATTGAACCCTCCCCGTGGCAAGCCACGGGGAATGCGCTCGCTTATTCGGTTCAATCGCCAATGCCGGATTTTCATCCAGGCTTCGGCGGAATGACTTCAAAGAGCCGGTTGAGACGCCTTGTGCGGCGGCCTTGACCGACGAGCAGGCAAAGATGAAAAGATTTCTTATTGTTATTGTCGCATTCGTTCTCCTGGTATTGGTGCTGTTTCAGTTCCGGTTTGAGGCAGCCAAGGGCCTCGGCGGGTTTCTTGCCAAGAAGGATTTCCTTATGAAATGTGACGTCATTTTTGCACCGGCAAGTCGCGCAGATACCAACTTTCTCTATGCAGTGCGCTTGCTCAAAGAGGGGTGGGGCGACCGATTGGTGGCAACGGCCCCAAAACAATCACCTGTGACAAAAAGGTTCGAGGAGACATACGGTCTGACTAATTGCTCCTGGACTTCCATCCTGAGACAAGTGTTTCATCAAGAAGGGTTTCCTTCAGAAAGACTTACGATTTTGGAAGGTTCAGTGAGTAGCTTTACAGATTGCGAACTCCTTCATGGGCACTGGCGAGAGCAACCTTTTCATTCGGTCATTGTTGTCACGGACGCGCCTCATGCGAGACGGATGAGGATGGCCATGGACAAGGTGTTTGGAGATGAAGACACGAAGATCTTATCGTGTCCTTCTTTTCCTGAGACACCCATTGAGGAGTTCTTCGCAGAGAATGACGATTATGTCCTTTTTGTCTTTGAAGAATACATGAAGATTGTCGCCTATGGCATTAAGTATGCTCTGAAATAGGGAAACACCCAGCTCCTGAACTCGGTTGTTCCCGGTGGCCTCTTGCAGGGAGAGAGACTCGATTTCTACCCCTTGATGAAAGGGCCATTGTTGGCCAGAAACCCGATGGCAACGAGCAAGAATCGGTCGGTTCTTCATTCCAAAAGGGTTTTTAGGAATTGATTTTTCTGCCTGGGTGGTGTAATCCATTTAACAAGTGGAGAGGATTGTAGAAGCACTTGCAAGGCCCGTGGTCAGCTTTTTGGGTGGCCTATCTGGGCGAAGTGAAGGGTCCCGTCCGGCGGATCAGAAAGCCGATGGGAATAGGCTAGAAGCGTGTGCAAGGCTTTCCAGTACAACATCATTGGCTAGGGAGCACTTATGATGGAAGAGGCGATTGAACGAAGAAAACAGAAGCGTTTCCAAGCGCCACCCAGTGCATTCGTGATTCACGGGCCGTACTTCACCTCCCGTGCCCAAATTATAGACATAAGCATGGATGGACTCGCCTTTCGTTATCCTCTTGTGAAAAAGCCGTCAGATGACCTACTTGAATTGGACATCTTGTTTGCCAGGGGGAGTTTTTATCTTGGCAAAGTACCGGTTAGAATCGTTTCCCACGGCATGGCCCCCAAAAGGCCTTTTGATACCATTCCCATGAGGCGATGCGGCCTTCAATTTGGAGAGCTGACACGCCACCAGAAATCTCAGCTGGGGTATTTCATCCAGAACTTCAGCGTAGGAGAGGCATAGGCAAGGGCGTGATGGTCCCTCAAGAAGTCGGCCTCTCTCACTCCGTAAGCAGTTTTGGCCCGCTCAAGACATCCAGCCAAAGACGGTAGAGCCTCCTCCACGGCGGACTCAAAGGGGTTCGCAAAAAAGCTTTGGCAACGTTCAGAAGTTGTGGCATCGTGTATTTCTGAATAGGCAACTTGGGGATAGGGACAATCTATGCTATTCGTGTAGATGGACATGGGTGAATGCCCACGTTCAGCGATCCTGCCTATCCCCCTAGCTGCCTACTAAAGAGGTTTGCCTCAACTTTTGGACCGCATAAGCGAGCGCATTTTCCGTAACTCGCTGCGGGGTTAGCGAGCGTATATCTAACGAGTTGGCATCCTTACGGTGCTGCCGAGCTCTCCCGTCAGGGAGAACATTCCCCGCGGCTTGCCGCGGGGAGGGCTCAATAATACTAAATCTTTTGCGATTGCATCGGGAAATGGGGATTTGTAGACTCCAGTGAATGCTACGATCGTCAGTGATTTGCATGTCGGATCACGGTATTTCTTGTCTCAATACTTTGAGCCCTTTCTCGACACCATCCCCCGGGACCATGAGATCATCCTAAATGGGGACATCATTGACAGCCCGTATGACAAACTGGAGCCATCTCAAGAAGGTGTCTTGGAGAGAATAAAGCAGCGTTCTTATCACCAGGAAGTTGTTTGGGTGAGGGGGAACCATGACAATGGTTATCTGCCTAGAGACTTCGGCAACGTACGTTTTAGGCCCCATCACGACATTGGGGACCGGCCCTTGATCATCCATGGGGACCAATTCGACGAGGTCATGCCCCGGAACCGTGGATTTGTGAAGGCCTTCAAGATGATGCACGATGTGAGGGTCAAGCTGGGGGCAAAACCGGTACACGTGGCCCATTATGCCAAGAAATGGCACATGTTCTATAAGGTCCTCCGTAGGAACGTCATGATGAATGCCGTGGATTGCGCCAGGGCCAACGGCTATGGCGCGGTGACCTGCGGCCACACCCACTATGGCGAGGACAGGATTTTCAATGGCATCAGATACATTAACACTGGGGCCTGGACGGAATGCCCAGCCTTTTACCTCACAGTAACCCCGAAAGAGATGACTCTGAAGGCTGTCAGCGGCTCGCCAGATTCTATGGAAAGGGCTGCTAATGGCAGCCACCAGCGTTTCCCCCTCGCCCTGCACCTTGGGCCGGGAACACATGACCAGGGCCCATGACGACCTTGCCCTTTCTCCCTTATATGGTGGACGGTGATTCTAAGGTCCATTTGCTTGCCGCAAAGGGGGTGATTGAAATCCACGGAGAGATGGGAGGGGTCCACCTCCACACATCGACATGATTTCCGGTTACTGCTGAAAACGCCGGACCGCAGATCCCCCTTTCAATGAAGGGCCTCACATGTGTTCGACAAGATCCAGCACCAACATCAATCGATCATAGTCGCTCGGCACATCGCAGTCTTGGGCAAAGTCGTTCATCTCTTCAAATAGGGAAGTGCCTGGACGAAGACAGGAGCGAATCCCTCCATCAGACAGATCGATTTTGGCCAGCAGCGCATAGGTGCCCCACAGTTTGCCAAACCACCGGCTGTCCCCAAGAATTCCGCAGCAGACTTCCCTGGCTATTTTCCAAAAAGGATGTTGCCTAAAGCCGGATTTTCGTAAGACCCTCGGCGGCTCAGGTGGATGGTTATATCCATAAAACGTTCTAATCAATTGTATCCTGCTCATTCCATCACACAGAGTATGAAGATCCAGCTTGGCGATATACTTGATCCGTTGGGCTGTCCAAAACCATCTTTCAGATCCTGCGTCCCTTACAGATGCTAGAACGGTACTCAGCTTCAATGCCTTGGTAACCGGTTCAGCCTCCGTCTGGTTGAAGGCCAAGGCAAAGATCTCTGGGCGGCCCCCCAACATTTTCACGAGCGCACTCGTTTCCATGACGCCAAAGAACCTGATATTAGCTTCATCTTTGACTATTTTCTTGATCGCACCGCGGGAGAAATACACATCGCCCAGTACAATCATGGTCCTGTCGCTCCATTGGCTCTTTGACGATATGATGGTGCTCGTAAGGTGGTCACTGGAGGCCGGAGAGACAAAGGTCACGTTCAATGGGGCTTTCCTTATCTCCGGCTTGTCTGTCATGACATAGATATCATTTACGCCATTCTCCTTCAGCAGCTTCACCGTTCTTCCCAAGATGGTTTCACCAGCCGAGTTTACCGGAGCCAGTTGTTTTTCAACACCGAGGTATCCCTTCCAACGTATCTTACGCCCTGCGCAGGGAATAATCGCTACTTTTTTCATCGTGCAAAACCGTTTCCCTCGCCGGGAGCAAAGGCCTCAGGCTTTTCCCATCCAGGCTGAAGCTCCTGCCATCCCGGTCGTCTCCATTGCTCTTGCCAAACCTTGAGCCGATGGCGAGGCCACCGCTTTTCTGATAGCGATCCGTTGACATCCAAGTAACTACCTGGCCAAGACAGGGCGAGACCCTTGCACAACCCCTTCTCACTGCATTCTGTGAGATTTTTGCCCCATTTTTTGGCCTTGCTCGCTAAATCGTAAGAACTCGGCCTAAGGGCCTCAAGCAGTTCACCATTTGCCCACTATGGTGGGCCGCTCACTGCAGCCAAATGGGTAGCCAGAATGGCTCACAATGACCGTTCGAAAGAGTTATGCAAGGGTCTCAGGGCCTTATTGTTGAGGCTGAAACGTACCTGTCTGACGCCCAAGGTTTCAGGACGGGCCGGGGGGCTGTGGATGCTACACCCAGCCCAAAACCTTCCACCAGAAATAGTCCAGTGGTAACAAGAAGAAAATGCTTATGATGGCCAAAACGAAACAGACCTTAAATGCCGCAGACAGTCTTTCTCCGGCCAATTGCATGCCAATGGCTATTGGAGGGGCCTGATATGGAAAGATAACGGTTGAGAATCCCAATACCTGGGTCATGAGAACCGTTTTCAATGGCAGACTGGTGACTTGAGATAGGGTGTCTGAGAGGGGCGTTATGACTGCAGGAACTCCCGGCGCAGTGGTTGCTACCCCGGTGAGCAAAGAAGCGAGGCTGAGTGACATGTAATCCCAAAACGGACTTTCCTCGCCAAAGGGCAACAAACCAATGAGACCCTTGGCCAGCGTGTCACCCAATTGTGAATGGCTCACCATTGCCCCAAGACCCAGGATGCCGGCCAC
>Ga0180438_10010397_pt1 | contig 11419 bp, 16 predicted proteins | sample SS_ome_12_FD_132455 | JGI IMG/M metagenome (GOLD analysis project Ga0180438, IMG submission 132455) | Hypersaline lake sediment archaeal communities from the Salton Sea, California, USA - SS_3_D_2 metaG | ecosystem: Environmental > Aquatic > Non-marine Saline and Alkaline > Hypersaline >...
ATGGTCAACTGTCAAAACAATAATAGCACACTACATCTGATGGGTGTTCTTCACGACCAAGGCGTGCACGCAATGAACACGCATCTCTACGCTTTAATCAAGATGGCAAGGATGTATAATATCCAAGACATAAACATCCACATCTTTGCAGACGGAAGGGACAGTCCGCCGAAATCAGTTCTAAAATACATCAGGGAATTGAAAGCAGAGATAAAAAAGCTAAAGATGGAACAGAGAACTAAAATAGTCACAATCCAAGGAAGATACTTTGCAATGGACAGGGACAAGAGATGGAAAAGAGACAAAAAATCATATGACTGTCTTGTAGAAGCAAAAGGAAGGAAAGCGAACACAGTAGAGGAAGCAATTCACATGGCTTATGAGAACAAAGAGACAGACGAATTCATCTCGCCCACAATCATTGGAGACTTCGAGGGAATGAAAGACAAGGACAGTGTTATTTTCTTCAATTACAGATTGGACAGGGCAAGGCAATTGACGCACGCTTTCGTAGACAAAAGATTCTCATTCTTCAAGAGAAAAAAGTTAGACATAACTTATGTGGCTTTTGCTCATTATTATGAAGAACTAGAGCATTGCAAAAATACATATATTGCATTCGAACCAATGAGAGTGAAACACATCCTTGGAGAAGTCATTTCAAAAAACAATCTTAAACAGTTAAGAATAGCAGAGACTGAAAAATATGCACATGTAACTTTCTTCTTCAACAATCAAAATGAAAATCCGTTCAAAGGAGAAGACAGGATCATCATACCGTCACCAAAAGTAAGCACCTATGATCTAAGCCCTGCGATGAGCGCAAATAAGATCACAGACAAGGCAGTAAAATTGATGCATAAGTATGATGTCATAATCCTGAATTATGCAAACGCAGACATGGTCGGCCACACAGGAGATCTGAAAGCCACAATCAAAGGAGTAGAAACTATTGACAGATGTTTAGGAAAACTACTGCAGAAAGTTAGGGAACTGAAAGGAATAGCGATAATCACTGCAGACCATGGCAATGCAGAACAATTAGTAGCAGAAAGATTAAAATCACACACTACAAATCCGGTTCCATTCATAATATACAACTACAAAAATAAGAGTCAATTAAAACTTAGAAACGGAAAACTGGCAGACGTAGCACCCACTATGTTATTCTTGTTAGGAATCAAAAAACCAAAAGAAATGACAGGAATAAATTTAATCAAGCGCTAGCTTCTGCAACTTGCGCTTGTTCTAGTCCAAATCCAAGCATTCTGCATCTCTTACAAAGACCGTGCTTTACAATCCTGTAAGCCTTGCATTGTTCGCAGTAATCTCCCATTCTCTCCACCTATTTTTTCATGTCTTTCCATTGCTTATCAAAAAGCTTCTGGAAGCTGTTAACAAAGAAGTCGCTGTTCACTGTGACACCAGTGTCATACCCAGCATTGATTTCTTTATCATCAACAAGCATGAATGTTAATCTTTCACCATCAACGATTACGAATCGTCCTTCGATATTGCTGTTCTTGATCTCAGCAAACTCTTTCAATTCTTTTGCAGCAGCCTTGCTCGCATCGTTCATCTTTGCTGCAATCTTTATCTTGACACCTTTCTTCTTCAATTGCTTCAGGCTCCTTTTCAAAGCATCTGCTTTTCTAACAAGACCTTCAGCAGTAGTGCATATAACAACAGATTTCTTTGCACTGTCTAAGATGTCTGTCAAATGATCATACAAATTTCCTCTTCCTTTGATAGAAGCAGTCATTTCAGTAGGATCCACTTTTTCGATGCCTTGTGAATGCAGCATCTTAAGCTCGCCCATGACTTCGCTTGCTTTTAGATTCTCTATCTGTTCTGATTCCCTGTCAGCATCCACCTTAATCCTTTTCTGGACCCTCTTGACAACTTCTGCAGGCGGAACAGCAATGTATTTGATCGGCTTGCCGATCTTCATTATGATAAAACCTTTCTTTTCAAGACTTTCTAGAACATCGTATGCTCTTGATCTTGGTACGTTTGAAATATCTGACAATTCGCCAGCTGTAGCAACACCTCTTGACAGCAATGCTGTCCATAACTTTGCTTGATAACTATTCAAGCCGAAATGCTTTAACTTGTCTAAAAATGAAGCCTCAACAATCATTTTATTATTCCTCCATATGTCTGTTATTGCTACAACCTCTCTTTTCGTTCATCGAACTATGGTAGTAAATATTAGTTATTTATAAAGGTTTCTACAAAGCACCACTATAAAGAGACAACGATATTCAGACGTGCTGAAACCACCGAAATCTTTAAATATAGCCCCTCTCCCCTTCAAATCAGCCAAGGGATAAGCAAGCACAAGCGGGCTTATACAGGAGGTTTAAAATGGCACGAATGTATAGTAGAAATAAGGGAAAAGCCGGTTCTAAGAAACCATTACAAAAGAAACCTACTTGGGTTAGGCACAAGCCTAAAGAAGTAGAGATGCTGGTTGTGAAGTTGGCAAAACAAGGCAAGTCTACCAGCCAGATTGGCTTGTTACTAAGAGATTCTTACGGAATTCCAGATGTCAAGGCAATTGTAGAAAAGAAAATAACCAAGATTCTAGAAGAAAAGAAATTGCAGAAGAAACTTCCAGAAGATCTTAGTGCATTGATCAAGAGAAGCATTGCAATCAGAAAGCACATGCAGTCTAACAAGCACGACAATACTGCAAAGCGAGGACTGCAGTTGACAGACAGCAAGATTAACCGACTTACAAAGTACTACAAAAAGACAAACAAACTGCCAAAAGACTGGAAATACGACCCAGCAAGAGCAGAACTATTGATAGAATAAATTCTATCTTTTTTATTTATTTTTCATAATCAAAGAAGATTCTTAGCAGCTTCTATGTGTTCAGCTACTTCTTTTCCTTTCTTAGTTAACCGCAATAACTTCAATCGGCCTTGTTTTTCCCACTGGATTAAATCAGCTTCCTGCATCTTTTGAAGGATCTTTACTACATGGCTATACGTACAATCAACCGACTTTGCCAGAGAAGACGCATAAGTCGTGTCTTTTGCATTCTTCAGATTAACCAGCATCATGGCAGGCTTCTCTCTGAAAAAGATATCGAATATTTGCTTGTTCATATAGACCCCTCAACATATATACTTGAGTATATCTATTGTAGGCGCGATTTCCTATTTAAACCTTTCGAAACCATCAAGTTTTAAATAGAATTCTAGCCTCACAGGCAGTATGAAGCGCGAATCTGTAAAACCAATAGCCCTTGAAAGGGTCAAAAAGCTATTCAAGGAAGCTCAAGCAGTATTCAAGCAGGATCCAAAGCAGGCAGACAGGTATGTGCAGATGGCAAGAAAGATTGCCATGAAAGCCAATCTAAAAATCCCTAAAAATCTCCAAAAAAGATTCTGCAAGCACTGCTACAGATTTCTTGTTCCTGGAACAAACTGCAGGGTAAGAACCAAAGAAGGCAAGGTTATTTACTATTGCCAGAATTGTAAAAAATACATGCGTTTCATAATAAAATAAAATTATTACAATATATACATCTATTCTTGCTTATTTCGTATATTAAGAATTTCTAAATATTTCTAGAACAATAATATTATTGGTGAAACAAAAATGGAACTTTCGCAAAAAGATTTTCAATTGATTGCCTCATTAAGAAAAAACAACAGGCAAAAATTAACAAAACTTTCAAGAGAATTGCGAATGCCTGTGAAGAAGATACAAGAAAAACTGCAAAAGTATAATGACAAAATAATAAGCAAACACACGATCTTACTAAACTTTGATAAGCTTGGTTTCATGACAAGAACAAACATAATCATTGCTGTCAAATCAGAAGACAAGAACAAGATACAAGATTTTCTTGTCAAACATCCAGAAGTAAATAATCTTTATCAAGTCAACAATGGTTATGATTTTTTAATAGAATTAATAACAAGGAATGATGAACAACTAGACATCTTCATGCAAAATCTAGAAACCGAATTTGACATCAAAAGAAAAGACTTTCAGTACATCTTGAAAGACATAAAAAGAGAAATGTTCATTGCAAACAAATTACTCATCCCGGATAAGATCTGAATCTTCTATCTTTTGTTTTACTAATTCTTTAAGTTCCTGCGCTTGTTCTTCTACGCTTTGCAGGAAACTTAAGTCAGAGAAACAGTCAGATGCACAGTCCTTACAGTACGCATCGCTCGTATTCTTAATCATATAGACTGCCTCCTGGCCGCAAATCATGCATTTCTTGCCCATCTCTATACTGCAAAAACAGTTTTTTATTTATAAAGTTTTAGTAAATTCAGACAATTTTAAATATTGAAAATAAATAAAGCAGAATATGGGGTTCGACTGGGAAGCTTTTGATAAACTTGATGAAAAAACTCAATTAGAAAGATTTCGTCAGTTATTGGAAAATAATGATAGAGAATGGATCCAAAAAAATAATGAAGAGCTTAACAAAAGATTTAGATTTGCAAACAAATTCATTTTTCTTGATATTCTTCCAGAAGGATTTTACAAGAGAGGTTTTCTTGCTGTTGACGTTACTACTCACCAACAAGTCGCATTGCTTTTGTTGAAACCTGAAGATTCAAGAACCAGACCTTTTCCATTAGAACTTTCAAATTCTAAAATGTATTATAGAGAATGTGCGGTTAGCTACAAACTAAAGCACCCTAATATTGTTGAACATTATGAATCAGGCATCTTTGAGAACCAAGCATACATTGCATATAAATTCGAAGAAAGTACAAATTTAGAAAATATTATTTTGCATAGCACGACCTTAAAAGAAATAAATCCTCTTTCATTTCTTATTCCTATTAGTCGAGCATTAGGATTCATTCATGAGAGGAAATTTACTCATGGGGATGTAAAGCCCTCGAATATAATTGTCACAAAAGAAGGGGCTGTACGGTTGGGGGATTTTGGCACCGTTAGAAAAATAGGAGAAAAAATAAAAATATTTGGTTCAATAAGCTATACCGCCCCAGAAATTTTGGAAGGGAAGCCTCCAACACCTGCAGCAGATATTTGGAGTCTTGGGGTAGTAGGCTATTACTTAGCTCACAGGGAATTGCCATTCAAAGTTGAACCAGAAGACTGGCCTGACAAATTGATAGAACAGATATTGACTGTTGAACCTAAATATACCAAAAGAAGTAGATATTTAAAAGACTTCCTTGAAAAAGATCCTAATAAAAGACTTCATAATGGACATGCAAGCAGAAAGATTCTTGAATGGAGACGCACACATCCAATTCTATCAAAATTTATTGATTTATTATATATTTAGATATATATCTCCAGCAAAACTTATATACTAGAACCCCTATAGAATATACTGGGGGTAATAATGAAAAGAAAGGTGGTCAAACAGGGTTCTGCGACTCTGACAGTCTCTCTGCCTACTTCTTGGACCAAGAAATACAATATCAAGCCTGGAGACGAGATAGAGATGGAAGTCCAGGACAAAGCCATATTGATTACAAACAACAACCCTATAGCAATAGAGACTAAAGAGATAAATATCTCAAAACTACATCCTTTAATCAACAGGACTATCTTGAGGGCATATCAGCAAGGTTATGATGAAATTAAATTAATATTTGACAGGCCTGAATTGATGCAGAAACTTCAAAGGATAATAAACGAACTGATTGGTTTTGAAGCAGTAGAGCAGGGAAAGAGCTATTGCATTCTCAGAGACATTTCAGGAAGTTCTAATGAAGAGTTCGAGAACATATATAGAAGAATCTTCCTCTTATTGAAAAGCATGGCAAATGACAGCTATGATTGGTTCAAGGAAGAGAATTATGATAACTTAAAGAACATCGCTTACAGAGATGTTGATATTAACAAGTTCACTAACTTCTGCTTGAGACATCTTAATAAGAAAGGACATCAGGATTACACAAAAACTCCTACTGTCTTCTTCATAATTCAAAGATTAGAAGAGATAGGAGACAGTTACAAAGAATTGATAAACCACATTGCAGAAAAAAGGATCAAGCCAAAGAAAGAATTGTTAGACATCTACTACAAGACTGGCGAACTACTCAATCTGTGCTATGAATTCAGTTTCCAGCATAAGAGAGAAAAAGCCTTACAAATATCAAGATCATACGATGAATTAAAGAACCAGATCAAAGCGGAATTGAAAGATAAACTGGACAGAAACGAAACATACTGCATTACTGCTCTAAAATCTGTAGTAGAAAAGATTATTCTTTTGCAGGGAAGCCAGCTCGCATACATAAACGACATTTAGAACAATAAAAATTAATTTCTAGAACTTCTTTATTTATTATCACAACTGATCCTTCAGATTCTCAATAAATCTGTCAAAATCTTCCACAGCTACACAGGAGCCGCACGCAGTCTCATGTCCTCCACCATAACCTTGGATACCAACTAAAGCCTTTTCAAGGATAGGAGGCAAAGGTTTTACATCATAACGAAGGCTCATCTTGACTTCTCCGCTTTTCTCCCTCCCAACAATAACAAGTTTGTTCGGAAATCTGTAAGCAAGTTCGTCTGCCAGATTTTTTGTGACAGATATCTTACCGCTCTTATAGATGAAAATGAATAGTTTGCCTTCAGGCTTGACTTTCAATGCTTCTTCAAGAAGTTCGTCATAAGCTTTTCTTATTTTCTGATAATGCTTAAGGATGAAGCGTGCTCTAGATGTTTCACCTTTCAACAATTCGTCAGGAGAAGATACTCTTGTAAGAATTTTTACACAGCTGAGAACCTGTGACGTAGGCCCTTTCAAGATAGAACCAAAGATGTCCATCAATTTTCCTAATGGAGAATGGAATTTAATCTTTTCAAGATTGTCAATAGGTTTTTCCAGCAAGTAAGGATATTTTTTGCAGACAATGTCCATGAACGAAGGATTGTAATTATCACCGATACAGCCTACTGCTGCGATCCATGAATCCTGCTTCACCACTTCATAGCACCAATAAGATACAGGAGAATACTCATTAGGATCTGCGATCCTGGGATTGTAATACTTGACTTTAGGTCCTATGTCCCTCACTTCATGATGATCTATCCATATGATAGGAACATTCACATTATTATAAAAACTATCCTGAATCTCTGCGATATCAAGCACAAAAACCTTGTCTGGCTGATATTCATTGACCTTCTGTGCAAAGAACAAGTTCAGTTTAGGAGCAGCCTTCACAGGAATGCCTTTTCCTTCATGCTTGTACCTATAAAGCAAGAGAAAGGAAGCAAGACCATCAGGATCATCATGAAATAGAAAAAGTGGCTTCTTGCAGTTATTAAGCTCTTCTTTTATTTGCGCCTGTTGTTTCTTTGTTATCATTGGATTACACCTACCTAAAAAAAAACAAAATATCAAATTACTTGTTGACTTTCTGTAAAAAGAGGACATATATAAAGGTTGGTTATTCCGAAGGATTTATATACCAAAACTCCCTTTTTTTCGCCTATGAATGAGGAAACAGTATTCAATGTCAAGATTGCCAAAAGAGGCGTTTTTGACATGGACAAGCTCTATAAAGCAGTGATGAAATGGTATAAATCTCATGATTTCAAGGCAGCAGAGACAAAGCACAAGGATAAGCCTGATGCCTATGGTGGCAGGATTTTATATCATGAATGGTCAGGCGACCTGAAAGCTACTGCATATGTCAAATACATTACAACTGTTAAATTCGATACAAGAGAAGCCACGCCTGTTGAGATAAAAAAGAACGGGCAAAAAGTAAGCAAGACAAAAGCAAGAATTAACATCACCATAAATTCGCGGACAGTCGCAGATTGGAGAAAGATTTACGAGAAAGGTCCGTTCATAAAAAGATTCGAGAATTTGATCAATAAATATTTGAGAAAATCAGACATTGAAGATTTGCAAGTGCAATTGATTATATGGAGTGATGAATTGCACAATAAATTAAAAAAATTAATAGAGATGGAAACTGCAGGTTAGAATAAGATGGGAGAAAAATTAACCGTAATTACAAGAGACATAAGCTATACAGGTCTTTTCAATGTGAGGGATTTGTATAATGTTTTTGTAAGCTGGATCAAGGAAAAGGATTGGGATTTGATAGAGCCCGTACACAAGGAAACAGTTTCAGAGAAAGGAAAAGAGATAGTCATCAAGTTCGAGCCTGAGAAAAAGATGAGCGATTATGTGAAGTTTGCGGGATATTTTGAGATAGTAATGTCAGATATTGAAGATGTAGTGATAAAGAGAGGAGATAAAGAGATACCATTGAACAAAGGAAGTGTTGACATTCAGCTTAAAGGAATAATAAAGACTGATTATGAAGGCATGTGGGTCACCAGTCCGATGCAAACCTTGCTCAAAGCCTTCTATGAGAAGTTCATCAAGGCAGGCGAGATCAAGAATTTCAAGAAAAAGTTAAAAGATGACATTACGCACCTTGAGCATCAGCTGAAAAGTCATTTGAACCTGTTTCAGTACACAAAATAATCTGCAAAACGTTTATAAAGACTTCTTTTTTCTGCTTATAGAGACCATATAAGCCAGGCGCGCATCTCGCGGGGGTAGCAAAGCCTGGTCAAACGCGCAGGACTTAAGTCTTGTGATTGGGACACTTACAGTTCCAGAACGTAAGTAATCCTGTCCCTTAGTGGGTCCGTGGGTTCAAATCCCACCCCCCGCACTTTATGCCCCAGTGGCTTAGTCTGGCATAGCACGGCCTTGGTAAGGCCGGGATCGAGGGTTCAAATCCCTCCTGGGGCTTTTATTTTTTATTTCAAATAAGAAGAGAATTATATCTAATTTAACTAATATAATACAAGAAAAGAAAAATAAAAATATAAAACAAATAGAAACTAATTCTTTATTTATTCTTGATTCATTTCGCTTGCTTTCTGAAGCAGCTTTACATTCTGAGCTTGTTTTCCTCGCTCAGTCTCAGCGACGTCAAAAGAAACCTTATCGCCATCACGTAGGAATGTTCCTTCTGCGATTGCAGAGTGATGCACAAAATAATCGGTTCCGTCTTCACCTTCGATGAAGCCGTATCCCTTGTTTCTATTGAACCACTTTACTGTTCCTTCCATTTTACTTATCCTCCTTACTTGTTCAAGATCTCCCAAAAGGGTTCCTTGAACTGATGTTCTACAGCAGTTATCTCATTCCTTTTAAAGGTTTGGGTTAATCTAGTAGAATTCAAGCCTCCCATCAAGATACGTCCCGCTATACAGCTTTACAGGCCGCCAGTTATCCTCGACTAGTTCTGCATCCAGCCATTCAGCCAGAACATCAGGATTGCCGATCGTAGCGCTCAAAGCAATCAACTGATAAGAAGCAAGCAGATTTCTGAGCATGGTTATCAAGATCTCTACTGTAGGCCCTCTGCTAGAATCGTTTATCAGATGCGTCTCATCAACAACAATAGTAAAAATTTCTTTTATCCATTCTGCCTTATGCCTTATCAAGCTATCTAGCTTTTCAGCAGTAACAACTATCAGATCATTCTTTCCCAGATAATTGTCTTTACTGTCCATATCGCCAATGGCTAATCCACAACGAAGGAATGGAAAATCTTTTTTGAATTCTTTATACTTTTCAGTCGCCAATGCTTTCAAAGGCACTATGTACACAGCTTTCCCCTTTCCCTCAAGTACATTCTTGATGCAAGCAAGTTCTGCTACCAAAGTTTTTCCGCTCGCAGTAGGAGAACATACAACCATGCTCTTGCAATTAAACAATCCTGCTTCGATCGCCTTCTCCTGGCACGGACGAAGAACATCTATCTTTCTAGAAGAAAGAACTTCAAATAATTTAGAAGGGATTTTCCCGCAAATATCCTTTAATCTCATAATCGGAAATTGTCAGAATAAATTTATTCAAAAACAACCTTTTTCGCGCGGACACCGCCGCTCTGGATGTGTATCTTCCTGCATTCACTGCAAAGATAGCGCAAGTCTGTCTTCTTGCTTCTTTTTTTATTCCATCTCTTCCAGCTAGTCATTGCTCCCCTGCTCGTCTTGCCGTGATTGCCAGCTCCCCTGTCATCTCCTCTCTTTCTCATCCTGCCCCTTGAGCTTCTGGTCATTGGATGGGACTTATTCTTGCCTTTATTCTTTTCTTGCTTGATCTTATGCTTAGTATGTTTCTTACAATAAGGACATAATCTGCTGACTTCTTTTGGTATTTTCATTTTACAATCACAGCTCTGTTATTTTTAATCATCAATTGTGCAATTTCATTAGGCAGTTCTGCTGTCTGGTCCTGTTCAAAAGGTCCGAATTTCTCCATGTTCGGTCCGACAAATACAGGCACAGTCTCTTTAAATTTGATAAGTATTGAACCTGCCTCTCTTTCATCTTGTAGTTCAGATGGGCTTTTTAAAGGTTTGGGTTTTTCAGCCGTTTCAAGAGCTTCTCCTGCCAGTATCTTGTTTATAACTCCGTTTCTGAATTTGTCGAGTGTTGAAAGCACAGAATCAAACAATTCTTTCTCTTCTGAAAGCAGATTCTCAGTGTTTGCTATATGATTATTGGTTCTTGAAACATCGCGAGCCAAAAGGATTATCTTTTTCTCCCTCCATTCATAGATGTCTCTCAATAATCTATGTGCGTTCTCTATCTGCTGTATAACCTTTTTTTTTTCTTCAAAGCCGAACAATCCTTGATCATTCCTTTTGCTCTCTAAAAGCTCTTGTTTTTCCTTTAGATAAGAGATGACATTAGAAAAGAAGCCAGGATCCAGTTCCTGAATCTCGCTGCTATTCTTTTCTCTACGAAGTACATCATAAAGAGTATCATAAGTAATTTTAATCTCAGTATCAGTCATCTTCCCCCAATAAGCAAAAAATAGCTCTAGTTTTTATACTTTTCTCTACGCACCTGCAAAAATATTGTGTTTGTCCCGCACAAGCTTCACTTTGAATTGCTTTTTATCCGTCTTAGGAATCCTCACCAGCCTGCCGTCAGCACCTCCTGCCACACCAATTCCCGGATATCTTGCCTCTACAGCGATGACCTGCCCTTTCCTGAACGGCTTGTTCAAGGTCTTCTGCACCGTCATCTTGATTCCAGTATCTGGATTTATCAACTTAATTCCGTGCTTCTTTTCCAAATCCTTCATTCTATTCTCAAATTCTTCAAAATCAAGCTCTTTTGTAGGCTTTCTGCCTCCGCTATAACTTAAAAAGTTCTGTATGCCAATGTAAGCGCCTATCTCTTTTGCAAACTCAATCAGACCATCCATCTCACTGTCATTGATCCCCCTGAGATAGACAGGAGCAATCACCAAATCAAGTCCAAGAGAGCGAATATAACGCGCCATCTCCATGACATGTTCTACATCATAATCTACACCGGCAATCCTAGACACCAATTCAGGATCTATCGCATTCAGAGAAAGATTGAATCTTGTCAAGCCTGCATCCTTTAGCGAATC
>Ga0180438_10010400_pt1 | contig 11413 bp, 9 predicted proteins | sample SS_ome_12_FD_132455 | JGI IMG/M metagenome (GOLD analysis project Ga0180438, IMG submission 132455) | Hypersaline lake sediment archaeal communities from the Salton Sea, California, USA - SS_3_D_2 metaG | ecosystem: Environmental > Aquatic > Non-marine Saline and Alkaline > Hypersaline >...
ATAATTGCTAAGTAGGATTGAACTCGTGATGGAAATTGTCACCGCTTGCACTCTCGATTGCCCAGATAGTTGCTCCTTACTGGTGGAAACCCTTGCCGACAGTACCTTGCGAATCAAGGGCAATCCCAATCATCCAGTTACCGCCGGATTCACCTGTGCGAAAATTCGCCGTTTTACCCAAAGGTTGAGGAGCAAACATCGGATAACCAGTCCCCTCTTGCGACAAGGGAAAAACTGGAAGCCCATAGGTTGGGAAGAGGCCCTGCAGCTCTGCGCGGAAAAGATTCAGCAGTATCGTTCAGAGCCTGAGAGTATTCTGCATCTGCGCGGTGAGGGGGACAAGGGTGTTTTGAGTCAGGCAAGCAAGCTTTTTTTCGCGGAACTCGGTGCCAGCCAAACGACAGGCTCCTTGTGTGATGTAGCAGGAATTGCCGCCTGCATTGCTGATTTCGGCTCCCTGGAGACTAATGACGTGTTGGATCTTGCCAATACCTCGACCATTATTAACTGGGGTAAGGACCTGGGCCGAAGCTCAAATCATCTGGCAGCCCTGGTGAGAAAGGGTCGTCAAAAGGGAGCAAGGGTGTTGACTATCTCGCCCGGTGGAGATGGCAACCTGAGTTATTCAGACAGAATGATAATTATAAGGCCGGGCACTGACCGGTTTCTGGCCATGGCAGTTGTGCAACTTTTGCTGAAGCGAGGCAAAATACCCCGGGAGATTATAGCGCGCACGCGAAACTGGACTCGGTTTCAAAAACTCGTTACCGTGAAGCCGGTGTCAGAACTTGCCAATTGGTGCCATGTTTCCAAGGATGCAGTGGAAGAGCTTTTCGAGTTCTATGTGCGACCAGAACCAGTTGCCACTCTCTTGGGGTGGGGCCTACAAAGATACACGTACGGGGGAGAAACTGTTCGCTTCATCAACGCACTTGCTTTACTCTCAGGTCACATAGGTCGGCCTGGTGGAGGATCTTATTTCAACATATCTTCCTCCCGAGACTTTAATTTAAATTGGACCAAACCGGCTGACGGAATGAAAAGGAGAACCTTACTAGAGCCCAGAATCGGCAAAGAGATCCTTGGAGCCAAAGATCCAGCAATCAGACTGCTCTGGGTGAACGGGTTCAATGTGGTTAATCAAGCACCTGATAGTAGAGCTATCGCCCAGGCATTTGCCACCATAGAGTTTAAGGTGGTAGTAGAGGGTTTTATGACTGACACTGCTGCACGAGCTGACCTGGTTCTGCCCTGCCAACTTATGTTTGAAAAAGAGGATGTGGTGGGGTCCTTTCTCCACAATTACGTGAATTATGTTAAACCTGTTCTGGTTCCGCCGGAGGGCGCACGAAGCGATTTCGACATCCTTTCTGAGTTGGGAAAAAGACTCAGTCCCCCAATTCTGATCCCCGCGGCCGAGGAATGCATGAGGGCCAGTCTGGATTCGCCATATCTGGGAATATCTCTCGCAGAACTTCGCCAGCTCGGCTTTGTTCGTGCCAAGAGGCCGGAGATAGCTTATGCTGGGCTTAAGTTCGACCACCCCGACGGCAAGTACCACCTGCCTAAAGAAATTCACCATGAGGTTCCGCCACCTGCCGAGTTCCCCTTGAGATTACTTACACTGTTGAGAAGAAATTTCCTCCATTCGCAGATATTGCCGGAAGAACATGGACCGGTGCCAATTGTGTGTATTTCTGAGGAAAGTAAAGCAGTTAGGGGATTGGACCTGGATAAAGACGTATATATAGTTTCACCCCTTGGACGGCTAAAAGTAAGGATAAAGTATGTTCACGGGTTGCATCCTGAGGTGGTAATCTACCGCCGGGGAGACTGGATGAGTCTGGGCGGCGGTGCCAATCAAATTATTGCTGCGGATCTCACTGACTTGGGAAATGGGGCAGCCTATTATAGTCAGTTTGTCAGGCTGGAGAATTGAGCTAACCAGGCACCGCAGGCCGCCCGCCCGCCTCGCCTGAAGGCGAAGCCGATGGCGGGCAGGCGCGGTGAAACGGCGAGACGAAGACGGGGCGAAGAATTCAGAATTCAGGAAATAAACAATCAAAATAGAGTTTTTTCAACTAGTGACTACTAGGTTTTTGCCTTGAGCCTTGCACCCTGAGCCTTTGACCCTATGCTCTATGCCTAGCCTTTTGAAATCCGCAATCGGCATTGCGCAATCGGAAATGCCAAATGGCTCTTCTCTATCTTTGAATAAGAGTTGGAAAGCACAATGGCCTATGCTAAGTTAACTGCCTGGGTCCTGTGTAGATCGGCTGTCCTAGAGAGGATGAGGAGAAACTGTGATCACTATAGAAGATCTGAAAAGGCACGAAATTTTCGCCGAAATGGACCCCACGGAGCTTAAACTACTGTCCGCCATGGCTGAGGAGAGGCATGCAAGGGAGGGTGAGGAACTAATACGAGCGGGGTCTCCAGCTCGGACCCTTTATATACTCCAAGAAGGTGGTCTGATGGTGGTCTTTCCAGATGGCCGAGCCATCACTCTGCACAAGCCGGGGAGAGTGGTGGGTTGGTCAGCCTTGGTAAGTCCTACTCATTATACGGCATCGGTCACCTGCCTCACAGATTCGACCTTGATTGCCTTTCCCGGAAACGAGTTGTTGCGCTTGGTCCAGAGGAACGTTGCATTTGGAACAAAAATTATGCGAAAAATTTCCGAGGTGCTGAGCAGGCGACTTCCCTTTTTGCAGGAAAAGGACAAGCGGTTACTGAAGCGAAGGAGTTGAATTCATGGTCGGTTTTTCTGCAATAAGTGCTGGCAATGGCTGGCTAATTTCTGCGCTGGGAATTTCAGTGGTTTTTTTCGGGTTGGCCTCTTTGGCTTTCATCATCTCCTTTTTCCCCCGCGCAATCAGCTGGTGGAATGAACACGCTCAAACCCCCAAGCACTTTTTGCCTCTACTCAGGAGTCTTTTTGCCCAAGGCAGGAGAAAGGCATTAGTAATTACAGAACCCAGGGAAATCCATGTGCCTGGAGAGATTGATGACGAGGAAGAAGCCCTGAGGTTGCTCACCGCTCATACGGGTGAACCTTTTAAGCTGCCCCGGCTAATAGAGATGGCAGAACAGAGAGGCCTAACTAGGGTTCACTCAACAATCAATCGCTTGCTTGTCCGAGGGACCATGGTTGGTGGCGATGATGGCCTGTTCCGCTGGTCTAAGGGAAGTGACAAGGAGGGGCCAGTTGAAAGTAAGTTTGAAGAGAACAAATGAATCCTTGTCTGTCAACCCAGCAAGTAGCGAGTTGGAGTATTGGTGTCACGGAGAACTTGCGAGGTAGTCTCTATGGAACTCCTATTTGATTTTCTGCAAAATACCGGTTTCGGTATGGCGGACTTTCGCCACTTTGTTATGATCGGAGTGGGATTAATCTTCATCTACCTCGGAATTGCGAAACACTACGAGCCCTTACTTCTCGTGCCCATCGGTTTTGGTATCCTGGTTGGCAACATCCCGGTTTTCAAGGGCTTGGGGCTGGGCATTTACGAGAAAGGTTCAGTGCTCAACTATCTCTATTTTGGAGTGCGGCAGGGAGTTTATCCGCCCTTGATCTTTTTGGGCATTGGTGCCATGACCGACTTCTCCACTCTCCTGGCCAGGCCCAAGCTCATATTACTTGGTGCGGCAGCCCAGCTTGGTGTATTTATGACCTTTCTTGGGGCCCTCTTTCTAGGTTTTCTTCCGAGGGAGGCAGCTTCCATCGGCATTATAGGAGGTGCTGACGGCCCTACCGCCATCTTTCTTTCGGCCAAATTGGCCCCCCACCTGGTAGGACCCATAGCCATTGCCGCCTATTCGTATATGGCCCTGGTACCGGTCATCCAGCCGCCGATTATGAGGTTGCTCACCAGCCGGCAAGAACGTCTGATCAAAATGAGTGATCCCCGGGAGGTGAGCTCCCAGGAGAAGATTATATTTCCCATAGTTGGATTTCTCCTGTGCTGCTTCTTGGCACCTGCAGCCCTACCATTGCTATCCATGCTTTTTTTCGGTAATCTCCTGAAGGAATGTCTGGTTACCGAGCGCCTCGCTAAAACTGCCCGCACCGCTGTGGTTGATACGGTAACCATTGTTCTTGGGCTGACCGTAGGCGCCAGCACCCAGGCTGATGTGTTTCTTACGGCGAAGGCCATCGGAATTTTCATTCTCGGTGCTTGCTCCTTTATGGTGGCTACTGCAGGAGGAGTGATCTTTGCCAAAGTAATGAACCTCTTTAGCCGCGATAAGATTAATCCCCTTCTTGGTGCCGCCGGGGTGTCAGCGGTACCAGATTCTGCCCGGGTGGTGCAGATGGTAGGCAATAGGGAAGATCCGAGTAACTATTTGCTCATGCATGCCATGGCACCAAATGTGGCGGGGGTGATCGGTTCTGCTATTGCGGCCGGAGTGCTCTGGAGCTTCATTGGCTGATAGATTGAGCAGACATCCTTGGAAGGTTACCTCAGTTGGCGATGAGGCCGATTCTATCTGTCCCCGTTGCAAAGAAGAGACTATCCATCGGGTAGTGGCCACGGTGGAGGGGAAGATCCACCTGGTGATTTGTACCCGTTGCAACAGCCAACATCGACACCGCCCCTCGCTGGCGGCTATGAGAAAAAAGACTCCTCTACCGTCCAAACGTCAGGCAAGGGTTTTGAAAAAGCTAGAAAAAACGAAAACCCCTCAGCCGAAAGTACCCCTAAGAGATTGGCAGAATTTCAGAGAAATTTCCCCTGAAGTGAAACCCTTGGATTACGATCCAAGTGAGGAATACAAGAAAAATCAGGCCGTTGCCCATCCCACTTTCGGACTTGGCTTTGTTCGCAAGGTGATAAATGCTTCAAAAGTCGAGGTTGTCTTCGAGCGCGAGGTGAAGATCCTCGTGATGAACCGCCCCAAACGCGGCTAGGCACTTGGAGAATTTCGGATTGCGGAATGCGGATTTCGGATTTAATGAGGCATAGAACAAGGAGTCAGGAGTCAGAATCCAGAATTTAGGACAAAAGCGATAAAAATCGAGTTACTCTCAATTTCTGGCTTCTTCGCCGCGTCTCCGTTTCTCCGCGTCATCGCGTCGCCGTGTCGTCCTCCTGTGCTTACTCCCTAGTGCCTAGTTTGTACCCTGGGCTGGCCAGGAGATGATGAAGGGCAGGGTGGCCGTGAGGTTTAATAGGGCGAGAATCAATAGAGTCTGAAGAATTCCCACCGAAGGAATGAAAACCAGTCCCACCAAGAGGCATCCCAGAAAAGATCCCAAGAGGTCTACACTATAGATCAAACCTGCAACCGGGCTAACTCGGGTTTGTTTTTTTAGCAGTAAGCGATTGGCGAGGGGAAAATGGGTTCCTCCGATAAAGCCGGCAACCACACTCAAGAGAGAGAAAGCCTCTCTGTAAAAAAAATTGTCATAGGCCAAGGTCGGACGATTGTGGAAGTAAATGACGACAAGGGCCAAAGCCAGGCAAAAACAAGCCAAAATGATTTGAAAAGTAATGAGGGTTTTGAGTCTGGTAGTCCAGCTCTCTGGGTAATAAGAAAAAATGAAACTCCCTGCAGCTAACCCTACCATAAAAAGTGCCAAGAGCAGACCTATCTTGTAGTAGAGATAGCCGAAAAAAATCTGAAATGAAAAGACGATGAGAATTTCAAGGGAGATTCCACTTAGGCCGAATGTGGCAACTCCATAGAGTATCCTAATGGTGGGAGACTCTCTGACCTTAGAGGTGAAACGCTGCCTGAAACTCATAAGAATAACAACGGCGAGGAGGAGCAAAATGGTGATCCAAATGGCGCGCTTACTGAGAAAGGCGAAGATTCTGGCTGTGCCCTGAGAATAGTGAGAGCTCAATATGAGCAGGTTATATGCATAGGCTTTGAGATTGAGATCGCTGTTGACCCCCTCCTCGTCCGCCTGATCAACCATTGCCATGAATGTTTCTTGCCGAAGGGGCGAAAGGTCCCAGAGCATGAAGTGGTCCTGGACATAAAGGAGCTGCAAATGCCTCTGCTTAATTCGGTCCACTAGGATTTCCGGTCTGCTAGTGAGGGTTCCACGAGAGTTGGAACAAAAATAGCGGGCAGTCTGTCCAGGAAAAACAACCACTTCCGGAAAGACACTTAGGGCGGTTCGCTGGAGGAGCTTCAAGTATTTTGCTCGGGTGGGGCCAAGGGCAGTCTCTGAAGCGCTGGCAGTAAAGAAAAATACTCCCCCGGCGCGCATCCTGCCGGCGGCCAAACGGAAGAACTCTTCGGTATAAAAGCGGTTTATCTGCGCCGTATATGGTTCAGGAAGGTTGACTAGAATGGCGTCGTAAAGCTTTGAGGTTTGGGCAATATATCGTCGCCCATCTTCGTAGTGGACTGATACCCGGGGACTTTCCAAAGCAGCAGTAACCTGCAGCGGAAGATGAGACTTTCCCAGTTCAATTAGCCTGGGATCCAATTCTACGTAATCTACTTGGCGAACACTTGGGTGCTGGAGTAATTGGCCTAGAGATTCGGAGACCCCTCCTCCTATAAGAATAACATTCTCGGGTTCAGGGTGCTGAAGAAGGGCATAATGCACCGCCTCTTCGGCGCTCAACTGGTCGGGCACTGCAAAGTTCCACAGACCAGTCTCAAAAAAGGAGAGCTGGTTTTCTTTATCCACCACAGCTATGTGGCCATAAATAGTCTCCTCTGAAGTAATAAGGTGGAAACCAGACCACTGCCACTGACGGCTGATTTTGTCCAGATTTGTGTTTTGCTGTTGTACAAATAGAAGAGCCAAGAAAGAGACAAAAAAAACTGGATAATGCAACCAGGAACGTTGGCTACTCTGCAAGGCTAGGACAAAGGCTGAAATGCAGAGGCATAGAGAAATTGCCGCACCAATCTGTATGGCATTGAAATGATGGATGAGCAAGAGGGTAAAAAGTAGACCACCAATGCCGGCCCCAAGACCCTCGAGGAAGTAAACCAAACCGGGGGATCTTGTCCACTGAGGAATTAGAGCGGCCAAGAGGGAGCAGGCGAGGCTAAATAAAGAGCCAGAGAGCAGGCAGAAAGGGGCGAGAGTGAGAAAGGAAATGGCAAGCATCTGGACCAGAGTGACCAGTTCGCCGGCGCCAACGTGGAACAGCAAACGGGCGATGCGGATGAAGAAAATAGTTGCGGTGAGTAAAAGACCGCAACAGCTCTGGAGATAGCCGAAAAGTGATTGGGTGGCGAACTTGTATTTAGAGATTTTCCCGCCAAGCAGACCACCAAGGGCTGTCCAAAAAAGCCAGGCGGCGAGAACAACGGCCACAGCCAGTTCACTGCCGGAGAATACGGTTAACAATTCCCGCAGGACAATAATCTGGGCAACCGTGGCGGCAAAGCCAATGAGAAGGAATGCTAGTACCGGAGTAAGCTTCATGGTCTCATGAATACACTATTTCTGGCGCCCATTCCAAGGTTTTTAGATTTGAGATTTAAGGCCGAACCCGTCATTCCGGACGAGTTCGTTTGACGGACGAGATCCGGAATCCAGTGAATGTTCAATATAATAGGACTTTTCTGGATCCCGGCTCGCGTCCGCCGTCGCCGGACTTGGCCGGGATGACGAATTGCGACAAAATTTCTTGAGAGAAGAAGTGAATCAGATACTCACCACAATAGATGGCAAATACAGAAAAATAAAATGGGGAAACTCCTGTCTGACTTTCTTGTTGACAAAATTGTGGGGCCAGGATACTATCGCAAACTATTCTCAATAAGGATATGTATGAAAAACGAGATTGATGTTTTTAGAGAATTCATTCGCAATAAGGGGTTGAGAAATACGGTTGAGCGGGAACAGGTGGTCAAGGCTGTTTTTTCGATCCATGATCATTTTGACGTAGAAGAGCTTTATTTGCTGCTTCGGAGCCAGAATGAGAAAATCTCTAAGGCCACTGTCTACCGTACCATTCCTCTATTACTCGAGAGTGGTCTCATTCAAGAAGCATATTTTGAAGACGGTCATCTTCATTATGAACACATTTATGGACATGAGCACCACTGTCACCTTCGCTGTGTGGATTGCGGCAAGGTGGTAGAGTTCACCGAAGAAGCGGTAAAGGAGGTTGAGCAGAAGGTTGCCGAGCACTACGAATTCATAGTAACAGGGCACAAACTGGAAGTGTACGGTTATTGTGCAAAGTGTAAGGTTCATCAGTGATTTGACTCTGAGAAAAGCACGAGGTCCTATGGAAAGGCTGCATCAATACGAAAAAGAAGAATTCATCAATATTTGTAAAGAGCACGGACTGAACTACAGTGACAGGCGGCTGTTGGTGCTTGAGGAATTTTTAGGGACAATTGAGCATCTCACAGTTGGTTCCCTACAGGAAAAGCTTGAAACAAAGGGTCATCGATTGGACAGTGATTTCATTGCCGAAACCTTAGATCTCCTTTATAGATATGGTTATGCCTACAGGAAGGAATTCGAAGGCCAGGAAGTCCAATACGAGCACAGGCACGTCGGTTGGCATCATGACCATCTGATATGCGCCGAATGCGGCAAAATTCAAGAGTTTCACGATTCTGAAATAGAGGCATTGCAAAGGCATATCGCCTTAAACAGGAATTTCACCCTGTTACACCACAAAATGGAACTTTACGGCATCTGCGGAGATTGCCGCAAACAAAGGCGACCGGTCATGCCCTTGTCCTTTGTGCTTCCGGGCGAAAAAGTTGTCATAGATAGATTGGTGGGCGGTAGCAGGATGCAGCAAAGACTGGCTGACATGGGACTCACGCCCGGGACAGCTATGGAGGTTATAAAATCGAGCGGCCCCGGCCCATTAATTGTCGCCTTCCGGGGTAGCAGAATAGCTCTGGGGCGTGGCCTCAGCAATAAAGTACTCGTCTCGGAAAATAGCGGTCCTACCCATGAACCTGACTGAGGAGTTCCACTCAGAGCGGTTCCCAGCTAGAATTCTTCTATTTTACCAAAAAGGTCGGGAGTTCGACAAAAGACCTAGCTCGCCGGCTGCGGAGAAATATTGATGATTCCCTTGAGCGATTTAAGAGAGGGCGAACGAGGAGTTATTGCCAGGGTTAACGGTAGGGGTAGGTTCCGCAAGCGACTTCAGGAGATGGGCTTTATCAAGGGGGCGGAGATATTCGTGGAAAAATATGCCCCACTGCGCGATCCTATTGAACTGGTATTGAAGGGTTACCACGTTTCCTTACGGGTGGAAGAAGCGGCCCAGATAATGATGGAAAAACTGGAGAATAGGTGAAGGAAGAAGATATTACCATTGCCCTGACCGGGAATCCGAACTCCGGAAAGACCACCATATTCAATAACCTCACCGGTACACGTCAGCATGTTGGAAATTGGCCCGGGGTTACTGTGGAGAAAAAGGTGGGGACTGTAGTTCATAACGGTTATCGGTTGCGAGTGGTTGATCTCCCAGGCACTTACAGTCTAACCGCCTATTCCATTGAAGAAATAGTTGCCCGCCGCTTTCTGGTGGATGACAAGCCAGATGTGGTGGTTGATATTGTCGATGCGTCCAATTTAGAGCGAAACCTCTATCTTGCTACTCAGCTAATAGAACTGGGGGTAAAACTAATTCTGGTGCTCAATATGGCCGACGTGGCGCAGTCCCGGGGGCACCAGATCGATGCTGGTAGTTTGGGGAAATTATTAGGCGTGCCAGTGGTTTTCACTGTTGGTACAAAAAATGTGGGACTAAAAGACTTATTGGACAGAGTCGTAGAGGTGATTGAAGATCGGGATACGGTAAGCAGGCATATCCATATTTCCTACGGCCGTGAACTAGAGAAGGAGATCAAGAATATCCAAGATGTTATCTGGCAGGATCCCTCAATAGGGGAGCGTTTTTCAACCCGCTGGCTAGCGGTGAAGTTGTTGGAAAATGACACGGCTGTGCAAGACAGGGTCAATTCTTTTGGAGAAATAGGCAAGCAGATCTTAGCCCAAGCGGAGGCGAGCCGCGAGCGACTAGCTGAATTCTATCACGACGATCCCGAGATGATACTTACCGATCAGCGCTACGGCTTTATCAGTGGTGCTCTCAAGGAAGTTCTAAAGGTCACCGGCAAAACCAAGATTGATCTATCCAGACAAGTTGATCTGATCCTGACCAACAGAATTCTAGGCTTTCCCATATTCATCTTTTTTATCTGGGCGATGTTTCAAGTGACCTTCACCTTGGGCGCCTACCCCATGGAGTGGATTGATGCAGGAGTGGGCTGGTTCGGGGCTCTAATGGCCGGCCTGATGCCACCGGGATTGGTTCGAGATCTCTTGATTGATGGGGTAATCGCCGGGGTGGGTAGTGTGGTCATCTTCTTGCCCAACATTATGCTGCTCTTTTTTTGCATCGCCCTCTTCGAGGATACGGGCTACTTGGCCCGAGCAGCTTTCATTATGGACAGGGTAATGCACTTAATTGGCCTGCATGGCAAATCTTTCATCCCTTTACTTATGGGTTTCGGTTGCAATGCTCCGGCAATTATGGCCGCGCGCACTCTCGAGAGTGAGCGCGACCGCATTCTCACCATTTTGATCAACCCACTAATGAGTTGCTCGGCCCGTTTGCCCGTATATGTGCTTCTTGCCGGAACATTTTTTGGCGCCAGTGCAGGCAACGTTATTTTTAGCATTTATGGACTTGGAATTGGGCTGGCCATTACCATGGGCAAATTGTTCCGAGTGACCCTCTTTAGGGGGGATACTGCTCCTTTCGTCATGGAGCTTCCTCCATACCGAGTACCAACAATGAAGAGCCTGTTAATTCACATGTGGGATCGGAGCAAAATTTTCCTCAGGAAAATGGGCGGGGTAATTCTGGTTGGTTCCATTCTTATCTGGTTTCTAGGAGCTTTTCCCCGACACCCCGAACTGCCGCCGCATTCTGCCGAGGGTAAAAAGCCCATCAGCAACATCCAGGCCAAAGAGGTGACCTCAGAAAGTTCAGAACCCATGTCAGGATCGCGACAACTGAAGGCAGCAGAAAAAACCGAAGGTCAAGCGGAGGCCTTGGCCAGACTAAGCCAAAGCTACCTCGGCCGTTTGGGTCAGATAATTCAACCGGTATTTGACCCCCTTGGTTTTGACTGGCGCACCAGTGTGGCCGTGGTAACGGGTTTTGTGGCAAAGGAGATTGTAGTAAGCACCCTTGGCGTATTGTATGCCGCCGGAGCTGACGTCAATGAAGAGAGCGAAGCTTTACGCCGTTCCTTGCGCGGTTCAGGCATGACCCCCCTAGGCGCATACACCTTAATGGCTTTTGTGCTAATCTACGTTCCCTGTTTGGCTACAGTGGCAGTTATCTCGAGGGAGACTAATTCATGGAAGTGGGCCGCTTTCAGCATCGTATACTCATTGGCCTTGGCATGGGTGGTGTCGTTTTTGATATATCAAGGGGGCAGA
>Ga0180438_10010403_pt1 | contig 11411 bp, 10 predicted proteins | sample SS_ome_12_FD_132455 | JGI IMG/M metagenome (GOLD analysis project Ga0180438, IMG submission 132455) | Hypersaline lake sediment archaeal communities from the Salton Sea, California, USA - SS_3_D_2 metaG | ecosystem: Environmental > Aquatic > Non-marine Saline and Alkaline > Hypersaline >...
GTCTCCAGAACATCAAGACCTACCGAAAAATCCAAAGCCCTTATCTGATCTCCAACTGAATCAATACGTGTCGTCAGATCATCACAACATTCTTCTAACTGTGTGGCTACTGATTCTACTAACGTTTCAATGTGTCCAACACCTACCGAAAGATCCAGGGCTCTTACATGATCTCCTACTGAATCTATCTTGCTCTCAACTGTTGCAATATCGTCAGTCAAATCTTCACAACACTCTTCAAGCTGTGTACCTACTGACTCTATCTTCTCTTCCAATATTGATGTATCAACTGAAGCAACAATCGACAGGTCCCTTATCTGATCTCCAACTGAATCAATACGTGTCGTCAGATCATCACAACATTCTTCTAACTGTGTGCCTACTGATTCTACTAACGTTTCAATGTGTCCAACACCTACCGAAAGATCCAGGGCTCTTACCTGATCTCCTACTGAATCTATCTTGCTCTCAACTGTTGCAATATCGTCAGTCAAATCTTCACAACACTCTTCAAGCTGTGTGCCTACCGATTCTACTAATGTTTCAATATGACCAACGCCTACAGAAAGATTAAGATTTTTAACCTCTTCACCTACTGATTCTATCTCACTACTCAGATCTTGACAGCATGTTTCCAGCTGCCCGCCTACTGATTCTATTTTATCTTCAATAGTCTCTAATGAATCAACTTTGCTATCGATAGTTAATATTTCATCATTTTGTGCAAAAACTTTGCTTTCTATAACATCAACTGTCTCGCCAGTTCTGAATACAATCTGCTTGATTCCCTCACCGGCTTTTGGATCAACCTTTTTGTAAAGAAGAGCATTTGGACAAACTTGAGAAAGATCATTTAAAAATTGAGATTGCAAATCAAGACATAAACAGTTAAAACCGGACAACAAAAATATATTGAGGAGAAATCCAGATCTGATCTTCATACTACAAACATCCTTTTTTCCCTGAATCGTTAATAAACTACTTTTAAACTAGAAGCTACCAACAATTTTTCTTTACTGCAACATTTTAAAACAATCAAATTAAAAATATTCTCAAAATCATGTAAATAAAAACATTTTGCTTTGTAATTATGGTTCGATCCCTTAGACAAGCCCAGGATGCCCCTTCGATTTCGCCTTCGGCTTCACTCAGGGCGAACGGATAAATATAGTATGGCCCGCCAGTCGTCCTTCGACAAGCTCAGGATGAGCGGGGGATAAACGTAGACTGGTGCCGAGAACCGGAGTCGAACCGGCACAGGATTTCTCCCACAGGCTCCTGAAACCTGCGCGTCTACCAATTCCGCCATCTCGGCACATAAATCACAGAAAATAAATTCATATTCAGTATACGAAATACATACAAAAAATCAAAAAAGGTTAAAAATCGGACATTTTTTTGCCTGAAAGGAAATGGCAATGCAAATGAAAAACCGACTGACCGGCATCTGGCCCATTATTAATGATTAATCTAAATGCACCATCATTGAATTTTTCATGTGCAATTTTTTGGGCCATCAATGCAATACTGCCCATCAAATTGGCTGTTTCTTTATCAAGAGAGGAAATATCACGAATATGCTTTTTGGGAATAATCAAATAATGAGTAGGTGCTTTGGGATGAAGATCTTTAATTACCATGACTTGATCATTTTGATCTATAATTGTTGCAGGAATATCGCCGTCAATAATTTTGCAAAAGATACAGTCTAATTTCGTCATGCTGTTTACACCCTTTTTGCCTTGAGTAATTGATTGCTCCGAGAAATTATCAGGCACTATGAAGTGGATCTATGGTGCCGGGAGTCGGACTCGAACCGACACAGTATCGCTACCGCGGGATTTTGAGTCCCGTGCGTCTACCAATTTCGCCATCCCGGCATATCATTTTTTAAAGAAAAGGCTTTAAGGCCTTCCGCTTGCCTGTTATGTATAAGGGTAAGAAAAAAGAAGGGCATCGTCAACATAAAAATCGGTCTTTAGTGATTATGAAATGGCAGAGGACAACGTCAGAATGGGAATGTACACCGCAACTATAAGCAAAGCTATAAATAAGCCCAATAAAATCATGATGAGCGGTTGAAAAAGCGTACTATAAAATGATAACATTCGCTCTGTTCGCTCTTTATAATCGTGAGCTACCCGAGTAAGCACAACAGGCAGCTGTCCTGACTCTTGCCCAACGGTAATCATCGCCTCAATATCGGGAACAGAAAATGGCCCATTATGAGCCGCTAACGCCTGACTCAATGAACATCCTGAAGCCACTGAACGAATAAGGGGCTTCAGCTCTGCCCGCAGAATATGATTATTGATCGTTTCATTACCAATCTTGAGTGCAGGTACAAGCTGCATACCTCCTTCAAGAAGTATCGCAACCGACTGAAAAAAAGAAAAACTACTGCTCATCACCACAAGATGTGATATTCCAGGCATCTTCAAGACCATTCGATCTACTATTGTTTTGCGCCGCTCTTTTCCGATCCAGCGATAGATAAGAATGGCCAATACTGCTATACCAAGGCCGAAAAACACCGCCTTTGAGCTGCTTAAAAAATTGCTAACGCGCATCATCCACATGGTAATGGTCGGCATCTCCTTTCCAATTGATTCAAACATGCTGGAAAATAGAGGCATAATCACGATGAAAATAACAAGGGCGATGCTGATAAAAAAAAGAAAGGTCAGCACCGGCAAAAGCGCTGCAGATCGAACCTTTTTGTAAAATTGATGCTTGGTTTTCAAATGCATTGCCAAAATATTCAATGAAAGTGGCAATGCACCTGCCTCCGCGCCCACATTGACCATATGGATCATCATAGGGCTGAACAGATGAGGATAGGCAGCTAATGAATCATGTAACGATTGCCCTCCTTTAACGCGAGACTCGATATCAAGTATCATCTCTTGCGCTGCTGGAAATTCAAAAGATTCTGCAAGAATTGATAATGCTTGTGGCAGATGGATGCCAGCATTAAGAAGCGTAGCTAATCGTTCAAAAAATCTGATTTTTGCCTCAAGACTCATCGGCAACACGATCAATGGCCTGGTAATTCTAGAACTTGTCAACGCAATGTCTCGCCTTAAAAGAAGGTTATCAAGATGCTCATCAGAACGGGCAAAGGTCATTCCCTTTCTAAGTTTTCCCTGCAAATCTATTCCTAGCCATTTAAAATACGGCACAGCTCTCCCTCTTTAAAACAATGTTCTTTGATACTGAATCCCCAGCTTATCAAGCAGCTGCTCCCATGTGATATCACTCGCAATTTTTATCCTTTTGGTTCGTGATGTCAAGCCACTGACTATCTCAACCTGATTTCGGGCAAGCGACAATGCATCCGCAAAAAGCTTTATTAATTCCTTGTTAGCCTTACCCTTTTCAGGAGCACTCTTTAAAAAACATTTAAGCTGCCCATTTTTATCAAGAATACACTCACTTCGCCCTGATGAAGGAACAACTTTGATTGAACATACAAACATACGGATCTCCAGGGTAACATTACACATAGTATCGTACAATTCATAGAAGATGCAAACCTTTCTTAAAGATTATATCAATTATTCAGGGATACCTTCAGCCATATTCCCAGGGTAACCAAAATTTTTCAATTAGAAAAACTTTGTAATGAATACATGGCAATATTTTTTTACAAAACTAAAATAAAATGCTACTATTAATATTCAGTAAGACGTTTCAAACACTATAAAAACAGTAAACAATCCAAACAGATTTTATAAAGGAATTATAATAATGAACAAAACAATCACAAGCTTCGGCATATTTTTTCTTTTTTTAGCATCTTTTAAAGTCGCCCAAGCCATGGATGAAAGCAATGCTCAAGCAGAAGCCCTGCAAAAAAAAGCATTATTTATGGCTGCAGCTGCTAACAATGCAGACCAATGCAAACATATGATACTTGAAGGGTGCAACCCTAACTTTTGCGCACAAGAAGGCTTTAGCCCACTAAGTTTCGCTGCCTCATTGGGAGCAAATAAAAGTCTCAAGGCCCTCCTTGAATATCATGCTGATCCTAATTTTCATGCGCCCGGACAAGAGTTACCGGTCATACATGCAATCAAAAACAAAAACACATTATCAACACTGATACTATTTTTACATGGGGCAACATTGCCTATCGGCGAAATTGATATCTGTGAGTTGGCTGGCCTTAGTATAAACTCTATTATCATCGATTTTGCTCAATTCTTTTTGGGCTACAATCCAGCGCATAATAGGCCTACACAGGGCATGGTAAAACGTTCAACAGAACACCTTCAACAAATCATTCAGGGGCGCGAAGCCATAGCAAAAATATTGGTTTTCTTTGGATACAGACCGGAAGAGGCTCCAGGTAATTTCCGATTCAACATCGTATTTCCTGAACAAAATATCGGAATCTCACCACATTTGCAAAAGCTTGAGCAGATTCTTACTGAGCCTGATTATGTAAAAAATCATCCTGAAGAGTTTGAATTCATCAGAGATTTTCAGTTGCGTGATGCAATGGACAGAGAAACAAACAAGAAAAACCTGGTGCATTATCTGCAACAACGTGAAATTGGACAACGATAATTAAAAATATGTGGTGAATTATCATGAAAAAAACAATAAGACTTATTACCACACTGACAATGTTACTGAGCTCCAACATCAAAAGCATGGGATTTTGGAGTGAGCCTACCGTTTCGATCAGTTCAATACCTCAACGCACATCCACACAAGAATGGAAACAATTTGTAGTACATCCTGCAGCCAACTGGCTCTTGAAAAGGTATGCTCAACATCATAGAGGACTACCTTGTTATATTCTCGAAGGCCACCATGGACGTCTGACATACGTACTCTTCAATAAAAATGGCAATCTTTTGTTCTCAGGCGCACGAAATGGCGCAGTGCTTGTCTGGAACGTTGCAACGGGTAAACTGATCAAGGTCCTTGCCAAATTTGATAGCGGCATTTACGCTCTAGGTTTAGACCCTAAAGATCCACAAGATAAGTATCTTTATGTTCTTTGCCAAAATGCAAAAGAACCCGACATTCACATAAGTGATCACGTATATGCCATCAACAACACGGCCCTTCAATTCAAAGTAAATATCGAATCCCGCAACATAAAAAGGCTTTATGATTCTGATGAATCACCGCAATCGTATATTCCTGATCCGTTCAAAACACGTTATCTCTCCACTGATTTAAGTAGCCCAATGGCTACACTCGTCGACCGTGAAGGGAATTCACTCGTAACATTTAACAGCCATAGCGATGTGATACCTGCAGTCGCTTTTGATTCTCATGGCAGTTTACTGGCAACCGGTTCGGCAGACAAAAAAATCTGTTTATGGAATCTAAGTCTGGGGCTATCCTCACAGTTGACTAAAGCACAAGCTGAACTATTAATTATGATTTATAATACATCATCACAAGAACAATCGACGTTAGATTTGACCGGTGATGCAGATTTCGTATCTACATTCCGTTCCTTACCAAGAAGAATACAAGCTGCACTTGAAGATCTCGTTACATTACCGGCTGTTTCTCAGCAGCCTACCGTACCGTCACAAACCCCAATTCAGCCTCAATCTGCTGCAAGAAGCTTCTGGCCTTCATGGCAGACAGTAACTGGCGTAACATCAATTCTTGCAGGAGCAACACTTATCGGATTTACCATATTAAAACATTTTTACAAAAGGTAACTAATGACTAAATTATATATTTTTAACATAATTTTGTGTATAACCGCATTAACCTCAATAGCGCCCAATCATGCTATGATGGATTTCAAGCTAGAATTTTACACAGCTGATGACAGCTGCACCAAGGACATTTCAACTACAGATATTCCTGTAGATACAGATACCATTAAAGGATAAATCATGAATAATAACTATATTTTCAAACTTACTCTTTGGACAATGATCAGCTGCTCAGCATTCTTTAACAATGCAATGGATTTAAAAAAGATAATAAACGACCCGAAATCACAAACTGAAATGATGAACTTTGATCTTTCACTTATACCGGCGGAGTTTATTGTTCAGACCGCTCAGCAACATACTCAATCTATCTCTACACTTCCAAGCACCAACAGAAAATTGTATCAATGTTCCATTTGCCTTAAAGCTTTCACTAGATCTGACAACCTTAAAAGACATGAAAAAATTCATACCTGCGACAAACCCTATAAATGTCAATACTGTGATCATGCTTTCACTAGATCTGGCAACCTTAAAAGACATGAAAGAATTCATACCGGCGACAAGCCTTATAAGTGCCAATACTGTGGTTATGCTTGCGCTGACCCAAGCACCCTTAAAACACATGAAAGAATTCATACCGGCGACAAACCCTATAAATGCCAGGACTGTGATTATGCTTGCACTACATCCGGCGACCTTAAAAAGCATGAAAGAATTCATACCGGCGACAAACCCTATAAATGCCAATACTGTGATTATGCTTGCGCTAGATCCGACAACCTTAAAAAACATATAAAGGCCAACCATAACAATTAATCTTTAACTATTAATGAAGTATAAATCATGAATAATAACTATATTTTCAAACTTACTCTTTGGACAATGGTCAGCTGCTCGGCACTCTTTAACAATGCAATGGTTTTAAAAAAGATAATAAACGACCCGGGATCTCAAACTAATCCGGCTTACCTTATTAAAACAATTGCACAATACCATGCTATGATGGATTTCCACCTAGAACTTTACAAAGCTGATAACGTCTGCTCCAAGAACATTCCAACTACAGATGTTCCTGTAGATACAGATACCGTTGAAGCTCTAAGCAAGTTTGTAGAACTACCTGAATATACTGAGCATATAGATTTTTCTACTCAAAGCGCTAACCCCGCGAACCACTTTGATATTACCTGGCCAAAAAAAATCAATCCTATCAAAACCACGAAGCTTAGCATCGAACTTGGCCTTATGCCGGCTCATGTAATCTTAGATTATTATCAACAAACAAATCAGCCGAGCGCAATTACGACTGCTCATGAAAATAATACAGTGCTACAGTATCAGCAATCCTTACCTAGTACCAACAGAAAAATTAATACATGTGCTACCTGCTCTAGAAATTTTACATCTCAAAGCATCCTCAAAATGCATAAAAAAACTCATAATCGCAAAAAACCATACACATATAAATATTGCGATGCCTCGCCCCGATCAAGCGTCCTCAATGCACGTATAAAAAGACATACTACCAAACAACCTTACACATTTAATCTTTGTGATGAAACATTCTCCCAATCAACCAACCGCAACACACATCAAAAACCCTACATACTACCAAACAGAAAACAAAAATGAATAAATTATCTATTTTCAACATGATTTTGTATATAACGACATTAACTTCAATAGCACCTAACCATGCTATGATGGACTTCAACCCTATCGAAGCCCAGAAAGTTGGCATTGAGCTTGGCCTTATTCAGGCCCATAACATCTCAGATGATTATCAACAAACAAATCAGCCAGGCGTAATTAGGACTGCCCATGAAAAGAATAGCCTTATCGCGAACCTTGCTTTCTATGATGAACCCTCTCCTGACGTCCCGAACGAATATACAGATATAACTTACGTCTCTACTCCAGAATCATTCGACAAACAGAAGCTAACATATTTATCAGCACTAAAAGCCGCACAAAACAATATACTTAGCGAAAAGGAAAATCTGTTGTCCCCTATATCTTCCAACAACATCTTTTCTGAATTGAATTCCAGTGCACATGACTTTAAGGATAATCAGAGCAATTTTGAGCCTACAGCCCACGAGTCTTTGGCCCTTCTGGCGGTATATAGAAATCTTCTAGAAAATAAAGGCTGCTATGTCTCCGCTACAATTGAAAAACCTTGTAACAGGAAAGTCTTAAATGACAATGTTAATAGCCACACTTGGGAAGAATTGAGCATTCCGGACAATAAAAGAGGCCATAGAGCAAAAACCGGCCCCAATGATACCCAAATTGCAGAAAAGCTCTCATGCAGGCGCTATCCATTGCGTTTATCAACTTTACAAAAAACCTACAAAGATTCATCACCAGATGATACTTATTATGATGAAGAAGAATATACCCCAACTTTACGCAGATATAAGAAAAAAAAACCGTATGAGAGAAAAAGTATTCAGCACAGAGAAAATACGTTGTGCTGCCCGTTTTGCCCAATAACTGTACCCAATTATTACTTTCTTCAAAAACATAAAATGAACGCTCATGGCATAGTACCTTTCAGATGCAACGAATGCTCAATGAACTTTATTAGTCGTAGCGAACTTGAAAAGCACCGAAGAGTTCATACCAATGAAAAGCCCTTTCATTGCCCCAGCTGCAACCGATATTTCAAGCAATCAAGCCATCTGTATTCACACCAAACAAAGTGTAGAGGAGAAAAAAAAATAGAGAGATCGTACCTTCAAACTTGAATGTGAAAGTTCCCTTTCCACATGTCATCATGGTATGCTACAGACAACAGAGGAGAAGATATTATTATGAATAATCACATTTATCGACATATTGCCGGCATACTATGGTGCAGTTTACTCTGCCATGGCAGTATCATATGCATGTCAATTGAAAAAATCACAGACACTTACCAACCAATGTTAGCACCATACAAACACTTGAGCATTGCTCATGGCGCCACCCTTGCCGAATCTCATATTCTTCGCAATTATTATGATTTTGGGGCAATGGAAGAAGGTTCAAAAGAAAAGTGGCTTGCACCAGGCGATGGACCTATCCGCCTTATTCATGCGTTGTGGACGTTGATTAATAAAAACTTTTTGCCCTCCAGCAATCCAAGTTACCCTGCGGCACATATACGAGCCACAACAATAGCTCGCATACTACTGTTTCTTGAACGAGTGCGCTTAAAAACTCAAAAACCTGAGGCAAAGGAACTTGAAACCTTAATCGTAGAGGATCCTTCATTTAAAAAATCGGTGCTTACCGCAGACGATAAAAAAAAAGAAATAAATGATCACTTTAAAAAAGAAATCACCGACACTGCTGCTTTGCTCAAAGACGCAAAACCAGAGCAGAGAACCTCTATTGAAGGCCACATAGATCAACTTAAAAAAGAATGTTCGCATCAACTCAGCAGACATGATACCGGCCGCCTCTTTAAAACATTACGGCAAACAAGAACACAGCAGACTATCGAGCAAGAACTCAAAGATCTCGAACAACTTAAGGGTGAAGCTCAACGCAAACAAAAGAGAAGAATCCGCCAACTGAAGTGTCGGTTACAGTCATTATCAAAAGCTCCGACCACAGGAGATTGCAATCGCGTCCTTGAACTTGCGCAAGCTATCCTTGATGCAAACGACTATTCAGCTTATTATCCAAGCACCATTGCCTATGCTATTCTGCAAGCATTTCTTTACAAAACAGCAAAGAAACATGACATTTGGGCATATAATCATACTCTTCAGGATGAATTGGGCCCTCAGATTTTTATCGATCCTGCATACATCGATGGGCCAAGTTGGCTCAGTTCACATTTTGATCAAAAAATTTTTCCGGAAATACAACAGGAATTATTGAACCTTTATAAAGAAAACCCACAACAATTTTTATCATTAGTTCGCGATAATCTGTATGAACAATTTTTATATGCGCAGGTAATGGAACACTTTTATAGAGGTACAATTCCAAAAAAGCCGGAATATGCAAACGTATCTTATAAAGGATTCACTTATCCCGATTGTTCTGAAACAACCATGAGATTTTTATGCAATATCCAATTTTACGATCCCGAAACAGGATCTTTCCAGCTGTCCCCAGAATATTCAAATCAGCTCGATCCTCTCCTGCGTTCTTTTTATCAGCATCACGTTAATAAGCAAGGCACAGCTGTCGATATGCCTGAAGTGCACCAGAACTGGGCAAACATACTTGTAAATAGACCTTTTGTAACCTACAGAAGTATGCTTTACCCTTCACAGACTGGATCGCCTCTAATAATATCTCCACCAAAAGGAGTCGATGGCTTTATTCGATTACCAAAAGATATAGCCACACATTGTCAACGAGATAAAGAAAATCCTAAGAGAATAATAATCGGTACTCACTACTATATTTTAGTAGAACGAGATGACGTTGAACTTTTCAAGGTCGCCCCAACTCTTAAAAACATAATTGTCACCTTTAATCAGCTTTTAGGGCTTAAGCTTTACGATCAGCAAGCATTTTTAAATTCTGATTTTAATGCAATCTATTTTCCTAAAATTTCAAGCTGCCTTAAGGCGCTTGAAATGCTGAGCCTTGATAAGCATGAAATCGACCAACTTGATAAGCTTGATTATTCACACCAAGGTTTGCATCTTGCAGGAGAAACCGCAGAACTTGAGCTGCTTACTAATCATGCCGAATTTACTGCATATGAAAAAAAATCAGAAAACCAAGGGTACGCCCCAATGCTTATAGATGCTGGCACCCAAGAAACATCTCCAGAAAAATATGCTCAACTCATGCATCTGTGTTCAGTAAGTGGTCTGGCTCCTGAACAAATCCCTCCATCATTATGCCATCATCTGTTATGTGCTTGTAACCTACAAGATCATCGTGAAAAAATAAACGTACTCAAGAACTATCTGCAAACTAAGTATCTTTCTGGCTTGCCTCCTGAGCCTCAAGAAAGACTGGTATCAGCAGCTGCAAAAATTATGGCAGCATTGCCAATACGTCTTGACTGGGTTTATCAACAACAATGCGTCAGTGCAGTTGACACTGCACTGCTTTCACATCCATCAATATCGCCAATTATTCAGCGATGGAAAAAAATCGGATATCAACGACTGTATGATGAAATACTGGAGCCTGATTCTGTTCCTGACTTTTTTGCTGCACTTGTTCGCCGTGGAGTGGATTACCAAGACGGCATTAAGATGGCGCGCGAGAGTATGCACAAAGCTGCACCAATAATTTCTCATCCTGAAACACGATGGCTTGTTAAAGAATCTTCGCTCAAGCTGTATTATGCACTGGCAAAAAAAGGACAGGCACAACAGGAAGCCCTCGATGCCACCGAACTTCTTCCGGATGCCCCAATCACAAAAGATATTTATGATCTTTTTGGATGATATTTCAAAAAAATAATAAGGGATTGAAACATAATAATATGACTCTACATGAATATGTCATTACATAAAAAATCCTTATTTTAGTGATCAAAAATCATGTTAATGTTGCATAAACTTTGAATTTTATTTATAAGATCACTACGCTAGTAGTAAAAGATCATGTTTATCCTCTTTACATAAACAGTAAAGACACCGGCCTAAAGGCCGGTGCTTAACATATAGGAATTACTGATTTTTAATATATTTTTTGATCATATCCCAATTTACTTGGCCAACTGTTTCTGAAAAATATCCATCACCCCAA
>Ga0180438_10010405_pt1 | contig 11411 bp, 12 predicted proteins | sample SS_ome_12_FD_132455 | JGI IMG/M metagenome (GOLD analysis project Ga0180438, IMG submission 132455) | Hypersaline lake sediment archaeal communities from the Salton Sea, California, USA - SS_3_D_2 metaG | ecosystem: Environmental > Aquatic > Non-marine Saline and Alkaline > Hypersaline >...
CATGGGTTCCTCCGAGTGCAGATTGTACAGATTGCAGATTGTGCAGATTGCAGATTGTGCAGATTGCAGATTGTGCAGATTGCAGGTTGCAGATTGTGCAGATTGCAGATTGCAGATTGCAGATTGTGCAGATTGTGCAGATTGCAGATTGCAGATTGTGCAGATTGTGCAGATGGCAGATGGCAGATGGCAGATTGCAGATTGTGCAGATTGCAGATGGCAGATTGCAGATTGTGCAGATGGCAGATGGCAGATGGCAGATTGCAGATTGCGGATGGCAGATGTGTGGCGCTCTTTCTAGCCCAACAGGGGCGGGACGCGAGCGGTGAGTCGGTGGAGTTTGGCCTGGAGCAATAGCCCGGCTGACCTGAGCGGGTTCAGCGGCACCATGTTGACCGGTGTGATGCCCGACAGCCGCGCCTGGCAGGTGGTGTTGAGCATGAGGTCGTTGTGAGCGTCTACGATGTAGACCTTGCGGTCGGGGTAGCGACGCCGGAGCAAGTCGGCGGCCTCGCTCATAGCGCAGGGATCGACAATCAGGATGTCGCCCTGCAGATTGTCCAGCGCGGCCCGATCCAGGCCTTTGCCGTAAACCAGGCTCCAACCACCGCGCCCGCCATAGTCGCTGTAGAGCGTCTCCAGGATGCAGTGGCTGTTCCCTTTGCAGCCTTCGACGCAGGCTCGCTCTTGTCCCTCGACGATCGTCACGTCAGGTGGAAAGCGGCCCAGGATGTGGTGCGGGTACCGCTCCGTGAAGCGCGCCAACGGCACGCCCAGCACCTCGACCTGTGCCAGGTTACCGACGCCCAGCTCCCACTGGGCAGCCAGTCGAAGGTGCTCCACCTCGGCGAGGTCGTAGCCCAGGACGCGAGCGCCCACGGCGTCCACGGCCAGCGTGTCCCGGCCCCCGACGAGGAGGTTGAAGGGCACCAGACAGTCGGCCAGCAGCGCCGTCGGCGGTAAATGGCCGTGGATGGTGCCGGTCAGCCCTTCGATGACGGTGAAATCAGGCTGGATCAGATCGTACAGGGCAGCCAGGCGGGCGTGGAGTGTGGCGTGGTTGTGACGGTGCATCCGGTCGACGTGGATGGGGAACGCCTGCTGGTTTTTGACGCCCAGCGTGACGGTGGCCATAGAATGGGTCTTGAGCTTGGGGAAGTTCAGGTAGCTGTTGTCCTCTTTGTGGGCAATAAGGGCCTCGTGCAGGCGATGAGGGATGCGAATGGGGATGTCTTCGCCGCGCAGCGTTACCTCGACGGTGGGACCTTCGTCCAGGTAGACCGTTTCGGCACCGTACCGCCGGCAGGTCGCGGCGTAGCCGGTGACGTGAAAGACCAGCCGGGTGAAATTGCCCCCGGTGCAGTTCTCCATAACCGCCAGCCGGGTGTAGCCGTGATCCCGCAGGTAGGCCAGCAGCGCCTCCAGAACGCGAGGGTGGGTGTGGGTGTGGGGGGCAAAATGGACGCCGTTGGGCTTGACGTACACGGTGCCGGCCCTGGACAGCAGTGCTTCGACGCCGCCAAAAGGCGCAAAGACGGCGTCAAAGGCGTCGGGCATAGATCCGTGGCTGAGTTCGGCGATGACGACGGTCGTTTTGGACATAGGGCTTTCCCCGTGTTGTGCGGTGCGTATCACATGACGCATAGGGTGAATGTTGGATCTCAATCTCTAACTGCCGATGGTACGATGCGGTGACACGCTTCAAGCCAGGGCACAACCTACTTTAGCAGGCTCAAGAAGTCATCTATGTTCAGACCTCCCTGGCGGATGATGGCTCTGAGGGTACCTCGGTCCAGCACTTTGGTCGGGCACAACTACCTGAGCAAAGGGCTCATCGCGTCGTAGGATCAGGTGGCTGCCAGTTTGCCGCTTCACGTAGAAGTCTGCCCGTTCAAGCGCCCGAACACATTTGCGGCCTGAAATCACGGGTAGTTTGGTCATACGACCACCGTCAGAAGTTGAAACTGCTCTTCGGGAACTGGCAGGCCATCCTCCTCAAGTGCGGCGATATACCCCTCAATGGCCTCACGGATATTTTGGATAGCCTCTTCTTTGGTCTTGCCCTGGCTGATGCATCCAGGCAATGTGGGACATTCAGCCACCCAGTAGCCATCTTCTCCAGGATAGATGATTACTTGTCGCATCGTTTAACCTCCATTCGGTTGCCGTAGAGTCGTACGGGTCCAGTCGCCTGTCACCTCATCGTGCCACAAGGTGGGTCTCATCCAGCTCGAGGAGGATGGGGCAGTGATCGGAGCCCATGACGTCAGACAGAATGCGGGCATCGGTGACGGCCGGCATGAGGCTTTCCGAGACCAGGTGGTAGTCAATGCGCCAGCCGATGTTCCGCGCGCGGGCGTTGGTGATATAGTGCCACCAGGTGTATTGTTCCGCTTCGTCGGGATGGAGGGCACGGAAGGCGTCCACAAAGCCGCGGGACAGGTAACGGTCTATCCACTCGCGTTCCTCCGGCAGAAAGCCGGATGTCTTTTCGTTCTCCTTGGGCCGGGCCAGGTCGATCTCTTTGTGGGCCGTGTTGACGTCGCCGCAGACGATGAGGCGCTCGCCCTGGGCGTGGAGGGCGTCGCAGTAGTCCAGGAAAGAAGCGTAGAAGCGGAGCTTGTAGTCCAGCCGCTCCTGGCTGCGCTTGCCGTTGGGAAAGTAGACGTTAAACAGCTTGAAGCCGGGGTACTCGGTCATGAGCGCCCGTCCTTCGACGTCGAATTCCCCGATCCCAAAGCCGGCCCGGACGCGAAGCGGTTCCGTCTTGCTGAACGTGGCCACGCCGCTGTAGCCCTTGCGCTCGGCCGAGTCCCAGTAGGTGTAATAACCGGGTGGTTGGCGCAGCTTGTTGGTCAGTTGGTCGGGGTGCGCTTTGGTCTCCTGGGCGCACAGGACGTCGGGAGATTCGTCCGCCAGCCAGTCCAGGAAGCCTTTTTTTGCCATGGCGCGGATACCGTTGACGTTCCACGAGATCAGTTTCACGTTATTCTCCCTCCAGGATTCGGATCAGGTCTTGCAGTGCTTCTCGCTCCAGATGGGCGATCAATTCGACACAGGGGCGGGTGATACCCCGGTTCGCCTGGTTAAGGGCGGTCATGTACTCGTTCCGTAGCACCATCGGTACGATGGCGATAACATAGCCCGCACGGGCGAGGACCAGGTTCATCCCAACACGTCCGCAGGCAGGGGGGCGAAAGGCCAACGTTTCATGCTGAGCGTCTGCCGGTCGTGGGTCGCTGTCGGCGGGCCAGGGTGAAGCGGTTGGCATGCCATGTGACCATGGGAGGCATGGCTCCACGCCGGACGCGCCTGTGGAGTGTAGAACAGGTTCCTGGCGTACCCTGCGCCAGATGTCAATGGGCGGTCGTGCCGGTCGAGGCGCAGTCCGGTGCAAGCCGTATTATACCATACCCGCTTTGACAGAGCAACGCCTGCCAGGTCTCCGGATATCAAGTCTTGACATTACTCCCGGTCAGGTATAGAATAGCTTCAAACTTTTTGGGAGGGAGGCTATGACAAAAGAGATCGTTGCTACCGACCAGGCTCCGGCGGCGTTGGGGCCCTATTCGCAGGGGGTCAAAGCGGCAGGGCTACTCTTCACGGCGATGCAGATCCCGCTCGATCCGGCGACCGGCCAGGTGGCGGGAGATGACGTGGCCGCACAGACCGCACGTGTCCTGGACAATATCAAGGCTATTCTGGCGGCGGGCGGCAGCTCGCTGGATGGGGTGGTCAAGACCATCGTCTATCTGAGCGACATGAATGACTTTCCGGCGATGAACGCCGTCTACGGGCGGTATTTCCCGGATGCGCCGCCCGCGCGAGGCGCGGTCGAAGTGGCGCGTCTGCCCAAGGACGCCCTGGTCGCCATCGAAGCCATCGCCGTCGGCGGCGATTGACGATCGGGCCGGGGATGATGGGTCCCCCCGGCTGACCATCTGCTACGAGCGCATAGCATAAAGGAGGATACATCATGGCGCTGGTACTGACTCGCAAGGACGTCGAAGAACTGTTGACGATGAAGGAGGCCATGTCGGCCGTCGAGGAGGCATTTCGCCAATACGCCCTGGGCAAGGTGATCATGCCCCTGCGCACGACGATTCGCATTGCCGACTACAAGGGTGTCAATCTGGCCATGCCGGCTTACGTCGGCGGCGAGATGGACGCGCTAGGCTTGAAAGTTGTGTCGGTGTATGGCGACAATCCCGAAAAGTATGGGCTGCCCACCGTGCTGGCGACGGTGCTGTTGAACGATCCCAAAACCGGCGACTTGCTGGCTATCATGGATGGCTCGTGGCTGACCGCCATGCGCACCGGGGCGGTCAGCGGCGTGGCGACGCAATATCTGGCGCGAGAGGACGCCCGGACGGCGGCCGTCTTTGGCGCGGGCGTGCAGGCCCGCACGCAACTGATGGCCGTCTGTGAGGCGCGAGGGGTCACCCTGGCGCGGGTGTACGATCCGGTGCATGACGTGCGAGACCGTTACTGCCAGGAGATGGGCGAGAAGCTGGGCATCGAGGTGGTCCCGGCGGCCAGCCCGCGCGCGGCCGTGGAAGGCGCTGACGTCATCGTCGCGGCTTCGAGCGCCAAGTCGCCTCTCTTTGACGGCGCGTGGCTGTCGCCGGGCACGCACGTCAACGGCGTCGGCTCTCACGCGCCTGCTGCCCGTGAGTTGGACACGGCGACGATGGTGAATTCAAAGCTGGTGGTGGATCAGCGGGAGGCTGCGCTGGCCGAGGCGGGCGACGTGATCATGCCCATCGACGAGGGTCACATGACGGCTGATGACATTTACGCCGAGCTGGGCGAGGTGGTGGCCGGACTGAAAGAGGCACGGGTCGACAGGGACGAGATCACGGTCTTCAAGTCGGTGGGCCTGGCCATCCAGGACGTGGCGACGGCCACCAGGGTCTACCAGTTGGCCAAAGAGAAGGGGGCAGGGACGACGCTGTCGCTGGCGTGACGCTGCCCGGGCCGGCGGCGGGACAGCAGGCGCGACTCGCGCGGCCTCGGGTTGTTGTCGAACAAGGTTCTTTTCGGAGGGGTCCCTCCTGGGCAGCCAGGAGGGACTCGGCGTTCCTGGACGTCGCCTGGTTACCCGGCGCAAGTCGTTGGCTGGCGAGCGGGTTGCGCAGGCGGCCGGAGGGCCGGGTGGAGCGGAGCGTGAGTCCCGGTTCCGTTAATTGTTTTTGGGATTTTCTCTTGGACAGGATTTACAGGATGGGTGTCGATGGCCTATCTGGTCAATCCTGTCTGAAAGTCCTGCTTGAGTCATAGTCTGGGGCGGTCTCCGTCCATCGCGTTGATGCCGGGTGCGGGCTTTGTTCTTCACCGCAGAGACGCCGAGGGCGCTGAGGCAAGGTAGGAATCTGTGCGGTGGACAGGGGCGTCAACACCGAAAATCTGACAGTGGGTCGAGTAAGCGTATACTGACATTCATGGGGAAATGCCTCCTGTCTATGGGCTAATGGGTCTGTTAGCCCTACAGGATACCGCATTTCCCCTGTTCCATGCAAGTCTGTCCAGATCATTTTCCGAATGTCTGTAGGATGAACTAGCACAAGGCCCCACTAATTACCAAAACCGCTTGCGCAAAAGACCCATCGGTGATAAACTAGGGTTTACCCTTTGGGCAGGAGACAGGAGGAACAGCATGGCGGCCCAGGCCCTCTATCGCAAGTGGCGACCTCAGACATTCGACGCCGTGGTGGGACAGGAGCACGTGACCCGCACGTTGCGCAACGCCCTGCGCGGCGGCCGGGTCGGTCATGCCTACCTCCTTACCGGGCCGCGCGGCACCGGCAAGACGACCACGGCTCGCCTGCTGGCCAAGGCGGTCAACTGCCTGGCGGAAGACCCGGACGACCGGCCGTGCAACGAGTGTGCCATCTGCCAGGCCCTCAACGAGGGGCGGTTGCTGGATCTGATCGAGATTGACGCGGCCTCCAACCGGGGGATTGACGAGATCCGCGAACTCCGCGAGCGGGTCGCCTTCCGGCCCAACGAGGCGCGCTACAAAGTGTACGTCATTGACGAGGTACACATGCTCACCGAACCGGCCTTCAACGCGCTGCTCAAAACGCTCGAGGAACCGCCGCCGCACGTCATATTTGTCCTGGCCACGACCGAGCCACACAAAATCCCAGAGACGATCCTGTCACGCTGCCAGCGTTTCGATTTTCGGCGGTTGACGGTGGCCGAAATCGTCGGCCGTCTGGCCGACCTGGCTGAACGCGAGGGACTGCAATTCGAGCCGGAAGCCTTGACCGCCATCGCACGACAGGCGACGGGTAGCATCCGCGATGCCGAGAGTCTGCTGGATCAACTCATCGCCTACAGCGATGAGACGATCACCCGGGCCCAGGTGCAGGCCGTATTGGGCACCGGGTCGCTGCGCGCCGTCAGCGATCTGGTGGGCCATCTGGCTACAGGCGACGTGGCCGGTGGGCTGGATGCCATTAACCAGGCGATAGACGAAGGCATCGCGCCGGGCCAACTCAACCGGCAGGTCGTCGAATACTTGCGCGGCCTGATGCTGCTCCAGGTGTGTGCCGGCGAGGGGTTGCTCAACCTGCCACAAGAGACGGTGGACACGATGCGTGACCAGGCGGCGCAGATTCCTTTCCGCCAGGTGATGCGGTCGGTCAAGCTGTTCAACGAGGTCAGCCGGGCGCTCAAGGGAAGCCTGCATCCGCAGTTGCCGCTGGAACTGGCCTTTATCGAAGCCGCCACCCCGGATATGGCACAGCCGGTCGCTCCTCCGGTCCGAGAGGCGGCGCCCAACGTCCCGACGCGGCAGCCCAAGGAGCCAACGGGGGAGATACGCGATGCGCCGGCCACGGCTGTGACGGCCGCACCTGCTGTGCCGGCCTCACCGCCTGCGACGAGGGCGGCACAGAATAGCGCGCAGACGGTCGAGCCGAAGGCGGTCACGACCCAGGAATCATCCGCAGCAGGCGGTTTGACGGTCGAGGCCGTGCGGTCGCAGTGGGGACAGATACTGGACCACATTCGTCCCCGGAGCGCTGCCCTGCAAGCGCTGCTGCGGGATAGCTGGGCGGAGCGTGTTGAGGGCAGCAAAGTCGTCATTGGCTTCAAGCACACATTTCATAAGGACAAGGTATCAGAGACCGAGAACTGCCGGATAGTGGAAGAGGCGCTCGAACAGGTACTGGGGCAGCCCTGCCGGGTAGAGTGTGAGCTGGCCTCTGGCCAGTCTTCCCGGCCGTCCCCCGCCCGCCGTCCCCCACCGCCCGCCCCGGAGACCTCTCAGGCGCGGGAAGCGACCGGCAGTTCCCCTGCCGCGGCACGCGAGTCTTCCTCTGCCGCGCGCTATCGAGCCGCGACCCAGGACCCTGTCGTCCAGGCAGCGGTGGAAGAGCTCGGCGCGCAGGTGGTAGATGTGACAGAGGAATGAGGCGCATTGCATGGCGCGAGATAAACCTGGAGGGATATCGACATGGCAAAACGAGGTCAACGTCGCGGATTTAGCCGGCCGGGCGCACCGGGCGGTGGCGGCATGATGAAGCAATTGCAGCAGATGCAACAAGAGATGATCAAAGCGCAGGAGGCGCTTGGCGACGAGACGCTGTCGGTCACGGCAGGAGGGGGCGCCATCGAAGTGGTCATCACCGGGCACCAGCAGGTTCGAAACATCACCATTGACCCCGAGGTCGTGGACCCGGAAGACGTCGAGATGCTACAAGACTTGATCGTCGCCGCCGTTAACGAGGCCATCGAGGCGTCACAGAAAATGGCCGCTGACCGGTTGGGGCCGCTGACCGGCGGCCTGGGCGATCTGTCGAATCTGCTGCCCTCGTTCTGATTTCTGAGACGGAACCATGTGGAAGACACCTGAGCCGGTCACCCGCCTGGTAGAAGCCTTTTCTCGGCTGCCGGGGGTGGGACCCAAGACCGCTTCGCGCCTGACGTTCTATCTCCTTCGCTCGGGCGAAGAGTTGGCGGCCGAACTGGCCGAGGCACTGGCCCAGCTTCATCGCCGCCTCACTTACTGTCAGGTCTGCTTCAATATCACCGAAACGAGTCCGTGTCTCATCTGCCAGGACGATCAGCGAGACCGGGAGACCATCTGCGTGGTGGAGGAACCGTTGGACGTGCTGGCCATCGAGAGGACGGGTGCCTACCGGGGGCTGTATCACGTGCTGCACGGGGCCATTTCTCCGGTGGACGGCATCGGCCCCGACGAGCTGCGGCTCAAAGAGTTGGTCGAGCGTCTGCCGAACAACCCGATCAAAGAGGTTATTCTGGCCACCAACCCCAGCCTGGAGGGAGAAGCCACGGCCATGTATGTGGAACGCCAGATTGCGCCGCTGGGCATACACGTCACCCGGCTGGCGCGCGGCCTGCCGGTGGGCGGCGATCTCGAATACGCCGACACGGTCACCCTCACCCGGGCCCTGGAGGGTCGCCGCGAGTCGTAAGGTGGGGTAAGGTTATGGGTCAGGAATGGAGAGGACGACCATGCAAGAGTTGATGCGAAGGATGGATGCCAGAACGCGATTCTTGTTGTCGGCGTTGATTTTCTTCAACGTCACCATTTTTGGGTGTCTGTGCCTGCTGCTCACCGGCAAGATGTCCTTGTAGTTCTGGTGTCCAAAAGGTTGGCAAGTTCTGGGGAATGTGGTATAATTTGGTCCAGCGGGCCCCCGTAGCTCAGTGGATAGAGCACCGGCCTCCGAAGCCGGTGGCCCGCGTTCGAATCGCGGCGGGGGTACTGCAGTGGGGGATAGTTTAATGGCAAAACGGGTGACTCTGGATCACTTGATCGTGGTTCAAATCCACGTCCCCCAGCTACGAGATGGATGGTGGCCAACCAGGCAAACGGTGTTTCAATCATCAGGCAAAGACGCTTGTAGAGGAGGAATCAGATGACAGCCGAGGTTTTGGAATACAAGTGCATCAAGTGCGGCAAGGCCGGCACATTTGAAAACTGGCCCGGTTCTCCTTATAAAGCCGAGGAGCAGCCCGTCGAGATGGTGTGCGAACAGTGCGCCATGTGGACAAACTATGAAATCACAGGCGGGCGTGTCAAGGGCTTAAAGCACGTGGTGACCCAGCAGTACTGATTCAGTGGAGGCGACAAAAGGACAAAGGGCCTTTTCCTCAAATGGGAAAGGCCCTTTGCTTTGTGCGCCGTAGCTACCGGATAACCGGAGGTGATGCTACGGCGCAATTGTTACTACTGCCATGTTCCATTAGCACCACCTCCTTATTTTATGATAGCACGCTTATTATCTCACAGAATGCCCCCCGTGTCAAATTGGCGTGATTGGCGATCATCCGCAATTTCTGGGGAGGCAGAGCTTTGCCAGACGGTTACCATTTGGAGTCACAGGCAGATCGTAGTATAATCAGGACTCGCCGACACCTGTTTTTTAGAAAGGCAAGCGAGAGATGGCGCAGCAAATCGAGGTTCGCAGCCGGTCCCATGCCGAGCTGGTAGACATCACCGCTCAGGTGCAGCAAGTCGTGAGCCAGCACGGCGTCGCTACTGGTTTGTGCCACGTCTTTGTGCCGCACACCACCGCCGGTCTCACCCTCAACGAGAACTGGGACCCGGCCGTCCGGCGCGACGTGCTTTTGACACTGGACAAGCTGGTGCCCTGGGACGGTGACTATCAACACGGCGAGGGGAACTCGGCGGCGCACGTCAAGGCCAGCCTCATGGGGTTTTCGCACACCTTGCCGGTAGAGAACGGGCGGCTGACCCTCGGTTCCTGGCAGGGCATCTATCTGGCCGAATTCGACGGACCGCGCCGCCGGCGCGTGTGGGTGAGTGTCTTCCAGACCTGACAGGTTTTAGAAAACCTGTCAGGTCTCTAGAAAGTAATGTCCGTGTATCAACCGATCGATTCTCAACGGCTCGACCGCATCCTGCCCACCGTCTCCAAACCCGCCCGCTACACCGGCGGCGAGTGGAACAGTGTCGTCAAGGACTGGTCGAACGTCGATCTCAAGATAGCCCTCGTTTTTCCCGACGTGTACGACCTGGGGATGTCCAACCTGGGCCTGATGGTGCTGTACGACATCGTCAACGGGGAGCCGGACCTGCTGGCCGAGCGCGTCTTTGCGCCGTGGACGGACATGGAGGCCGCCATGCGGGGGGCCGGCCTGCCGTTGTTCAGCCTGGAGACGCGCCGCCCCCTGGCGGCCTTTGACATCGTCGCCTTTACCCTGCCCTACGAGCAATTGTACACCAATCTGTTGAACGTGCTCGACCTGGCGGGGATACCGCTGCGCGCCGCCGAGCGGGACGGTCGCCCGTCTCCGCCGGGCCGCAGATGGCCGCTGGTCATCGCCGGCGGCAGCGGCTGCACCAACCCGGAACCGATGGCCGAGTTCCTCGATGTGGCCTTCATCGGTGAGGGGGAGGAGGCCATCCTGGAGATAGCCCGCGCCTACGCCGGCGTGCGCGATCGCACCCGCGAGGAGCAGTTGCGGCGGCTGGCGCAGATCGAGGGCGCCTACGTGCCCCGCTTCTACGACGTGCGCTACGGCGACGACGGCACCGTGGCCGGGGTCACGCCGCGGGTGCCGGAGGCACGCTTCCCGGTGGTCAAGCGCATCGTCGCCCGGTTGCCGCCGCCACCCACCCGTTTCATCGTCCCCTATGTAGACGTGACCCACAATCGCGCCACGATCGAGATTCAGCGGGGATGCACGCGCGGCTGCCGGTTCTGCCACGCCGGCATGACCTACCGGCCGGTGCGCGAGCGGCCGCTGGACGAGGTGCTGGAGGCGGTGAGCCGCGCCGTGGAGCAGACCGGTTTCGAGGAGGTCGCGCTGCTCTCGCTGTCCAGCAGCGACTACTCCCGCATCGGCGAGCTGGTGCGCGCGTTGTCGGAGCGCCACAAAGAGGACCACCTTTCTCTGTCGCTGCCCAGCCTGCGCATCGACTCCTTTTCCGTCGAACTGGCCGATCTGCTGGCCGGGAGCCGCCGTGGGGGGTTCACCTTTGCGCCCGAGGCCGCCACCGAGCGAGCTCGCCGCACCATCAACAAGGTCATCCCCGACGAGCAGTTGCTGGCCACGGCCGGCGAGGTCTATGCGCGCGGCTGGCGCACGATCAAGCTCTATTTCATGATCGGCCACCCGCAGGAGACGCTGGAGGACGTGCAGGCCATCGTCGACCTGGTGTGGCAGGTGCTGCGGGTGGGGCGCGGACACCACGGCCGCAAAGCGACGGTCAACGTCGGCGTGTCAACCTTTGTGCCCAAGCCGCACACACCGTTTCAGTGGGTGCCGGTGGACGCCGAGGAGCGGATCCGGGAGAAGCAGGAGGTGCTCAAGCGCGGCGCTCGCGGCCAGGGGCTCAACCTGCGCTGGAACGCGCCGCAGGAGACGTTACTCGAAGCGGCGCTGTCGCGGGGCGATCGACGGCTGGGGGC
>Ga0180438_10010406_pt1 | contig 11411 bp, 10 predicted proteins | sample SS_ome_12_FD_132455 | JGI IMG/M metagenome (GOLD analysis project Ga0180438, IMG submission 132455) | Hypersaline lake sediment archaeal communities from the Salton Sea, California, USA - SS_3_D_2 metaG | ecosystem: Environmental > Aquatic > Non-marine Saline and Alkaline > Hypersaline >...
AAGAGGGGGAGTGGAGGAAATTCCAAATTTAATGGAATTTAAACTGGCCTTAAACGCGATTTCGAATAACTAAGCCGTGGTCAGAAGCAGCTAGCGATCTTGAGTTCATTTTTAGTATTGAAGCCTAAAATACTCATTTTAGACGAGCCAATAGCTTTTCTAGATCAAATCTCAGAAAGTTTGCTGTTAGATCGACTAAATAAGTTGAAAGAATCTCCAGAATATGATCTTACATTAATAATAATCGAACATAGACTGTCTCGAGTTTTAAATATTGCCGATAAAATCGTTGTTTTAGGCGAGAATGGAAAGATTGCACTTGCGGGTAGTGTTGAAGATGTTTTAAAGAACAAATTCGAGTCATTAAAGTCTTGTAACGTCAGGGTTCCATGGATAATAGATGTATTTCACAATTTTAAAAAAGATAATCATACGGCGGCAGGGTTTGAAAACCCTCAAGATTTCCCAGATCTCATACAAATTCTTGATGTTTTAAGCGAGCAAGATCTGCTGGATCTACGCGAAGTTCTCATAGACACGATGATAAGACCAAAAAAAATTGAGCAATTAACAAAATACGAGAAAATAATTGACTTTAACAACCTATATGTAAGTACCTTAAAAGATAAAAGTCTAGTAAAACCAGAACAACAAGAGAAAATCCAACCACATGAGTCGAATGGAACGATTTTAGAAGTAAAAAATTTAAATTTTGAATACCCAAACTCTGGAATAAGGGCTATTAAAAACCTATCCATTCAAATTCAACAAGGTGATTTCATAGGGTTAGTAGGACCTAATGGATCTGGAAAGACAACGCTCCTTTATTTATTGGCAAACTTATACCAGCCAACTTCTGGCGAAATTTTATTCAAAGGGAACAAGTTAGATATAGTAGATCAATACGAATACGCCAAAAACATTGGCTTTATATTTCAAAATCCTGAGAATATGATTTTTAAACCAACAATTCGAGAGGAAGTGCTTTACGGTCCAAAAAACTTTGGTATTGAGTGTAATGTTAGCCAAGAATATTTATCTAAATTATATGGATTAATAGGAAACGAAGATCCTAACAAAAATCCGTTCAAATTGAGTTGGGGCCAAAAAAGAAGGTTAAATCTTAGTTCAATTTTTGTTTACGATCCTGATGTCATTTTATTGGACGAGCCTTTCATTGGTCAAGACCAGAGGACAATTGATTTTCTTCTCGAGACATTGTTCATAGAAAATAAAAGAGGTAAGACAATAATCATTTCTTCTCACGACTATCACTTGTTATTAAAATTTACCAAAAAAATCATTGAACTGAAGAAAGACGGAACGCTCAGGAACTACGATGAAAATACAAATTATTTCAGTAGACACGAAAATTTGGGCCCAATTATTTTATTAGAAAAGATTAACGATAAATTACGAGGAGGGGAGTTATAAACGACTGGAAAGAATAAAATTATTGACAATAAACAATATACCTTTTCCTTTATTCCTGGAAATTCGTTCATGCATGAATTGAATCCAATCTCAAAAATGATCTTTTTAATCCTTCTTACGATTTCTACTTTTTTAATAAGAAGTCTCATTTTTTTATCATTGATTTTGTTTGTTGAACTGGTAATAGCATTGTTAAGTAGTATTTCATTAAAGATCCTATTACGAAAGTTAAGATTTGTTGTCTTCTTGCTTATATTTAGCGTTGTTTTGAATATCTTTTTTAATGCAATTCCTACTCAAAATGAAGCAGTTCTTTTTTACCTTTTTGGAATTCCCTTCCTTCCAATAAGGAGACTTGCCTTGTATTATGCCATCAAGGCTTTTTTAATTGTGCTAACGCTCTATATTTCTGCGATCATCTATACATATACAACTTCGATGAAAGATTTCGTCTATTCTCTTATGAGATTAAGAATTCCCTATAAATATTGTTATGCTTTCATGGTAGGAATTCGGTTTATTCCATCTATCCAACAAGAGGCAAGAACTATAGCTCTAGCTCAAAAAGCTCGTGGATTCGGGTTAGAAAAAGCCACTTCTGTGAGAAAAGCCTATAATTTAATTTTTGAGCGCTTGATTAGTACTTTAGTCTCAATTCTTAGAAAAGGAAATACAACTTCCATTTCAATGGAGAATCGTTGTTTCGGTTTATATAAAACAAGAACAAATTTAATTAAGATAAATTTCCGAAAGAAGGATCTTATTTTTCTGATATGTTGCATTTTTTTATTCATTATATTAGTTTTATATATACTACAAGTGTTACCAATCCCCCAATTTCCTTCTTTATATGGTATCTATTTGAGTTTTTTATAGCGAGTTATTATAAATCTAAAAAGATTGAATTTTTTACATATACGACATTATAATAAATATGGTTAATCCCTCTGAAATTGTTGAAGAAATACAGAAGAAATACAAAATCATAGGAAGAGCAGAAGAATTAAGTAAAATCATTTTAGCTCATTCAGTTGGAAAAAATATTTTAATTGAGGGAGAAGTAGGCGTAGGGAAGACTACTCTTGCGAAAGCAGTGTCGTCCTATTACGACTCGGAGTTTTATCGGATTGATTGCAGCGAAGATAGCCTTACTCATAACCTGGTTGGATATTTTGACCCTCCTTTAGTGATTGCGAAAGGTTATGTAGAGGATTCTTACGTTTACGGGCCCCTTCCATCTGCCATGATAAAAGGTGGGTGTTTATTCATTAACGAAATCAATAGAATGCCTGAGAGCACGCAAAATGCCTTATTAACCTCATTAGACGAGAAGATTCTTGATATTCCGAAGTTAAAAACCATAAAGGCGAAGGAAAACTTTTTTGTGATTGCCACGCAAAATCCTGCCGCTCACATAGGTGTAACAGTTTTAGGAGAGGCTCTCAAGGATAGATTCGTGTGGATCAAGTTGAATTATCAATCGCCGATAGAAGAAATGCAAATTATTACCCAAGAGGTTGGGTTAAACGGAGAACAAGGTGATAGAATCGCAAAGATTTCTCAAGAAATTATCCAAATCACTAGAGATAGTACAGTGTTGCGTAGAGGAAGCTCAATTAGGGGCTCAATTGATCTAGCTGCACTGATGAACCAAAATAGTAAAGTCAATAGCTCGAAGGATTGGGTTGAAGCGGCAATCATGGCACTATACAACAAGATCGAGCTCGAAGATGGTATTAACAAGTCGAAAACCGAAATCATTTCTGAAATTGTTTTGGCAGTGTTGAACAATTCGGATTTTTAGTAATCGATGATTTCTCTGCGGAAGGCTCCGAGGAGATTGAGAATGAACGGCTACACGTGAGGCTAACTGACAGACCTCCTGATAAAGAAATATTAAGGTTTGAGATTATTAGGAAAAAAAAGAAGAAGCCCGATTATTACAGGCACCTTGCTAACACTTTAGATTATAAGGAAATCAAGGAATTAACTTACCTGGCGATCCAGTACAAAAATCTTGAGGCAATTATGGGGATGCTCAAGTCGAACGTGTACGCAGCTACAGACGCTCTCGATTGTGAGGAAGGCGTGAAATTTTTTTCACAGAAAGCTGAAGAATCGAGCGCATTCGTGCCAGAAGTTTATTTTTTCGTGAGGCGGCCCATAAGCGAAAAGTACAAGTATATCTTCAGGAGATTAGCCCGTCAGAGCATCATAAAGATGTCGCTGAAAATCACAAGCAAGGGAATTAGAGGGCAATTCAGGAAAACGATCCCATTTTACGAGATTGGAATGCCAGAATTTGACTTGGACGAAACGATTCAGCATAACCCATTAAAAGTGTATAATAAAAGTTTAAACCATAAAGATATCTATGGAATTAAAAGAAAGCGGCAGAAAAGAAAAGTCGTGATGATACTTGACACGAGCGGAAGCATGTATGGACGTCTCTTGCTTAACGCTGCGCTGACGACATCTGTCCTCGCTTATAACATGGATAAAGAAGATTATAGCATAGTACTTTTTAACTCCACGGCAATGACATTAAAAAAGATCGACGAAAAAAAATCGGTAACAAGTATAATCGACGAAATTTTAGATTCTGAAGCCGTTGGTTTTACGAATATCCACATAGGCCTGGAGAAAGGCTTAAAAGAATTAAATAAAGTTAGAGATATTACAAAAAATAAATTTGGTATCTTAATTTCTGACGGAAATTATAATCGTGGAGATGACCCATTAGAAATTGCAAAATCCTATCCAAAATTGCACGTGATTGGAATGCCCGCAGATAATGATGCCGATAGAGGAATAGATACCTGCCGGGATTTAGCCAAAGCAGGTAAAGGGAAGTTTTACGCCGTAGAGGATTATAGAGAAATACCTCGAGCATTAATCAATTTATTATCGCAACATTAAATATATTAAAAACCGCGTCTCTATTATTTTTTTAATAATAGGATGTTGATTTAATAAGTATTACTTATTTATTTCGAAAGGTTCGATTAAGATTGGTACGACCTCCGACAGAAAAAAACATTTGCCTTCGATGTAAGGGAGCAAGATTGCTATGTGGGAAAACTTCATGTCCAATCTTATTAAAGCAATCCGTGTTAAAATCGATGCTACCCTACGAGTTTGGTAAAACAAAGCGTAACGTAGAAATCTTTGGCGCAAGTCCGCCTGGTTTTTTTGTTGGTAGATATAATTATCCAAACGTTAATATCGGACCTCTGGTTCCATTCAATGAATTTGAAACTGATGTTACAGATTATCACATTCTCGACGCTCCAGAACTTTGGTACGGCAAACAAATGGTTGATGTTATCCAATATAGGAGTAGCTTGGTCAGGAATAACTTCAAGATGAACGTATTTGTAGGCAAGCAAAGATTAAAGAACACCTTACCGATAAAAGTCTCAAAATTGTTGGATGCCTCTCAAGAATTATCAATGGCGGCTCGCCCCGTCGACACGGAAACCAAATTAGAAAAAATGAATTTAGGAATGATGATGGATAATCATGCACTTCCGATAGGCCCTACAGGGATCACTGAAAAAATAAGAATTACCGAAAACGTGAAAGTACATCCAAAAGTGGATTATTGCGTGTCAGATATAGACTTGAATGCTAATGAAGCAATATCAGAACATCTTTACATAAAAGGACATGTGCCCCAGTCAACGATCGAAAGAGTATTTTCGGCGGGACTCCTTGGCCAAAAGAAACGGCGCAGAATCGTGCCAACGAGGTGGACTATTACAGCAATTGACGACATGATCTCGAAGAGACTGATTAAAGAAATCAAAAAATTTCCCGAGATTAATGATTATCGAATTTTTGAAGGAAGTTATTTAGATAACCACTTTAAAATACTATTATTTCCAGGCAAGTTTGCTTTCGACATGAATGAGGTATGGGCGCCTAATACGCTCTGGAACATCAACCTTAATGGAGATAATAGAAGTCTAAAACCCCAGATAATGAATGATTTTGAATTTTATCAAGGACGGAAAAATTACGCAAGCAACATTACTGGAGCATATTATGCTGCTCGAAAATCAGTTTGCGAATATTTATTTAGCATTAGGAAGCAAGCAAGAGTCCTTATCTTTAGGGAAGTGCGAGGCGGATACTTGGTTCCTTTAGGCGTGTGGGTTATTCGCGAAACGGTAAAAAACGCAATGGAAACGTCTGTTCCAATTATCATCGATAATTTCGATGATTCACTTGTTAAAATGGCCAAAGGGTTAATGGTGAACCTTAAGCAATGGAAAAAAAGTAGCAAGATGGTGGACTTCATCAAAAATCAAAGGACTATTGACGACTATTTGTAACCCATTTTGTCCAAATCGATATCTCTCAAAGTTTAATAATGACAAATAATTTTAACTCTACATGAAAGATTTTAGGTTTTATAGCTTTTTTATAATTCTTGTTGTCTTTAGCATTGCAACTCCAATAGTCGCTAGTTTTAACTTGCTCTTCGGAGTAATTTTTATAATTTGTTTTATGCTTACTGCTTTTATTACTGTTCAATTATATGTTTATTTCTTGTTTTGGCCATTTCCAAGTTGGATAGACAAATCGCAAGTAAGCATAAGCGAAGTGGAGGTACCCTCTAAACTAGAGGGGAAACATCTAAAAGCAGTAGTGCTTCGAAACAAACTCAGTGATCCCAATGAAAAACAGGTTGGAATTCTATTCCATCACGGATATACAGGGAATATAGAACGCGTTTATAAATACGCACTCCCTTTAGCCGTGTATGGATGTACAGTATTATGTATTGATGCGAGAGGCCACGGGAAATCAAAAAGCAAGGATCTAAGTATGAACGATTTCGTTGGAATTCTCTCTGATGTGGAAAATGAAATCACTTTTTTAGAAAATTTAGACGGAGTAGATAAGAATCGTTTATGTATGATGGGGACATCAATGGGTGCTCAAATGTCACTTACAGGAGGATACCAAGATCAGAGAATTAAGAAAATTGTTGGAATCTCAGGAACCTACGACATCTTAGAGATGTTTAGAAGGCATAAAACCGTGGTTACCAAATATATCTACAAAAACATCACGCAAAACGACAAAGACGACCTCGAAGCGTGGAACAAGAAAGTATCTGCGAAATATTTCTTAGAGAAAAAAGGGTCAATTCCAGATAAAGAAAGAGTTTATTTAGTACATGGGAAGGACGATAATCTCGTTATTTTCGAAGAGGCTTTACTAACAAAAAAAGCACTTAATTTGCCAGATGAAAATGTGTTATTTTTAGAAAAACCTGAAAAGAAATATACTTTATCAGCTCATGGTCTAACTGGTCAAGAAACCATCGTGACTGCATTTTTGATTAATATTGTGAATAGCCTGGAAAATTAATCGATATTATTTATATAGTGCAAACTGATTATTATTCATAATTTGTAATTGCATAATTTAATAAGTTAAAATTCACAATTTAAGATATTATCTCTAAGGAGGTCGTCCAAAAAATGATTATCGATATTCATGTGCACCCATTTTGCAAGGAAGCTACGTGGCCCGAAATAAAAAAGATTGCTGAAGCAATGGGTGGGGCTGATATGAGTAAACAACGATATTATAAAGCCTCCATGAAAGTATTTTCTACTAAAACTTCAATCGATGATTACATTGTTTCAATGGATAAAAATGGAATAGACAAAGCTGTTATCGTATCATTCAATATTACCACGGCGTATGGAATATGTCTCGTGACTAATGATGATATCGCAGACTTTGTTAAAAGACATCCCGACAGGTTCATAGGATTTGCAGGGATAGATGTTCCCGCGCCTGATGCAATGGAACAGCTCGATTATGCGTTAAATTCTTTGGAGCTAAACGGTGTGAAACTGGTCCCCCCCGTTCAAAAGTTTGACATTTCTGATTCAAAATATCGCCCTCTCTGGCGAAAAATGGCTGATTCTGGAACTATATTGTGGACTCATAGTGGACATCAGGTATCAACTGTGGGGGCTATCGCAAGTCTTGGTCATCCTCAGTTAGTAGATAAGCTTGCAACCGAGAACGAGGATTTAACGATTATCATGGGGCACATGGGAACTCCATGGTTTTGGGATGCGTGGTCTGTTGTTCTTAGGCACCCAAATGTGCATGTTGATATATCAGCACACCCCGATCTCTACCAATACTTTCCATGGGACGCTTTTACAAAATATAACCTGGAAGATAAGGTATTTTTTGCAAGCGATCACCCGATTTGTCACTGGAATAAGATTTTGCCTGCCTTTAAAGAGGTTCCCATTAGTGATTCATTTAAAAGGAAAATTTTAGGCGAAAATGCCGCTAAGTTATTCAATATAACTACTATAGGGCCAATAATTCTTTAAAAATAAACAAAATAAAAAAATAAGGATTTAAATTTCTAAGGGAGTGATTTCCTTTAGTTTTTTAACTTTTTTGATTTTTGGATTTTTAATTAAGTGTCCCATTATTACTACTTTTGATACCTGACCTAGAAAATCTATGTTCTCGAGGGGATTTCCAGCGACGACTTGTAAATCTGCGGACTTTCCAACTTCAATGCTTCCGGTAATATCGCCAATACCGATCAATTCAGCGTTATTTTTTGTAGCAAGATGGATTGCTTCTTGAGCTTTCATGTCAGTGTATTTTAAGTAGTATTTTAATTCTTTCCACACCTCGTAATGTGTGGAATATGGTACAGACGCGTCAGTTCCGACACAGATATTGATCCCTTCTTCATACGCTTTTTGTAATCCTTTTATCATACCAGTTTCAACGAGTATTCCGTTTTCACGCTTTACTTCAGTAATTTTTGTATCTTCTATGGGAAACGTGGAAAGACCCATTCCAGCACAAAGCGTTGGAGTTAAAGCTGTATATCCGTTAAGAGCTTTTGGATTGTTTTTAAATAGAGGTACTAGGGCGTCTGTAATTTCCGCTCCGTGCTCTATCGTGTCGACTCCTCCCTTTAATGCTTCCTCTATTCCAATAGTGCTTTCACAATGAGTCGCCACTTGAATGTTCCCTCTGTGAGCCTCAAAGCACGCGGTCTCAATTTCTTCTATTGTCATCTGGGCTCTCCCTGCTTCTCCGACTTTCCGCGCATCCATTACTCCCCCAGTGGACATGATCTTAATGAAATCAACTTTCTTTCTCAAGTTATACCTAATTGCTTTCCTAACTTCTGGAATTGAATCTGCTACGTGAGCCATGATGCCTCCATGACCCCCAGTGATACAGATTCCTAAACCGGCGCAAATCAGTCTCGGTCCAATGATCTTTCCTTTTGAAATTAGATCCCTGATTTTCAAGTCAAAAAATAGAGGGTCACTCATCGTTTTAAGCGTTGTAACTCCTGCGTTTAACGCGTTAGTCATGTTCGCCCGCATCATTTTTTTAACCAGAACCTTCCCAATGGGAGTTTTAAGCAATTGTATCAGCTTCTCCAAGGTTTCATCACTCAAGTTCATTAACTTCATCGGTTTACCACTTCCCATTAAGTGACAATGAGCGTTTATTAATCCTGGAAGTACATATTCTCCGTTAAGGTCAAGTGTTTTGTAATCCGTTGGTATTTCGATCTCTCCCTTTTCACCCACGCCAGTGATCAAACCAGCAATCTCATCTTCTTCTACGAGATTTTTAATTAAAATCACGCCATCGCTAATGACCTCGCTGTCTTTATTGCCATCAATTATATTACAATTTATAAGTGCTATATTGGATTTTGGTTCTTTTTTCCTGTATTTTGATCCTTTCAACCACGATATCGTTAAATACATCAAGAATATATCAATAAGCATTCCTACAAGCGATATAATCCAGAACCATAGGACAGGCATCCAGCTATTACTTAAATGAGCAAGATTCAAGGTTAGGTTTCCCATTCCAAATCCATATATCCCTAATACATCTAAGATACCGAGGGGAATTCCCGCGAACGGAATTATCCAAGGAAATAGATTTAGCAATCCAACGATAAGAAACGCCAAAGTCCCCAATACTCCTTGCAAAGTTCCATAAGTTATCCAAGCGAAGATAGTAATCATTATCACGATAAGAAGTAATATCGAGCCACCTACTTTTTTTGAAGATTTCTCATCTACCATGTTTTCTTCATCATTTTTTCTAATTTATAGTATAGAATAATTTAATTTTAATAGAATTATAATTTTTCCTAAATTATAAATAAATTTTAATGATGATTTCATGACAAATAAACCATTAGTATATTGGGCATCTCCTATTGAAGTTGCAGCCCTTAGAAGCGATGCTAAAATCATGTCAACCAACAATTTAGTCAAGACTAGGTTGGTTTTAGATAAAATTTTAGATAACATTCAAGCTGGCGATAAAGTTGCCGTAAAAGTTCACGTTGGAGAAGCACAAAATACTCGCTATTTACGACCCGATTATGTTCGAGAAGTGGTAGAGGCTATTAAATCTAAAGGCGGTATGCCTACTTTAGTAGAAACTCAGGGTTTGGGCCTACGCGCCCGCAGAATAGACATATCCGAAGATTATCATATATGCATAAACCACCGCGCAAATCCCGCAGATCACGAGAAAATCGCAAATCTTCACGGGTACAACGAATCGGTCATAGGAGCCCCATTACGATTCATTGATGGTGAAGATGGAACAGATGGAAAAAAGATTCAGATAGATGGAATTCATTTTAAAGATGTTTCCGTCGCTACGGGATTATTTGAATTCGATAAAATGGTCGTAATTTCACATTTTAAAGGCCACCCGCAAGCTACATTTGGAGGGGCGTTAAAACAACTTGGGATAGGATGCGTGACCAAAAGAAATAAATTTTTGGCTCATATGGGTAAACTTCCTAAAATCACCTCCCGAAAATGTGATATTTCCACATGTAACCAGGAGTGTATAGAAAGTTGTTCCACCCAAGCAATTTCAATTGAGAACGATGTTGCTGTGATTGACCAAGATCTCTGTTATGGCTGTCTCAATTGCATGCTAAAATGCCCACACAAGAAGAAAAAAAGTCCTATAAAAAATCCATCTATGATATTGGGCGATGCTTTTGTAGAGCGATTTATAGATAATGCTCGGGCTGTAATATCTTCTTTTGGCCCGGAAAACATTCGATATATTAATTTTGCCTTTGACGTAGTTCTAATGTGTGATTGCGTTTCTAACCCTGGAGCTCCTGTCGTTCCGGATTTAGGAATCTTTGGTTCTACTGATCCAGTAGCTATTGATAAGGCCTGCGTTGATACAGAAATAGACGCTCCCGGGCTCCCAATCTTGGAAAAGGATGGTACTTGGCGGGAACCTGAACCTCCAGGTGTGGAGAAATTTAAAGCCTCATCTCCTTTAAGCGAAATGCTTGGATATCAAATGCAATTTGAGGCGTCCCTTAAAAACGAAATAGGTTCCACCGACTACGAACTCATAAAAATATAAACAGGATTAAATATTCGATATTTCGTTTATATCTTTTTCTTTTAAATATCTTCGACAAAAATCAGTTTATATCCCATCAAGTTCCAAATACTATACCATGATTTGTGAATATTGCATGAAGAAGATTAGAAAAAGGAATAATAATAAAGCCGTACTCGTAAATATTTGCCAATCCAAACCAGAATTAACATTTTGCGGTAAAGAATGCAAATTGCAGTGGAGCAACGATGCTCAAAATGATATTGTTAAGAAAATTGTGGAATGGGGTGTGGAAAGAATATTTGACAATTATTGCTTCATTAAATATATCAGAAAAGCATCTCCCATTTCTGATGAGGCGCTGAGAATGTCTTTTTTTTCTGAAAATTTAATGAATTTTTCGAATTCTGACTCATTATATGATTAAAAAATAAGATCTGGTAAATTTTATAATTCTTAAACGATATTTGATTTAATATTTCGTTATGTACTGCCAGTTAGTTCGAGAGGTATAAGCGTTATAGTTAAATATTAAAGATCCTTACTTTTCTACG
>Ga0180438_10010408_pt1 | contig 11409 bp, 13 predicted proteins | sample SS_ome_12_FD_132455 | JGI IMG/M metagenome (GOLD analysis project Ga0180438, IMG submission 132455) | Hypersaline lake sediment archaeal communities from the Salton Sea, California, USA - SS_3_D_2 metaG | ecosystem: Environmental > Aquatic > Non-marine Saline and Alkaline > Hypersaline >...
AGTTTCAATCCCTCAGTCGGGATTCTTGGTGGTCACACCCCTACCGTTCTTTTTCTTCTCGCCATTTGTCCAAGTTTCAATCCCTCAGTCGGGATTCTTGGTGGTCACACCCGAGCTGGCCAGGGCAAGCGCGTCCATAACCAGGGTTTCAATCCCTCAGTCGGGATTCTTGGTGGTCACACTTCCAAGAGAGCTAGGTTTGCAATATGTAGAGGTCGGTTTCAATCCCTCAGTCGGGATTCTTGGTGGTCACACCATCCGAATGAATGTAGCCGCCATCATCATAGCCCACGTTTCAATCCCTCAGTCGGGATTCTTGGTGGTCACACCCATGAGACCACCCCCAGAGAGAGAAAGGAAAGCTGTTTCAATCCCTCAGTCGGGATTCTTGGTGGTCACACTTTTGAGGTTCTCGTCGAAGGACAGACGGTCATCGCGTTTCAATCCCTCAGTCGGGATTCTTGGTGGTCACACGATGCCCTTCGCGCCGGACATGGTCATGCAGGCCATGTTTCAATCCCTCAGTCGGGATTCTTGGTGGTCACACCTTGTTGCGCTTCTCGGGATCGTAGGCAATCTTAAAGTTTCAATCCCTCAGTCGGGATTCTTGGTGGTCACACCAGGTCCCGCTTCCGGGCAGGTGACCAAGGGCATGGTTTCAATCCCTCAGTCGGGATTCTTGGTGGTCACACCACGTAGTCAACCGTACCATCTACCATTTCGTACCAGTTTCAATCCCTCAGTCGGGATTCTTGGTGGTCACACCTTGCTCCCAGGGAAGCCCCATACTATGATTGGAGGTTTCAATCCCTCAGTCGGGATTCTTGGTGGTCACACCCTGAGATTCTGGCGTTACGGTTACAGAATAGAGCAGTTTCAATCCCTCAGTCGGGATTCTTGGTGGTCACACAAGAGCAAGAATGGAAAGATACCGTTCCTACCCCAGTTTCAATCCCTCAGTCGGGATTCTTGGTGGTCACACAAGGTTGTGGTCCCCTTATGATACAAAAAGTCTATCGTTTCAATCCCTCAGTCGGGATTCTTGGTGGTCACACCACGTCAACGCGCGTGTAAGTCCTATAGGCTATTTCAGTTTCAATCCCTCAGTCGGGATTCTTGGTGGTCACACTCTTTGCCGCCCTCTCTATATCCCAGGTCCGAATGTAGTTTCAATCCCTCAGTCGGGATTCTTGGTGGTCACACAGGAAGGGGAACGGGGGTTGTTTCGGTATCAAAAAGTTTCAATCCCTCAGTCGGGATTCTTGGTGGTCACACTTGCAGATGCGCTACGCGGGCTATAAGATGAAACTGGTTTCAATCCCTCAGTCGGGATTCTTGGTGGTCACACTTTGACATCGGGGGACTCTCCTAATAGGTCTAGCACGTTTCAATCCCTCAGTCGGGATTCTTGGTGGTCACACCCTAATACGACGGTGCATCCGCTTTCTCGCTTTCTTGTTTCAATCCCTCAGTCGGGATTCTTGGTGGTCACACTTGCAACACGAACTGGCACAAATCACCCGAAAGGAGTTTCAATCCCTCAGTCGGGATTCTTGGTGGTCACACCAGGCCCTCGCCCTGGATGCTCCTGAATATTTCATGGTTTCAATCCCTCAGTCGGGATTCTTGGTGGTCACACGGGGGTTCCTCAGCGAGATGAATAAGGCCGAATCGCGGTTTCAATCCCTCAGTCGGGATTCTTGGTGGTCACACCTAGCACTATTTCGCTGCTGGAGACTGAAGCCAGAACGGTTTCAATCCCTCAGTCGGGATTCTTGGTGGTCACACAAGGCTACGCCCGGACCACCATCGCCAGCAAAATCAAGTTTCAATCCCTCAGTCGGGATTCTTGGTGGTCACACATGCCAGTGAGCACCTGGCCTCGCGCTGGTATGGGGGGTTTCAATCCCTCAGTCGGGATTCTTGGTGGTCACACCTGTGATTGTATTCAGGGAGGGGGATCATGACCTATAGTTTCAATCCCTCAGTCGGGATTCTTGGTGGTCACACACGGATTGGGTGATTATAGCGATGAAGCCCTATATGTTTCAATCCCTCAGTCGGGATTCTTGGTGGTCACACGAGAGCGAAGCAGGCAGCGGAAAGGATGCCCGACCAGTTTCAATCCCTCAGTCGGGATTCTTGGTGGTCACACCCAGCGCGGGCGCACCTTCCAGCCTGCCCCCGCCGTGTTTCAATCCCTCAGTCGGGATTCTTGGTGGTCACACTTCCGGTAGTGGCCTCCTTCTCGGCCCACCCACCAAGTTTCAATCCCTCAGTCGGGATTCTTGGTGGTCACACATCGCCCGCTTCGACACCTTGATGCGATTCGGGAGAGTTTCAATCCCTCAGTCGGGATTCTTGGTGGTCACACCGCGCTACGATTACGATTCCTACGTTGACTTCTGGCGTTTCAATCCCTCAGTCGGGATTCTTGGTGGTCACACTAAGCTTTCTGCACGCCCTGATCTATCTCGGCCTTGTTTCAATCCCTCAGTCGGGATTCTTGGTGGTCACACTCGTGCGCCAGGGGCCACTCTCAGCCATGAATTGATGTTTCAATCCCTCAGTCGGGATTCTTGGTGGTCACACATCATTGAAGGATACACGCTCCACATCTACTTCCGTGTTTCAATCCCTCAGTCGGGATTCTTGGTGGTCACACCAAGGCTTAGTGCTTATCAGGTTATCAGCCGCCAGGTAGTTTCAATCCCTCAGTCGGGATTCTTGGTGGTCACACTTGGGGAAGTAGTGGGAGTGCCGAAAGGGGAGGTGGTTTCAATCCCTCAGTCGGGATTCTTGGTGGTCACACTTGCGCCCGCCGCGCGGACCGTTGCTTCGTCGAAGGTGTTTCAATCCCTCAGTCGGGATTCTTGGTGGTCACACAGGGACGGGGCTTCATACCTTTACTATCGCTATGGCGTTTCAATCCCTCAGTCGGGATTCTTGGTGGTCACACCACGTATACAATAGCGTCGCGCTCTCCGATATTAACGTTTCAATCCCTCAGTCGGGATTCTTGGTGGTCACACTTGGGAGATTGTACCACGTCGGGCCACTGTACCTCCTGTTTCAATCCCTCAGTCGGGATTCTTGGTGGTCACACCAGGACGGCGGCGCGCAAGGGTGTTTTGGGATATGGTTTCAATCCCTCAGTCGGGATTCTTGGTGGTCACACCAGTATGCCGTCGTCACAGGTGAAACGAGTCGGCTTGTTTCAATCCCTCAGTCGGGATTCTTGGTGGTCACACTCGACTGCCAACCCACCAACCCGCTTCGCTCCGTTTTGTTTCAATCCCTCAGTCGGGATTCTTGGTGGTCACACCCCCTTCCAGAACTCGACTCGCTGCTCAAAGAATATGTTTCAATCCCTCAGTCGGGATTCTTGGTGGTCACGCTCCACCGGGCATGTGGGCAAGCTCTTCGCGGATCGGGTTTCAATCCCTCAGTCGGGATTCTTGGTGGTCACACTACAAGCTTTTCTACTCATCCATTGAACATGAAGGGTTTCAATCCCTCAGTCGGGATTCTTGGTGGTCACACAATGACGCCGGGCTCCCCACAGGCCAAAGCAAGTGGTTTCAATCCCTCAGTCGGGATTCTTGGTGGTCACACTGGGAGATCTATTTCATGGAGATGTAGGCATAGAGGTTTCAATCCCTCAGTCGGGATTCTTGGTGGTCACACCATGGAGGCGATGGGGGCAGGGGAGGACGTACCCTGTTTCAATCCCTCAGTCGGGATTCTTGGTGGTCACACCAGGTGGGAGGGCTCTACGCCGTAAGCTCCAAGGGGTTTCAATCCCTCAGTCGGGATTCTTGGTGGTCACACCTCAGGGGCAGATTCCGGCATCTCCTCTTCCTCTTTGTTTCAATCCCTCAGTCGGGATTCTTGGTGGTCACACTAGGAGGATACAATCAATGAGTGATGCACAGCAATGTTTCAATCCCTCAGTCGGGATTCTTGGTGGTCACACCCGTAATAAGCCAAGATACTATATTGGGTTCTATAGTTTCAATCCCTCAGTCGGGATTCTTGGTGGTCACACCTCACCAAAGCCTCTGAGCTGGCCCGGGTCGCTCAGGTTTCAATCCCTCAGTCGGGATTCTTGGTGGTCACACCTCCAGTCGTCGGCCTCCGTATCCATCTCCCAGCCTGTTTCAATCCCTCAGTCGGGATTCTTGGTGGTCACACTTCGTGCTTGGCTCTGGTGGCCTTACTTCTTGCTGGTTTCAATCCCTCAGTCGGGATTCTTGGTGGTCACACTATAGCTGGTACTATGACGTTCAAGATGTAAGTCGTGTTTCAATCCCTCAGTCGGGATTCTTGGTGGTCACACCAGGAAGGGGAAAGGGGGTTGTCTCTGTATCAAAAAAGTTTCAATCCCTCAGTCGGGATTCTTGGTGGTCACACAATGATACTATTGTATAGAATGATGATTTCACACAGTTTCAATCCCTCAGTCGGGATTCTTGGTGGTCACACCCAACGGACTATCCTTGGCGTCAACTGATGATCCGTGTTTCAATCCCTCAGTCGGGATTCTTGGTGGTCACACTAACGCTCCTTCTTACAATTCTGTCTATCTCTACTTGTTTCAATCCCTCAGTCGGGATTCTTGGTGGTCACACAAGTCAAAGAGGAGGGGGCTAAGGAAGGTCAAGGCGAGTTTCAATCCCTCAGTCGGGATTCTTGGTGGTCACACCCGAAACCGCCCTGACCTACGGTGAGAGAAGGAGAGGTTTCAATCCCTCAGTCGGGATTCTTGGTGGTCACACGCGATTGATCTTCTCCTCGCAGCGGAAGAACTGATAGTTTCAATCCCTCAGTCGGGATTCTTGGTGGTCACACCCGACCGAGGGACACCGCGCAAGGGGACAAAGGACCAGTTTCAATCCCTCAGTCGGGATTCTTGGTGGTCACACGAAATCCACAAAGTCGGCGGCCTTGGCCCATGACAAGTTTCAATCCCTCAGTCGGGATTCTTGGTGGTCACACTCATCTCCAGAGTTAAGCCAACGAAGCCGCCTTTCTTGTTTCAATCCCTCAGTCGGGATTCTTGGTGGTCACACCCTTGCGGAGGACCTGAGCCAGATAGACTTGCCAGAAGTTTCAATCCCTCAGTCGGGATTCTTGGTGGTCACACGCTACCATCACTTGTGCAGTGACCCCCGTTGTGCACGTTTCAATCCCTCAGTCGGGATTCTTGGTGGTCACACCCGGTAGGCCTGGCTGATGATGTCACACAGGATATGTTTCAATCCCTCAGTCGGGATTCTTGGTGGTCACACTAATCAAGCCCATATTATATCTTTCCAACTCAGTCAGTTTCAATCCCTCAGTCGGGATTCTTGGTGGTCACACTTCTGGATTTGATGAGAGAGGGGGAATCATGAGAGAGTTTCAATCCCTCAGTCGGGATTCTTGGTGGTCACACTCTAGCTTTCCTCACAGCACGAATCTTGAGTGAGTATAGTTTCAATCCCTCAGTCGGGATTCTTGGTGGTCACACTGGACATCGCTCATAGTTAGCACGCTTGTAGTCTCTGTTTCAATCCCTCAGTCGGGATTCTTGGTGGTCACACTAGATGTAAATGTCGCCGCTATCAATGAATCTCATAAGTTTCAATCCCTCAGTCGGGATTCTTGGTGGTCACACTTTTTCAATATGTGGCCAAGCCATAATTCACCTCCTTGTTTCAATCCCTCAGTCGGGATTCTTGGTGGTCACACACCAGGATTACGCGCCACTACCAGATCTTCTCCCTGGTTTCAATCCCTCAGTCGGGATTCTTGGTGGTCACACTGCTGGCATGGCTAGGATCGGAGATAGATGCAGTTGTTTCAATCCCTCAGTCGGGATTCTTGGTGGTCACACCTTGATGACAAGCAGCGCAAAAAAGCGATGCGCCAGTTTCAATCCCTCAGTCGGGATTCTTGGTGGTCACACCATGCGACTGCCCTTCGGTTCGTGGGCTTCGCCCATGTTTCAATCCCTCAGTCGGGATTCTTGGTGGTCACACTTCAGCCCACCGGCGCGAAAGAGCAAGTTGGGCGTGGTTTCAATCCCTCAGTCGGGATTCTTGGTGGTCACACCAGCGAGGGGATCCGGTGGGCGAGGGGGCAGGCGGCGGGTTTCAATCCCTCAGTCGGGATTCTTGGTGGTCACACCCGGCGGCCCTCATATCGAGATAGAGAAAGGAGGACGAGTTTCAATCCCTCAGTCGGGATTCTTGGTGGTCACACCAGCTTCACTCAGGGACATGGCTTCTCTTCTTGAAGAGTTTCAATCCCTCAGTCGGGATTCTTGGTGGTCACACCTGGGGATGGGGGTAGGGGAAGGGGCGAGAGCCTATACCGTTTCAATCCCTCAGTCGGGATTCTTGGTGGTCACACAGAATCTCCAGCAGTGGGGGCTAATGCTCACGCGGGGTTTCAATCCCTCAGTCGGGATTCTTGGTGGTCACACCTCGATACCCAAATTGTTAGGGTAGGTGCTGGGCTGTTTCAATCCCTCAGTCGGGATTCTTGGTGGTCACACCTGGCAAACGCCAGAGTTGAAACGCTCCCGCATCATACCCGTTTCAATCCCTCAGTCGGGATTCTTGGTGGTCACACCTGGTGATGTTCGCATGGGGAAGATTTATCAAGTCTTGTTTCAATCCCTCAGTCGGGATTCTTGGTGGTCACACGTCACGCATCATATCGGACACAACGTTGGCCGTCAGGTTTCAATCCCTCAGTCGGGATTCTTGGTGGTCACACTAGCTCAATCACGGTAGCATTTGATAACATAGTATTGGTTTCAATCCCTCAGTCGGGATTCTTGGTGGTCACACCAAGGCTTTCGGCTTCGAGGACGAGGAAGGCAACGCGTTTCAATCCCTCAGTCGGGATTCTTGGTGGTCACACCTCATTCTATGAGCTGGCCAAGGATGCCATCACCGAGGTTTCAATCCCTCAGTCGGGATTCTTGGTGGTCACACCCACCAGATGACATTTTCCTTGAGGGCTATAATGTCGTTTCAATCCCTCAGTCGGGATTCTTGGTGGTCACACGCGGCACGAAAGCCCCACACCCGCGCGAACCAGCACGTTTCAATCCCTCAGTCGGGATTCTTGGTGGTCACACTCGGCCGATAGCACATCGCCCCCACCACCTGGATAGTTTCAATCCCTCAGTCGGGATTCTTGGTGGTCACACGTCGCCAGCACCGCTCGAGCTGCCGAGCTCCCCAAATCGTTTCAATCCCTCAGTCGGGATTCTTGGTGGTCACACGATTTAGGGATGGAGTCCCATTTAGGGACTGTGTCGTTTCAATCCCTCAGTCGGGATTCTTGGTGGTCACACAAGAGCAACGTGGCCTAAGGAGGATCCTGCGACATGTTTCAATCCCTCAGTCGGGATTCTTGGTGGTCACACATGATCTGCCCCGGGCCGTTGGCAATCTCCAGCCAGGTTTCAATCCCTCAGTCGGGATTCTTGGTGGTCACACCAGGGGCATGGCTATCGAGGCGCCGATGGTGGTCTACGTTTCAATCCCTCAGTCGGGATTCTTGGTGGTCACACCCGGGCGTGGAAGTATGGTTGATCGAAGTGGATGAGGTAGTTTCAATCCCTCAGTCGGGATTCTTGGTGGTCACACCCCCGACCAGAAGAACCCCCCGAACTAGCCACGAGAGTTTCAATCCCTCAGTCGGGATTCTTGGTGGTCACACGGCACAAGAGAGGCAAAGGCCAGCCGACGAGAGGGAGTTTCAATCCCTCAGTCGGGATTCTTGGTGGTCACACACCGGATCGCCCTATCTCCTGGCGCAAATTGAGTTAGTTTCAATCCCTCAGTCGGGATTCTTGGTGGTCACACCTTGCCATTCTCAAAGACTGGTTGGATCACTGGGATGTTTCAATCCCTCAGTCGGGATTCTTGGTGGTCACACATGAGTAGTGGTACTCAGATAGTGGACAGTGGAACTGTTTCAATCCCTCAGTCGGGATTCTTGGTGGTCACACCACACGCACACGGGGTTGACCACGGCATCGCAGACGGTTTCAATCCCTCAGTCGGGATTCTTGGTGGTCACACGCGACGGTGACGGATGTGGAGGTGGTGAATGAGTAGGTTTCAATCCCTCAGTCGGGATTCTTGGTGGTCACACCCGCCCGCAGACATAACACCTCCCACCAATCCGCCCCGTTTCAATCCCTCAGTCGGGATTCTTGGTGGTCACACAAGATGAGCGCCACGTGGATGGGGCGGCAAGTGAGCCGTTTCAATCCCTCAGTCGGGATTCTTGGTGGTCACACTCCAACGCCCAATCAAAGAACCGTTTTCGCGTCGCAAGTTTCAATCCCTCAGTCGGGATTCTTGGTGGTCACACACCCGAGCGGGGCGTTGGGGCGGGCGGTTTTGTACGGGTTTCAATCCCTCAGTCGGGATTCTTGGTGGTCACACTAATCCTGCCAATCCGTGTTCTTCCTCCCCCGATTCGGTTTCAATCCCTCAGTCGGGATTCTTGGTGGTCACACCCCATTCGCTCGGTTCTCTGTATCAATCAGGATATTGTTTCAATCCCTCAGTCGGGATTCTTGGTGGTCACACCAGAATGGCCTACCTCAACAACACCCGATCCGCCTCGTTTCAATCCCTCAGTCGGGATTCTTGGTGGTCACACATCAGCGGCAACCTCCGCCCCGTTTCATCCACCCAGGTTTCAATCCCTCAGTCGGGATTCTTGGTGGTCACACCGCATCCGGGGCTGACGACGCAATCTAAGTCGCACAGTTTCAATCCCTCAGTCGGGATTCTTGGTGGTCACACAAGGCAAGAGATGAATAAAACAATCTGGCTACCTGGGTTTCAATCCCTCAGTCGGGATTCTTGGTGGTCACACCCGATACCGCACCCCCTCCACATCCAGATGATCCACGTTTCAATCCCTCAGTCGGGATTCTTGGTGGTCACACATCTGTCAATTGGTCTTCACGCTTTTGAGCTTCGTCGAGTTTCAATCCCTCAGTCGGGATTCTTGGTGGTCACACCCGCCGCCCGTTGCCCGTTGAGCTTGTTCGAGATTTCGTTTCAATCCCTCAGTCGGGATTCTTGGTGGTCACACCATGTTGCACAGGCCAATTCCAACGGCCAGGGCGATGGTTTCAATCCCTCAGTCGGGATTCTTGGTGGTCACACCCGGGTTAGCGTCATGAACCAATCGTTATATTCTAGTTTCAATCCCTCAGTCGGGATTCTTGGTGGTCACACATGGAGCAGGCTGTAGCCAACTTCCACGGCTGCATCGTTTCAATCCCTCAGTCGGGATTCTTGGTGGTCACACAAGGCGCTGGAGGACCTGGCCGCCGTAGAAGAGGAGGTTTCAATCCCTCAGTCGGGATTCTTGGTGGTCACACCCAGATATATCCAAGGTCACAGACAGGCTGAAAGAAGGTTTCAATCCCTCAGTCGGGATTCTTGGTGGTCACACCGGTTCTCCGCCGCCAGCCGATCTATCTCATTCCACGTTTCAATCCCTCAGTCGGGATTCTTGGTGGTCACACTCCACCCCAGGTTATCCAAGATGTCCTCTACATCAGGTTTCAATCCCTCAGTCGGGATTCTTGGTGGTCACACCACGCTTTTTGCCCACGCGAAAGAAACTCATACCGTCGTTTCAATCCCTCAGTCGGGATTCTTGGTGGTCACACCAAATATGTTCTCAAATTGTTAATATGGGCCGGCAAGGTTTCAATCCCTCAGTCGGGATTCTTGGTGGTCACACCATAATCGCTTATCCACATTGAGCCATCAGATGCAAAGTTTCAATCCCTCAGTCGGGATTCTTGGTGGTCACACGCAGATCATGGGGAGCCAACTGGGGCTTGTCTATGTTTCAATCCCTCAGTCGGGATTCTTGGTGGTCACACTTGCAAGCCCATGATGCAATGCAGGCCGTATTCACGTTTCAATCCCTCAGTCGGGATTCTTGGTGGTCACACTGGCCTGAGCAATGTCGAGTTTGTTATCACTCTCTTGTTTCAATCCCTCAGTCGGGATTCTTGGTGGTCACACGCCAGAGAACGCACCCCACAGGCCGAAGGACGAGCGGTTTCAATCCCTCAGTCGGGATTCTTGGTGGTCACACTCCGCAGCGCCCAGGCCGACGCCGAAGACCTTTTCGGTTTCAATCCCTCAGTCGGGATTCTTGGTGGTCACACCAACCCGACAGAGAACCCCCGCCCCTAGCCACGAGAGGTTTCAATCCCTCAGTCGGGATTCTTGGTGGTCACACTCAATTAAATTCGCAATACTCCCCCGGGTGTATATGATGTTTCAATCCCTCAGTCGGGATTCTTGGTGGTCACACGTGCGCGTGGCGAAAGCTGCTGGTGGTGGCTCAGCGCGTTTCAATCCCTCAGTCGGGATTCTTGGTGGTCACACGGCTTAGTGCGCCTCGGCCTGGTCAGGTCTACGCGGCGTTTCAATCCCTCAGTCGGGATTCTTGGTGGTCACACCAAGCGAATAAGCCTTGCAATGCTTCCCTTCATACAAGTTTCAATCCCTCAGTCGGGATTCTTGGTGGTCACACCGATTACTGAGAGCAGCCTGCAAGCTGGAAGGCTGCAGTTTCAATCCCTCAGTCGGGATTCTTGGTGGTCACACCGGTGACGAAACGCAGCACCATGTTGACGATGGGCGCGTTTCAATCCCTCAGTCGGGATTCTTGGTGGTCACACCTGAGGGCTGAGCAGGTGGATGTAGAAGAGGGGATCGTTTCAATCCCTCAGTCGGGATTCTTGGTGGTCACACACGGGAACCGGCCGCGGCCCGAGCCGGTCCAGCATCAGTTTCAATCCCTCAGTCGGGATTCTTGGTGGTCACACCTCTCGATAGCTAAGGGCACAGTAGGCAAAGGTTTCGTTTCAATCCCTCAGTCGGGATTCTTGGTGGTCACACCGCCTTGGCCGTGGCCGCGATCGTGGGCCTGGGCGTGTTTCAATCCCTCAGTCGGGATTCTTGGTGGTCACACTTGAGCGGGGTAGTGTGAGTGAAAGTCATACACGCTTAGTTTCAATCCCTCAGTCGGGATTCTTGGTGGTCACACACATTCTGGCTTTGTGGACGGCGGGGCGTCACGATCGGTTTCAATCCCTCAGTCGGGATTCTTGGTGGTCACACGGAGTGATGCTGTGGGTAAAGGGGGATCTGAGGCATGTTTCAATCCCTCAGTCGGGATTCTTGGTGGTCACACAGCCGCCAGCTCGTTCTTGCCCGACTGCCGGCTGAAGTTACATTTAGGACACCTGTCCTAATGCCCTAGATTCCCTAATCTGCCTGGCTGAACAGCTCCGGATGGTACTGCCGAGCCAGCTCAACGTATTCTAACACAACTCGCTTGCCCCGTCCAATCAGGCTG
>Ga0180438_10010409_pt1 | contig 11409 bp, 9 predicted proteins | sample SS_ome_12_FD_132455 | JGI IMG/M metagenome (GOLD analysis project Ga0180438, IMG submission 132455) | Hypersaline lake sediment archaeal communities from the Salton Sea, California, USA - SS_3_D_2 metaG | ecosystem: Environmental > Aquatic > Non-marine Saline and Alkaline > Hypersaline >...
AGAGGCGATGCGGTCCAGGTTCTCCTCCATGCGTGCGGTGAAGTCCACCTCGATGATGTTCCCGAAATGCTCCACCAGCAGGTCGTTGACGATGAAGCCCAGCTCCGTAGGGTGAAACCGTCTCTCGATCAACTCCACGTAGCCTCTCGTCCTGATGGTGGAGAGGATCGGCGCATAGGTGCTGGGACGCCCGATGCCGCGCTCCTCGAGGCCCCTGACCAGTGTCGCCTCGCTGTAGCGCGCAGGTGGCTTGGTGAAGTGCTGTTTGGGAACCAGTTGAAGTAGGTCCAACAGTTCGTCCCGTGTCAAGGGAGGCAATGGAGGCGCCTTCTGCTCGTCCCGCTTGAGATCCGCGTATACCCGCAGGAAGCCGGGGAAAGTCACCACCGATCCCGTCGCCCGGAACAGGTAGGGCATCTCACCCTTCGGATCTCCCGCGTCTATATCCACCGTCGTGCCCACGACCACCGCCGGAGTCATCTGGCTGGCCACGAACCGCTTCCAGATAAGATCATACAGGCGATACTGATCGCTGCTCAGGTACTGCTTGATGGCCCGCGGTTCCCTCCGCACCGACGTGGGGCGTATGGCCTCGTGAGCTTCCTGTGCTCCTTTGACCCGGGCCTTGTGCTGGCGGGCCTTCGCGGGCGCATACCTGCCGCCGTAGGTCTCAGCGATGTAGGCCCGAGCTTCAGCCTGGGCCTGTGCCGAAACGCTGACCGAATCGGTGCGCATATAGGTGATCAGACCCTCGCTGCCCTCAGGACCGAGATCGACACCTTCGTACAACTGCTGGGCAATGCGCATCGTGCGTCGCGCGGAGAACCGCAGGCGACGGGACGCATCTTGCTGCATAGTGCTGGTGCGGAAAGGCGCCGGAGCTTTCCTGCGTCTCTCGCGTTGGTCGACCTTGGCCACCACGTACCTGGCGCCCTGAAGGTCATCCACAATCCTCTGGGACTCTTCTCGATTCCCGAGGTCAACCTCTTTGCCTCTGATCCTGTGTAGCCTGGCCCAGAAACTTGGCCGTTCCTCTTGTCCCCTGGTCTCCCGCTTGGCCAGTTCTGCCTCGATAGACCAGAATTCCTCAGGAACGAAGGCCTCGATCTCCCGCTCCCTCTCGACGACCAGACGCAGAGCCACAGATTGAACGCGCCCGGCGGAGAGGCCTCCCCTTACGGTCTTCCACAGCAGAGGGCTAATCTGATACCCGACCAGCCTGTCCAGAATCCGCCGCGCTTGCTGGGCATCCACCAGCTGCATGTCGATGTCTCGGCTATTGGCGAAGGCCTCGGTGACCGCTCCCTCGGTGATCTCATGAAACACCACCCTACGCACGGGGCGTTCACCGATGTCCGCAACCTCGATGACGTGCCAGGCAATGGCCTCGCCTTCCCTGTCGGGGTCCGTTGCCAGATACAGCTCAGCCGACTTCTTCACCGCTTTCTTGATGCGATCGACAGCCTTCTTCTTCTCCTTCGGAACCCTGTAGGTGGGCGTGAAATCGCTCTCCACATCTACGCTCAAGCGCGACTTGAGGAGATCACGCACGTGTCCCGACGTGGCCTCCACTCGGAAGTCCTTGCCCAGGAACTTCCCGATAGTGCGCGCTTTCGCGGGCGACTCTACGATGACCAGCTTGCCGTCCCCCAAAGGAACCTCTGGTTTGGGAAGTGCGGCGTGACCTTCCGTCTCTCCCATGCGGAACATGCCGCTCCCGCAGACCGGACAAACACCTCTGGTCCCTGGCCGCGCTTTCTTCGTATAGACCGGGTGCGGATCAGCCATCTCTCTCTTGGCTTTGCACCGCACGCAATACGCTTCCATCCGTCAACTCACCTCATAACCAATCTTGCAGCCCCTCGGCGTCGAGTCTGTCAACCAGCGCCTTCACCTCCTGGGCCCTTTCTCGAGCACAAATGAGGACAACATCCTCCGTCTCCACCACTATCAGATCCTCTACGCCAACGGTGGCCACGAGGCGTCGGGGACTATGGACAATCGAGTTCCTGGTACTTAATCCCAGATGGTTGCCCACCACTACGTTTCCATCCTCATCGGCCGGCAATAGATCCTCCAGGCTGGCCCAACTCCCGATGTCACTCCAGCCCATCTCCACGGGTATGACCATCACGTCGTCCGCTTTCTCCATCACTCCGAAGTCGATGGTCTCCTTCTCCACTTCAGGCCAGGTACGTTCCAGAACAGTCTCCTCCGCCTCGGTCCCCAGAACACACCCTACCTCGGAGAGACATTGGTGTAGTCGCGGCAGATGTTTCTCTATCTCCTCCAGAATAGTGGAGGCCTTCCACACAAACATGCCGCTGTTCCAGAAGTGTCGGCCTCCTTGCACGAATTCTCTCGCCTTCCGCCCATCCGGCTTCTCAGTGAACCGGCGCACCCCATGAACATCGAACTCGCCAACTTCTGTCAACTTGTCACCTACCTCGATGTACCCATACCCGGTCTGTGGATGGTCCGGCCTGATACCCAAAGTGACCAGGTGGCCCTCCCGAGCCACTTGTTCCGCCGCCGATAGTACCTGACGAAACCTTTCTGGATCAGCTATGAAGTGGTCCGCCGGGAGGCAGGCCATCACAGCCTCTGGGTCCCGATGCCACAGGTGAAGAGCAGCCAGCCCTATGGCCGGGGCAGATCCACGCCCCTGAGGCTCCTTGAGGATGTTCGACGACGGCAGGGAAGGCAACTGCTCCCCAGTATCCTCCATGTACCGCCCAGCAGTGATCACGTACACGGCATCTGGCGGCATGAGAGGCTCCAGCCGGGCGAAGGTCGCCTGCAATAGTGACTGCTCCCGATAGGTTATGTCCAATAGCTGCTTGGGGCGCTCCTGTCTGCTAAGCGGCCATAGTCGTTTGCCGCTCCCGCCCGCCAAGATCACGGCATACATCAGCGCCTCCGCTCACTCCACGGCATACTCCACACCTCTCTCCCGGGCCAGGACATAGTTCATACCTCCCACCTGTCGCACCATCCCTTTCAGCTCCATCATGGCCAGAGTACTGGTCACCTGAGATATGGGAAGATTGGCTTTCTGTCCTATCTCATCCACGTGAGTCGGCTCCGCGGAGATGTGCTGTAGGATCTGGGCTTCCTTCTCATCTTCGGGAACTGCTGTGCGCACCTCCTGATGTCGCTCCACCAGAGTGAGATTCAGCTCCTCCAATATGTCCGTCACACCCATCACCAGTTTCGCCGCGCCATCCTGGATGAGTCGATTGGTGCCCTGACTCTTCCCACTGCGGGCGTCCCCCGGAAGAGCAAAAACCTCCCTGTTCTGTTCCAGGGCGTAGTCGGCGGTGATCAACGCCCCACTACGCTTCCCAGCCTCCACAACCAACGTCCCCAGGGACAACCCGCTGATGATCCGGTTCCGAGCGGGGAAATTGCCCGCCTCAGGCTTCGTACCGAGAGGATACTCAGTGACTACAGCCCCTCGCTCCGTGATCTTCCTGGCCAAGTCGGCGTGCTCGCGCGGATAGATTACGTCGATTCCCGAGCCCAGCACAGCAATGGTACGCCCCCCCGCCCGGAGAGTCGCTCGGTGAGCCAGAGAGTCAATCCCTCTCGCCAGACCGCTGACCACGGTGATGCCACTCCTGCCCAAGTCGCCGGCGATCTCGCCCACCATCTGCCTGCCGTATGTGGTCGCGGACCGTGTTCCCACCACCGCCACGGCCCACTCATCCTGGGGCATAATCTCTCCCCTCACGTATAGGATCGACGGGGAGTTGTGGATCTGCAATAGCCGAGGAGGGTACCGCTCGTCGTGCCAGGTGAGGACAGTAACACCCTCCTGTTTCACCCGTGCGAGCTCATCGTCCAGGGACAACTCTTGCCTGGCGGCTAGAAGTGCCTCTGTGGATCGCCTGTCCAGACCAGATGCGAGGAGTTCATCCTCACCGGCGTGCCACGCCCGCCTGGCGTCGCCGAAGTAGTCCAGCAACCTCTTGAATCGTGCTGGGCCAATCCCGGATACAATATTGAACCCGATCCAGTACTTGACGTCAGTCACCTCGGTCACTCTCTCCTAGTCTCACCCTGCACCACTGACCCATGGGATTTAACGGAGTCCTTTCATCAGGCGGACCTCCATTCGTCCCTTGTCCAGATCGACGTTGAGCACCACGTCCGACAAGGCGGGGATCAGTATCTCCTGATCCCCGTCCTTCACCACATATACATCGTTGCCGCCGGTTTCGATCACCTCTTCAACACAGCCCAGGTACTCATCCTCTGTCGTCCACACCTCCAGTCCCACTATCTCATAGAGATAGTACTCATCCTCCTGGAGAGGCACGGCCTCGTCGATCGGAACATAGATCAGCTGGCCTCGCAACTCGTCAGCATCCTCTCGATTCTCAAAGCCCGCAAACTTCAGGAGAATCCTGGCGCGGTGCATGCGATGTCCTTCGAGGGCGACAGGAGTGTACTCCTCGCCCACCAGAACAGTCTTGAGCAGGCTGTAGCGCTCGGGAAAACCGGTCAGAATCTGAACCTCCACCTCGCCGCCCAATCCGTGTGGGCTGAGAACGCGTCCGATCACCAAATGATCAGGTCGTCGCGAGCGACGACCTGATTTCCCTGCGCTAGGTACTCCCCCCACCTAGACAATCTCCAGTATTGCACGCTTTCCCTGCTTGGCAGCAGCCACCTTGAGCAAAGTACGCATCGCATTGGCTACACGGCCTTGCTTGCCGATGACCCTACCCATGTCCTCCTGGGCCACTCGTAGCTCAAAGATCACAGAACGCGTAGCGTTCACCTCGGTGACTTCCACCTGGCCTGGATTGTCGACCAGCAGTCTTGCCATGTACTCTACCAACTCCTTCATGGTCGTCGTGCCTCCTTACGTCAGTACTCCGTGAAACAGGAAGGCGGCCCCAACTTTGGATGGGGAACCGCCGCATTCTCCTTCGCGAGTCGATGCCCACGGGGACACTGACTTCGATTATCAGCCGCTCTGGACCCGCGGTGTCTCGCTACTCCAGGAAGCTGTGGGCCCGCAGAGCCTCCTCTATTTCTTCCAGAGCCTTCGCACCCAGACCAGGGATAGACAGTATCTCCTCTTTTCCTTCGGACAGTTTGTCAACTACCTGCTGGGCAGTCTCGATTCCCGCCCCAGAAAGCGCCTTCAGGACACGGGGCGAGACACCCAGATCCTCTGTTGACAACTCAGCCTCCGGTTCGGCAATCTCTTCTGGAGCGGCCACCTCCGCGACTTCCTCTGCCGCTGAAGGCTCCACCGGCTCCTCCAGCGCAGCCGCGGCCTCGGGTTCCTCCGCGAGGATGTCAGCCAGCAACTCGCCCGCCTTCACACGCTCAATCTTCTGGTAGGTCCCCAATTTGTTCAACATGCGCAGTACGGCCTCGGTCGGCTGAGCACCCTGCTGGAGCCAGTAGATGGCCCGGTCCTCCTTGATCGTAAAGGCAGGAGGGTCCTGGCGCGGGTCATAGTGGCCGATAATCTCGATGAACCTTCCATCCCTCGGAGACCGCACGTCGGCCACGACAACCCTGTAGTGCGGTTGCTTCTTGGCCCCAACTCGGCGCAACCTGATCTTGATCATTTCTACCTCTGTATCTCCTCTCCGTGATAGTAGTACCTGGTTTCGAGTGGCGAAGGGCGCATTATCTGAACATGGACAACACGTCAGGGATGCGGCCCTTGCTCACTTGCCTCATCATCTTCTGGACCTGTCTGAATTGACCCAGGAGTTGGTTGACTTCCGGAACCGTCGTGCCGCTCCCACGCGCAATGCGACGCTTTCGGCTGCCGCCGATAATCCGGGGGTTCTGACGCTCGGCGCGCGTCATAGAACTGATCATAGCCTCGATCTTCACCAACTCCTTGTCCGTTGCCTCTTCTGAGACTTCTCCGGCAATAGCGGAGAGTCCGGGTATCATGCCCATGATCTGGCTCATGGGCCCCATCTTCTTCACTTGTCGCATTTGCTCCATGAAGTCCTCAAGCGTGAAGCTGGCGGTACGCAGCTTCTCCTCCATCTTGAGCGCCTGCTCCTGATCGAAGACTTCCTGCGCCTTCTCCAGAAGCGTCAACGGGTCACCCATGCCCAGAATACGCGACGCCAGACGATCAGGATAGAAACCCTCTAGATCTCCCGGCTTCTCTCCTACACCGAGGAACTTGATGGGTACGCCCGTGACGGACCGCATGGATAGCGCGGCACCACCCCTCGCATCACCATCCATCTTGGTCAGTATCAGGCCCGTGAGGCCCACTCTCTCATGGAACTCCTGAGCTACACTCACCGCATCCTGCCCGGTCATGGCATCCGCGACCAGCAGTATCTCGGACGGTGATACCCGCTTCTTCATCGCCTCCAGTTCTGACATCAACTCGTCGTCAACGTGGAGGCGCCCCTGTGTGTCTACGATGAGCGCGCCGTAGGCAGATTCCTTCGCCCTTCGCAGAGCATTGGCCCCAATCTCGGGCGGCGCCACAGAGGTCCCCTCACTGTGGACGGCAAGGTCCATTTCCTGGCCCAATACCTCAAGCTGCTGCACGGCCGCTGGCCTTCTCGTATCAGCCGCCACCAGCAGGGGCCTCTGGCCTTGCTTGCGCATGTGGAGCGCGAGTTTAGGCGCTGTGGTCGTCTTGCCAGAACCCTGTAGACCGACGAGCATCAGCACGTGGGGGGGCTGACCCGACAGGTCGATCTTGGCTGGCTTGCCCAACAGAGCAATCAGCTCCTCGTGGACGACCTTCCTCACCTGCTGGGCAGGAGTAAGGCTTCGGGTAACCTCTGCCCCCAAGGCCCGTTCACGTACTCTGGCCGTGAAATCCTTGACGACCTTGAAGTTGACGTCAGCCTCTAGCAAGGCGATCCTGACCTCACGCAGTCCGTCGTCGACGTCCTTCTCTGACAGACGACCTTTGCGAGCGAGCTTATCGAACGTGCCTTGCAGTTTCTCAGTGAGTGTTTCGAACATTCGCAGCAGCCATTCGCCAATTCTTGAGTGGCAGGCTTTCCGGCCAGCCAACAAAGTATACGTCTTTGTATTCTAGGGTACTTCGCGCCTTTCGTCAAGCAACCCCGGTAGATAGTCCCCGTTCCATTCTGCTAGTTCAGGGGTGAATATGATACAATGACTGTGCTGGCGGAGCCGATATGGAACTACTGGACATTGTGCGCAAGACTGTCCTCCACCATCGAATGTTCGTCGATGGCGGCACAGTTCTCCTCGGAGTCTCAGGTGGGCCCGACTCCCTCTGCTTGCTGCACACTCTGAAGGCGCTGCAAAGTGAGCTAGGTTTGAACTTGCACCTCGCCCATCTGGACCACGGGATCCGAGGAGAGGAATCTCGTGCGGACGCTGCTTACGTCGAAGAGCTGGCCCGCGAATGGCAGATACCGGCGACTGTGGCCCAGGGCGACGCCCTGCAGTACGCCCAGGAGCATCGTCTGGCCGTGGAAGAAGCCGCCCGGCGGGTACGCTACTTGTTCCTCGGTCGCGTGGCTCAGGATGTGGGTGCTGCCTGCATAGCGGTAGGCCACAACGCTGACGACCAGGTGGAAACCATCCTCATGCACTGGATTCGTGGTTCCGGCCTGGGTGGGCTGCGGGGCATGCTGCCCGTACAGGTGCTTGGCGCAGAAGAATGGTGGTCTGGTCCCCTGCTCAGACTCGTCAGGCCCCTCCTGGAGGTACCTAGACGGGAGATCGAGGCCTACTGTCGCCAGAACGGCCTCCAGCCGCGCTTCGATCGCTCCAACCTGGACCTAACCTACCACCGTAACCGTATCCGTCACGAACTGGTGCCTTTCTTGGAGAGCTTCAACCCCCGCATTCGAGAGGTTCTGCGCCGCTCCTCTCGAGTGATCACGGATGACTACGATTACCTGCACCTGCAGGGGCTTGAAGCATGGAAGGGGCTGGCCAGGGAGAGTGGCGAAGCCATCACGTTCCCCCTGGAGCCCTGGTCGGAGCTACATCCCAGCCTGCAGAGGCAACTCTTGAGGGAAGCGATCCACCGCCTACGCAGGTCTCTCCGCGACATCACCTGGACCCACGTAGAACAGGCCAGAGAGGGGCTCGACCGCCTGGCCACCGGAGCCCGCGTCACCCTGCCACAGGGCCTCTTCCTGTTCAAGGGCTACGATAGCTTCGTCGTTGGCGAGGCCATCCCCCGCCCCGACCTGCCACTACTGTCAGGTCAGCCGCTGCCGGTCAAGCTTCGAGGCAGCACTCAACTGCCAGGTGGTTCCTGGGTGCTGCGCAGCGAGATCGTGGACAGACAGGAGCTCCCCAAAGAGGCCTTGCAGAACCCAGATCCCTGGCAGGCCTACCTGGATTTGGAGAAGACCGGGACCGATCTAGCTCTTCGGACGCGGGAGAGTGGAGATCGCCTACAGCCACTGGGCATGGCTGGCAGATCGAAGAGTCTAAACGCCTTCATGGTCGACGCCAAGATCCCCCAGCACGTCCGTGATTCACTGCCGCTGGTGGTATGTCCCACTCACATAATCTGGGTGGCAGGGCATCGCATCGACGAGCGAGCAAAGCTCACCGGCCAGACGCGGGGGGTTCTCCACCTCCAGTTCGTGAAGGGTGTCTAGGGGCTAGAGTGGTTCCTCGCCAGTCAACTGGCGCAGCCGCACGGTGTGGATAGGATAAGGCAGGTTGATACCGCCACGTGCCGCGGCCTCCTTCAAAGCCTTCACAGCCTCCGACGTCACCTCCAGAAGACCGGAGGTAGTCTGATCCATCCAGAAGTAGGCGGACACCTCCACCGCGGCGCTGCCCAGGCTCCGGCAGTAGACAGCGGGCTCTGGCTCGTTGACGACCCCTTCCACGCGGCTGATCGCCTCCAGGAACACCTGCTGCACCCGGGTCAGCTCTTCCTCGTACCCCACGCCGATTGCCAAGACGATGCGCCTCGTCGGGTACTTGGAGTAATTGATGATGGGGCTTGTGAAGACATCAGCATTGGGGACAATGACTTGCTGCCCATCCCAGCTCGTAATCGTGGTGGCACGGATGTCCACATCCGTCACCTTACCTTCATGGCCGCCCACCTCAATGGCGTCGCCAATCTCGAAGGGCTGCTGCATCAGGAGCAGGATCCCTGCCATCAGATTCTTGGCGATATCCTGAAAGGCGAAGCCGAGGGTGAATCCCACCAGGCCGAGGCCAGCCACAAAACCGGTGATATCGAAGTTCACCTGATCGAGCGCGACTATCGTGCCCACCACTAAGGTCGCCACGATGGCCAGTCGGGCGAGAAGCCTCGATATCTCCTCATCGACGTTGCTGCTCGCCCTCCTCACAGCGTGTCCGGCCGTCCTGGCCGCCAGCAGGGACAGCAGAAAAACGACGATGCCGACCACGAGCCTGGGTAGGAACTCCACCGCCTGCCCCAGGAGCCCACTCAGTTGCTCAAGGACCACTTCCATCTCCCCTTCTCCTTCTATCGCTTACCCGTGCCCAAGCCTGTTTACCCGTGTGCCGTCTGCCATTCTATCACAGGCCCTGAGTGGCATCCAAAAACCACCCCGGATGGCGCCGGAGAGACTTCCCTGGGTTGTCCAGATCGCTTTGCTCCGAGCGCCTGGCTGGCAAAGGTCGATCCACATGCGCACCACCACGCGGCGGTTTCTTGACCGCACCCACCATCTGTGTCATAATCCTCGACAAATACGAAGCCGCGAGACAACTACCAGACCGTCGTTGGGCCACACGTGGCATGATGGTGTACCCCGCGCCGGTCCCACACTCAGAGCGCCTCGACGGTTCCCAAGGAGGAGGCCCCATGGAGAACGATGTAGGGGAGGTATTGATAACTCGCGAGCAAGTGCGCGAGAAGACCTCCGAGCTCGGTCGCCAGATCACTGAGGACTACAAGGACAAGGATCCTCTTCTGATCTGCGTCCTCAAGGGCGGCCTGATGTTCCTCGCCGATTTGATGAGGGAGATACAGCTGCCGTTGGAGATAGACTTCATGGCGGTCTCCAGCTATGGAGACTCCACCGAGTCCCGAGGGGTGGTCCGTATCCTCATGGACCTGGAAAGGAATATCCGGGGGCGCCACGTCCTTATAGTAGAAGATATCATAGACACTGGAGGTACTCTCAATTACATCATAGAGAACCTACGTACTCGCGATCCGGCCAGCATCAAGATCTGCACGCTGCTCAACAAGCCGGCGCGCCGAGTCCTGAATATCCCCATTGACTACGTAGGATTCGTCATCCCCGACAAGTTCGTCATCGGCTACGGCTTGGACTTTGGAGAAATCTATCGCAATCTTCCCTACGTAGGTGTGCTCAAGCCGGAACTCTACTCCCAACAGTGAGATCTCTGCTCTCCAGGCCGAGCGGCCTTCTGGACAACACGGTGCGCGGTCTCCGTCGCGCCCATCCACCATCCCTGGTGGTTGCCGCCCTCCTCCTCGGCACCATCGCGCAGACAAGTCTCGCTCCGTCCCCAGGATTGGTGGCCGGCTGCCTGCTTGTACTGGGTTTCCTGCTGCTGGTCTCATCCTACCTTGAGGACCGCCGGCACTCGCCCCCGAGCGACGCAGTGACCAATACCATCCTCCTCGTAGCCCTCATTGGCGGAGGAGTGGTAATCACCATTTTCTCCACCTTTCGCGCGGCTATTCCCCTGTACACAGCGGCTTTGCTCTTGTTCGTACTGGCCACCAGCAACAGGTTCGAGATCGATTTGCACAAGCCTCAGCGCTTCACCGCGAAGGAGGTCACGATTCTGCTAGGCATCGTGGTCTTGGGGTTCTTGCTGATGGGATATCGGGTGGCCGCGATCCCACCGGGCTTCCACGGTGACGAAGGAGAATCGGGAATGCAGTCCCTTGCCCTGTTGCACGGCGAGGTGGGGAGCCTGATCTCCGTGGGCTGGTATCACCTGCCAATGTTGGGTTTTGCCTGGCATGCGGCAAGCATGAAGGTTTTCGGTGAGACGGTCTTTGGGCTGCGCATGAGTTCCGTCCTGGTAGGCACGCTCACCCTCATCCCGACGTATCTTCTGACGCGGCTCCTGTTCAACCGCAAGACTGCTCTTCTTGCCACGTTCCTGCTTGCCGTCTCACATTCCTTCATCGCCCTGAATCGACTGGGGATCAACTATACACAAACCACGCTCTTCGAGGTTACGGCCTTCTACTTCCTCTTTCGGGGACTTCGCTCCAAGCGGTGGTGGGATTTCGCGGTGAGCGGCCTTTTCGTGGGCGGAGGGCTCTACCTGTACTACGCCTCCCGGCTTGTCCCCTTCATCATCCTCGGGTTCGTGGTCTGCGCGAGTCTGTCCAACAGAAGCTTCTGGCGTGACCAGTGGCGAAACCTCACCATATTGAGCCTCATCACGATACTCGTGTTTGCGCCCATGGGCCTGTACTTCGTGCAGCAC
>Ga0180438_10010410_pt1 | contig 11406 bp, 12 predicted proteins | sample SS_ome_12_FD_132455 | JGI IMG/M metagenome (GOLD analysis project Ga0180438, IMG submission 132455) | Hypersaline lake sediment archaeal communities from the Salton Sea, California, USA - SS_3_D_2 metaG | ecosystem: Environmental > Aquatic > Non-marine Saline and Alkaline > Hypersaline >...
AGCTCTTCCCAGGTGAGGGGAGGTGAATCGGGGTCCAGACCTGCTCTCCTGAACACATCCGGATTGTAGAAAAACACGGTTGTGCTGATGGCGAAGGGAACGGCGTAGATGTTGTCATCCCTTCGTACGATGTCCCAGAGCTGAGTCGGGATATCATTGAAAAGCTCCTGAGGAATCGAATCCTCGATTGGTTCGATTATTCCGTTTACGATATAAGGATCAAGATACTCCACCTGTACCTGTGCCACATCCGGAAGCTGGCGGGTTACCGCAGCAGCGAGCATCTTCACCTGCATTTCATCGAAGAGCCCTTGAAACACCGGGTTGATGATCACATCAGGATTCTCCTCCGAATACTCCTGTGCCATCTCCTCGATGAGTGCCTTCACATGAAAACCCAGACTGTGCCAGAAGCTGATCTCGATTTTTCTAGCGTACACCGGCGTGAAAGCGATTAGAAAGATGAAAAGGAACAGTATTTTTCTCATAGACGCACTCTTTCTTCTCGATTCATGGGGTTTAATAGTATTAATATATAACGAAAGAAGCAGGAAAAAAGAGGATTATGTATAAATAAATCTTATAATTTCAAAGGGGCAATAAGTTGAAAATTATTCACTTCGAAAAGGACGGCGTGAAGGGCTACGGGATGCTCGTGCAGGACCACATATTCGAAATCGAAGGTGACATATTTTCCGGGTTCGAGGTGCGCAGACAGAAGGAACATGTACTTGATAAGACAAAAATACTTCCACCGGTGCTCCCCTCGAAGGTAATTGCGGTCGGTATCAACTACAGAGATCATGCAGAAGAGTTCGGTCATGATATTCCCGCAGAACCGGTGCTGTTCATGAAACCCTCTAGCTCAGTGATCGGCCATGGAGATGCGATCGTCTATCCTCCGATCTCCAACAGGGTAGATTATGAAGCGGAAATCGCTGCGGTGGTGAAAAAGAGGGCGTATAGAGTAAGCGAGGGAGAGGCCAAAGAGTATATACTTGGATATACCTGTTTGAACGACGTGACTGCGCGTGATCTGCAGAGAAAGGACGGGCAGTGGACAAGGGCAAAAGCCTTCGACACCTTCTGCCCGATCGGACCAGTGATAGAAACCGACCTGGATCCGAATCATGCGAACATCCTCTCCAGGCTGAACGGTGATACGAGGCAGAGCTCGAACACGAAAAATTTCATCGTTCCCCTCTTTGCCCTGTTTTCCTTCATATCGCAGATCATGACACTTTTGCCCGGAGACATCGTCACCACAGGAACGCCTTCAGGGGTTGGAGAGATGAAACCCGGGGACACAGTGGAGGTGGAGGTGGAAGGGATTGGTGTTCTGAAAAACACAGTCGTCGCGGCTGCGTTCCCCTGAACAACTGAAAGCAGAGGTAAGGAGCTACCCTCATGAAAAAACCGTACGTGGGTGGATGGGTTTTCCTTTTTTTCATTCTCCCGATTTTTTGGGGATTCTGGGGGATGAATGCCCCTGAACTACATTTCGGTGAAATACCTACCCAGGGCATTCATTCTGCTTTTGCCGGCATCCGGGGGACTCCGAAAGATTCGGTAAATATACTCATCACACGGGATACTCTGAAAAACATCGTCATAGGGCTTGAGCTCTACAGGCAGGAGTACGGCGAGTACCCGCAAACCCTCGATGAGTTTCTCACTCGAAAGGGAATTACCGATAAGGACATTGCAAAGGACGGGTGGGGGAATCCTCTCTACTATACCAGACTGAACGATGGCTATTCTCTTTTTTCAAAGGGGAGAGACGGGAAAGCCTTCACAGATGATGATTTGCATCTGGAATAACAGCAGCTGTTCAATTCAATCCATTCAACGAGACCGCTCTCTGACACTGCGGTGAAGGAAAATAGAGGTCCGATTCTCACGAACTCTCGTAATTGTATGGGGCGCATTTTTCTCTACAACTTTCTGCTTTTCCTGAAGAGGGAAGAGGATCTGGACCCCGGTTCCTTTTCCTGGTTCTTCCCGTGTGTGGGTTTTTTTACCCCCTGGTCCTCATCCTTTTCTGTACCGGAATGCTCCCCCATACGCTCAATTTCTTCCTCCCTCTGGGCGATCTCCCTACGTTGCATGCTGGCGGTCTTTTCCCGGGCGGACAAACGGGCTTTTCTCCGACGCGTCAAATAGCTCATGAAATACAGAATGAAGGAAAACACGATGCCCAGGGCAAAACTGAGAAGCACGACTACTACCGTGTGTACCTGTTCGGCAGTTTTCCCGAATAGATTGATCGTCGTGGTAAACTTTACGTTCATGCTCACAAAAACCACAAGCAAGACAATGAGAATAATGCTCAGAATGATCCGTACCATGTGAACACCTCACAAAGAAACGTCATATTGACGTAAATCTGCATCTTTTTGAGAGCAGAAACAAGCAGTTTGATTATTGATTATTATGGATTAAAAAAAATTAATTTTCAACTAACTTCCCTCTAATCTGCAATTGGTAGAATAAAAACAATACATCGTTTTTGAGGAGGGTTGAAAACATGCGAATTGACATGAACTTTGAAAGGTGGATGAAAGAGGTGAATGAAGACCTGCTTCGTTTTGACAATAAGGGCGCTGAAAGCATATCACAGAAGAACTGGCACATCTGGTATGTGGAGGGGTATACTCCAATGCAGGCAGTGGAAACAGCACTCATGAACAGAGGCTTTTCTTTTGATGATCACTATTATCTGGGCTGAGAAAGAACTCATACCCCTGGGATGTCAGCGTGAATGCTCGAATCTCCCATTAACCGCATCACTAATATATGGATTCTACTTCTTGTCCGGATCACCGCGGTATAGAGTGCGACAGAAAAAACACGGCCGCAAAAGTCACATTCGATGCGAAGAGCGGAAGGACCGATACGAAAGTTCAAATACACAAAGGCATTTTTATGGGCAGGTAATATCAATCATTCAGAGCACCTATTTTACCCTAGAACAATGCTTTCGGATTCCAGCGGCCCGGAGCAGCATCAGTTACTGTCCCCTGAGCAGTTCGAGCATCGCAAGGGTGTTTTCAAGGGGCACATCAGGAGGCATGTCGTGGGATGGGGATATGATGAACCCGCTGTACTCACGCGCAAGCCTCAGCCGGTGAGCGGTCTGTTGTTTCACTTCCTCAGGAGTCCCGAAGGGCAGGGTCTGCTGGATGCTCAGCCCGCCGTAGAAGGCGAGCCGCCCCGCGTAGCTCTTCATGATGTCTTCGACGTCCATGACCTCAGGCTGGAATGGGTTGAACACGTTCAGCCCCACTTCGATGAGGTCCTCCAGAAGGAGTGATATGTCTCCGCAGCTGTGGATGAACACGTCATATCCCTGATCATGGGCAGCCCGGTACATCTTTTCAAGCTGAGGCTTGATGAACCTTCTCCACATAGCCGGGCTCATCAAAAGGCCCCGCTGTCCCCCCCAGTCATCACCGAAGTAGATACCGTCAATGGGGTAGGGTTCAAGCTGTCTGATAACCTCGAGGTTGTACGCCGTAATCACATCGAGCAGCTCGTCCACGAACCCCGGCGCCTCGATCATGTCCACCATCAGATTTTCCATTCCCCGGAGGGCCCAGGCGCGCTCGAAGAGGCTGTAGGAAAACTTTGCAAGAATGTAGCGGTTCGGGCTGGCCTCTATGATCGGCCAAAAGTGCGCATAGCGGTTCGGGTCAGCTGGGTCGGGAACCGAAAGCTTGTCCAGGTTCCTCCTGTCAAGCAGCGGGGGACCGGGATTCCCGATGTCTCTGTCGATCCTCCTGTCCCACCGTACCCCCCACTCGTCCCTGTAGATGCCAGGCTCCTCCCCAGAGAGGCTGTTTACTGCGCGGTTGCGCAGAAAGCAGAGGTGATTTCCGAAATAGTCATCCAGCTCGTTGAACCGGTACACGTTTTGTCCAAGAATTATGCGGCTCTTCTCTTCGAGACCGAGCGCTTTCATATAGACACTGGAAAGTACGGAAGTGCAGTTAATCTGCCACGGAGCCGTGTCCACCCCTTCGAAACGGATCGTACGTTTTACCCTCTCTTTTTCCGTCACGAATCCACCTCTGTAAAAATAAGAATCCCAGCGGTTTTCAGGCTCGAAGCGGCTCGGCAATTTTCCCCATCCGTGCGATGTCCTCACATGAGATATAGATGTCGAAAACCTCACAGATCACGCAGTTCCAGCCGTAGATGAAATAAGACCACCCGTCCTCAAGGGTGAGTTTCCGGTTCTCTTTCTGCAGTTCGGTCTGATGGAGAAACTCAAGACTCCCCCTGTAGTTGAACTCCCACACAAAGCTCCCTTCTGGGAATACTGCGTCATCTGAGAGCGGAGACCCCGGGCGGTCTTTGCCCATGCCGGTTGCGTTCACGATGAGTGACCCAGGAGGAAGGTTTTCGAGAACGCGGTCATTCACGTCAGGTCCCGTTACCTGTACGTACTCCACAGCGGTGGTTCTCCCCAGGCGCTCGTGCACCTGCCTGCAGTGCAGCAGTCTCTCTTCTCTCCGATTGGATATGATGATTTTCGACGGTATGTTTCTGCCGTGCTCTTTCTTCATGAGGTGAGCGCTCAAAGCGATCCCGCTTCCCCCCGCTCCCATGATGAACACTTGCGCATCGGGGTGGTCTTGCCAGTAATTCCCGGGAAGGAAGGAATCGAGTGCCAAACCGACAGTGATGGGGTCTTTCGCGTGCCCGCGGAGGGCTCCGTCCCGCTTGGAGATGCTCGAGATCTCACCAAACAGCTCTGCATAGGTGTCCAGGAAATCGAAGAAATCCCCTGCTGCCTTCAGGATATCGATCTTGTGGGTGGTCACCAGGGCTCCGAGCGCTTTTTCATCCTCCTTGATGTGAGCCACGATTGCCCTGTACTCCTCCCAAGGGCCATTCACCTGGATGTCATACCCCCTGATCTCGGTGGGAGGCAGATTCAGCGCCTCGAGCCACAGAGGAAACACTTCCATGATCTTCGACTGAGATGAAGTCACCCCGATGAAGTAAAAGGTTTTCTTTGTGAGCTTTTCCAGCATCTTTTTTCCCTGCTCATCGAATCTACCCAGAAGAGTAGTTGATCCCTCTTTTTAGATTTCTCTCAGCAGATCACTCCGCGAGTGTGTTGAAAGCGAGCGCCTTTTTCGGGTTGTCCACCATCATCTGATTTATCTCCTTTTCGCCCACTCCCTTCTTGCGAAGCTCCGGGAGGAAGCTGGTAATAATGTATGAGAGGCCAAATCTTCCCCCATAGGAGAGAAATCGTTGTCTGGTGGAATCCATTCCCAGTGTGATCTGTGAAGAAAACCCTCTCTCGATCATTGTCCGTATCAGCTCGATCTCCTGACCGTCGTCATGGTACTTGAACCGTGCGATTGTGTCGTACTCGAGGAACACGCCGAGGGAGGCGAGCATGAGATTCTTTTCAGATTCGATACGCCTGTCCATATGACTTATGATGATGCACCCGGGTTTAACTCCCCTGTCAAGCAGGTACTCCGCCTGACTGATTCCAACTTCGGCAGTCTCCGCATGGGTAATGATAGGGGCACCTGTTTTTTTGTGGGCCGCGACCGCCGCATCGAAGACCTTCCTATAGTAGGGTGTGAGTCCTTCCTCCTCGGCTGCAATCTTTATCACCCCTGCTCTCACATCAGTGCGCCTGCGGAAGGGGTCTCTAGAATCAAAGGCGTACATCCCCTGCCCGATCTCACTGATGAACAGGTCCGCAATCTGTTCCTGGGAAGCGGAAAAAGACCAGAAGCCCGGACTGTAGAAGGAGGACTTGTGAAGCCCGGTACATGCGATTACGGTGACCCCGCTTTCGTGTGCGAGTCTTTTGAGCAGCTCAGCATGCCGCCCTGCCCCGAAGGGCTGGAGATCGACAAGGGAACTGCCTCCACATCGACGGTAGTCGCCTGCCTCCTGCAATGTTTTCTCGTAATCGTCAAGGAGGATTCGATCCGGCATCCGTGTGTAATCGGTTTGAAACACGAATAGGTGTTCGTGGCAATGGGTGAACCCCAGAGCTCCCGGGTGTCTATCTCCACGCACGCTGCGGATCTTCAATCTTCTTCCCCTCTCGATCCAGGGCTTTGTTTCCCGCATGCCGGACATGAGGGGTTGCGAGCGATAGAGACCTCCTCGAAGCTCCCAAGGTCTCCTTCGAAAATGAGAAGCCTGTTCATAAGCAGCTCTCCGACACGAGTGAGGAATTTGAGAGTTTCGAGAGCCTCCAGCGACCCGATTACGCCTGTGGTAGCCCCGATGATGGGAAACAGTTCCTGTCCGGGTGCTTCAGGGAAGATGCAGCGCAGACAAGGGGTGTGAGGCGTATGTATGAAGGTGATCTGTCCCGACATTCCGTACACCCCTGCGTGGACAAAAGGAACAGATCTCGCAATGGAGAACTCGTTGATCACGTACCTGGTCTCAAAATTGTCCAGACAGTCAACAATTATGTGTGCATCTGACACGAGAGCGCTGACTGTGTCCGACTCGATTTGCTCATAGAGAGAAACCACATTCACATGGGGATTGAGAGCCTGTATCCTCTGCGCCGCAATGCGCACCTTCGCTTCACCCACGTCGTCATCGCAAAAAAGAAACTGGCGGTTGAGATTCGAACGCTCAACCCTGCCCCGATCGCACAGGCGGATACATCCCACACCTGCCGCCGCCAAATATGCAACCGCGGCACACCCAAGACCACCAGCCCCCGCAATAAATACGGTTTGGCCCTTTAGCCTGCGCTGGGCGCCTTCACCCCAGGACGGGAGAAGGATCTGCCGGTCATACCGTGCACGCTCATCCCCTGTGAGTCTTTTCTCACCTTCTATGACTGGATCCTCCTTTGTCTCTTCTCAACCTCCTGAAATGGGAGGAAAAAGACAGATGGTATCTCCGTTTCTCAACTGCGTTTCGATCCCATCGGATAACTGTCCCCATCCCCTTCCGTTCAGGATCGTCATGATGCGGGAACTGGGAACGGAAAGACCGTGGGTATCCTGGATCCACCGGGCAACGCTTGAAAGCGTGCTCCCTGGAGGAAAGCTCACGCACTCCTCACGCACGCCAGACTTTTCCCGCAGAGTGGCGAGATATTTGATTTTTACTTCTACCTCATCGGTCTGCATCTCTCACACCAGTCCTGACAAGCCGAGCTTTTTGACAGTCTGTTCCAGAGGAACTCCCTGTGAATCCCATCCTCTCGCCTGATAGTACTCCTCAAGCATCTCTTCGTACATCTCACTGGTGAGTTTTTGGCCTTTTATAGGCCCGGAGGGGACTGTTTCTTCAACGGTTCTTCTGGGCAGCATATCGTCCTTTCTTCTTATCCCTTCCCGGTTCAGTATTATCCGCTCCAGGTTGTAGATGCGCTCGCCGATCTCAAGGAGCTTTGGGGTGAAATCATACCCGGTCACCGCTGACATCACTTCACCTGTAGGGCTGTCTCCGAAATTCATCGAGCTTCTCACCACAGTGCAAATACCGAGGCTGTCCACGTAGGCCCTGTTGTCCTGTATCTTTTTCACGAGCTCGCCTTTTCCTCTGGTCGCAAACCGGTCGTACTTGCCGCTTATGAGCTCGTCCCGTATGGTCCATCCACCCACGTTGTGGCATGCACCCCGGCTCGAGGTACCGTAGGTGAGGGCGTTGCCGTAGAATCCACGGGGATCATAGGCTGCAAAGGGCAACCCTTTCACAGTAAGAATGAAACCTATCCACTCGGGCTTCCGTTCTGAAACGCCTGCCATTCCCTCGGCGAGGAGCTCACCGATACCGCGGCGCTCGGCGATGAGCCGTATGATTCCTATAAGGGCCTCCGGATTCCCGAATCTGGCGTCGATCCCGAGTGTATCGTCTTTGGTGATAAATCCCTTTTCGTAGAGCTCCATGGTGAGAGCCACTGCATTTCCCGTTGACATGGTGTCGATCCCGTACTCGTCACAGAGCTGGTTTCCCTTCACGATGGCCCCAAAATCTTCGATGCCGCAGTCCGGTCCGAGGAGCCCAATCGTCTCGTACTCCGTCCTGGCACGAGCGCCCGCGAAGGGGCCCTCCTTCACCACATTTATCTTCCCGCAAGCGACCGGGCACATGTAACAGGCGTAGTTCTTCTCCAGGTACTGATCGTACATGATGTGGGCATCCACCTTGTGTGAGCCCTCGAAGTACGTGGTCTGGAAATTGCGTGTGGGCATACACCCGAGCTCATTGATCACCTCTATGTACTGCGGAGTCCCGAATTTCGTGTGGTTCGCCCGGCTCTCCTTGAGGTTCAAAATTGCCGCCTTCCTGATCTCGTCGATCTTTTGGCTGTCTGCTGTCGGAATCTTTCCGCTCCCCTTCACCGCGATTCCTTTGAGCTTCTTCGAGGCCATGACCGCTCCCGCCCCTCCTCTGCCGAAGGCTCTGCTGTCCACATTGATGCAGGAGATCCGCACGAGCTTCTCGGCTGCAGGACCGATCGACATGGCACCAGCGCGCTTTTCTCCGATTGCCCGCTTCAGCTCTTCCTGGACCTTATCCGTGGCCATTCCCTGCCAGGGATCTGCATCACCGAAACTCACCTTCCCGTCCTGTATCAGGAGATATGTCCAGGATTTCGATGCTCCCTCGATGATGAGCCCGTCATAGCCGCACATCTTCAGCTGAGGCCCGAAATCACCTCCGCAATTCGAGCAGAGGTACATGCCGGTCTCCGGAGACTTGGTGCTGAGCTGAAATTTGGTTGTCGAAGGAAGCCGAACTCCGGTGAGGGGTCCGGTGAAGAAGAATACCTTGTTTTCCGGATCAAAGGGGGAGACCTCCGGGCCGATTTCGTCGTAATATCTCTTCGCAGCGAGGCCCCGACCTCCCATGAGCTTCAAAACCTCGCTTTCCACAAGTTTCTCAATAGAGGATTTCTTTCCTTCAAGATCCACTCGAAGGACTTTTCCCATGTATCCGCCTTTCAACATCGAGGATTCCTCCTTGCTGAAATATTCATGCTGAGTTACTGCATCTTTCCGTATTCCGGATTTTCTATGACCTGCGGTTTCCCTTTCCGCTCCACCACCAGATGCTTGAAGCCGCTGGTCTCGATTGATCCATAGTCATGACCTGCATCTCCAGGATAGATGGCAAGGGAGATCAACAGCTCGTTTCCCGTGTTGATCGTACGGTGTGCATAGTAGGCCGGTACATACACTGCCCTTCCCGGGGACATCTCTTCCAGCACGTGCTCCCCGGTCTCGAGCTCCATGAGCATGTAGCCCTTTCCGCGAAGGCAGTAGTAAATTTCCGCCGTGTCCCGGCGGGCATGAAAATGCCCCTTTGTCATGAAATATTCTCCCCCGATCTTCCCCGGATGTGTGATGCTCGTGCAGAACTGAAGCTCACCGTCCCGGTGGGGGATCTTCTTTTCATATACCTCATACACCAGCACATCACCCGTTTCTTTAAGGCATGTGTCCGCTGCTTTTGGGTCTGCAAACATGGATGCGACCTTGCTCAGAAAGCGTTCTATGTGATTGTCAGGATCGTCCATTATTCCGTTTTGCGGGTCCCACCCGACCGAAAAAGGGTACGCAACCCTCCCGTCCACTACTTTTGGTTCCATTCCTCATCTCCTCTTTCCGTGATTCTCACTCGAGCGGCGTGCGCGATATTACTCGCGAATCGACTTCACCGCTGCCACCGCCTCAGAAGCATTTTTCTGAATCTCATCCCACTTCCCCGCGGAGATTGCGTCTTTTTTCGCAATCCAGGTGCCCCCCACAACCAGCACTTGCGGCATCTTCAGGTAATCCGCGATGTTCTTCATGCTCACACCGCCGGTCGGTATGAACCTCACTCCAAGATGACCGTAGGGCGCTGATACTGCCTTCAGCATATCGATGCCTCCGCTCGCCTCTGAAGGGAAAAACTTCAACACTTTGATGCCGAAGGAAAGCCCTTCCTCGATCTCAGAGGGGGTCATCACGCCAGGGAAAAAAGGAAACCCGATTTCAACCGCCTTCTGAACGACATGGGGGTTCAGCCCCGGTGAGACTCCGAACATGGCCCCTGCCTCTTTTGCCTGAAGGAGATTTTCAACGGAGAGGATGGTGCCTGCACCGAGAAAAAGCTGGGGTCTCTCCTTTTTCAGTTTCCTGATCACCTCCCCGGCGGCGGCGGTTCGAAAGGTGATCTCCGCCACCGGCATCCCTCCCGCAATCAGTGCGTCTGCCATCGGGAGGGCCATTTCGGCAGACTCGATCGCGATCACCGGTAACACTCCACACTTCTCCATCTTTGAAAACAGTTCTCTCTCTTGCATATACCATCCTTTTGAGATTTTATGCTTAAATCTTTTGAATCGAGAATGTAGCCTGTCTGCAACAGCAGCACTACTTATAAATAATAAAATTTATTTTCTTTATCAATGAAAATAACAAAATAATTTTCAACTGAAGTGGTTACGCTGTCAGTTCAATCAGGCACAACCAGTATCTTCGCATGGCTTTCCTTGGCATGAATGAGGGCATCGAATCCTTTGCGAATGATGTCATCCAGACCGATCTTTCCGGTAATGAGCGGATCTCCTTTGAACCTCCCTTCTGCCATCATCCGTATCGCATCGTCGAACACTCCGTACCCTCCCATGCTTCCCATTACCGTCTTTTCACCATACACCAGGTCGGTGAAATGAAAATGCACCGGTTTTTCGAAAACCCCCATTACCATTATGCGGCCAGTCCGCTGGGCAATAAGACCCGCAAGAAGTGCGGTTTTTTCCAATCCTGCGCACTCGATCACCACATCAACTCCTTCACCACCGGTCAGGTTTCTGATTTCTGAAACCGGATCGAGCAGGGGATCGATGACTGCGGTCGCCCCGCACTCTCCTGCGAGCTGCTGGCGTTTTTCTGCGGGCTCCATGGCAATTACCTGTTCTGCACCTGCGATTCGAGCTGCCTGCACTGCCATGAGACCGACAGGTCCGGTGCCGACAACGGCAACGGTTTCTCCCCGTTCTATCCCTGCCCTCTTCACCGCCCGGACAGTAGCAGCAAAGGGCTCCACAAGAGCCCCCACCTCATAGGGCACCTCTGGGGGGAGGTGGTAGCACATGTAGTCATGCACGTTCACATATTTCGCAAACCCTCCCCAATGCCACGAAACGCCGAGGAACGCTACATCCGGACATATTCCCATCCGCCCGGAAGTGCACCATTTGCACTGCAGGCACCCAATTATGGGACAGAGCGCAACGCGGTCCCCCTCCTTCACACTGCTCACATCTTTTCCGACTTCCACCACCCTTCCCGCCATCTCGTGCCCGAGAATTATGGGCGCCCGGGCACCGGTAAGAGGGTGCGGTCGTTTGTCCGGGATGTAGATGGGACCGCCAAGATACTCATGAAGGTCTGTTCCGCATAT
>Ga0180438_10010413_pt1 | contig 11405 bp, 6 predicted proteins | sample SS_ome_12_FD_132455 | JGI IMG/M metagenome (GOLD analysis project Ga0180438, IMG submission 132455) | Hypersaline lake sediment archaeal communities from the Salton Sea, California, USA - SS_3_D_2 metaG | ecosystem: Environmental > Aquatic > Non-marine Saline and Alkaline > Hypersaline >...
CCCGGCCGCTGCGGTGCGCCCGTTTGCGCACAATACTGCGCAGACGCATGCGCACCCAGCCGTCGACGCCGGGAAACCCGTTCCAGTGACTGTGCTTAAAGTACTCGAACCAACCGCTCAGAGTCGGATTGATCTGGTTGATGAGGCCTTCCAGGCTGTGCCCGTTGGCGCGTCGCGTCTTGGCGCGTATGGAATCGCAGAGTTTGCCCATACTCTTTCTGCGGGGCCATTTCATGCCTCGCTCGAAGTGGTAGCCCAGAAAGTCAAAACCGCCGGGCTCGCGGGCATCCACGATGCGCGTCTTGTCGGGGGTGTGGCGACGCTTGGCGGTGTAGTCCGCGGGCCAGTCTGAGCGATCATCTATTTGCCGCACTTGGTGTTTCTTGGAAGGCTTGACGCCTCGCATCCGAAGGAACATAATTCAGAGTATGGATCTCGGGATGAGGCGCAACCCATGACAGTGCAGTGCGAATTGTGCCCGAAGGCCTGTCTGATCGAACCCGGCCAGAGCGGGGAGTGTCGGGTCCGGGTGAATCTCGACGGCAAGCTTGTGGCCGTAACGTACGGCTACGCGTGTTCGGTGCACGTCGATCCTGTCGAAAAGAAACCCCTGTTCCATTTCCTGCCCGGGACAGGCATCTTGTCCATCGCGACCGCAGGCTGCAACCTCCATTGCCAGAATTGCCAAAACTGGCAGATCTCACAGCGCAACCCGGAGGACGTTTCCGCGGAGGCGTTTCCTCCCGAACTTGCCGCCGAGGCCGCGAAACGGTACCGCTGTCTCTCGGTGGCGTACACGTATACCGATCCGATCGTTTTCTACGAATATACACTGGATAGTTGCATCAAGGCCCGCGAGGCGGGGTTGAAAAACGTGCTCGTCACTGCCGGCTATATCAACGAGACCCCGCTCAGAAAACTTTGCCAATACGTCGATGCCGCCAATATCGATCTCAAGGCGTTTTCGGATGCGTTTTACCGCGATATCTGCAGCGGAACCCTGGCGCCGGTGCTGAACACGTTGGCCGTGGCCAAATCGCTCGGCGTGATGGTCGAGGTGACGAATCTGGTTATTCCCACACTGAACGACAGCGACGACGACTTACAGAAGCTGTGCCGGTGGGTGGCGACAAATCTCGGCAACGAGACCCCGCTGCATTTCTCGCGGTTTCATCCCGATTTCCGGATGAAGAACCTGCCGCCCACGCCCGGCCGGACCCTCGACCGCGCCAAAGAGATCGCCAAGAGCGAAGGACTTTATTACGTCTATATCGGCAACATTATTCGGCAAGACGCCGGCAACACGTACTGCCACGTGTGCGGCCGGCTGCTTATCGAACGTCAGGGGTACGTGATCCTCCAAAACGTCCTCGAGAACGGCAAGTGTCCCGACTGCAAAACGGAGGTGTACGGCACATGGATATAGCACGCCGGGGCTTTCTGAAAGGCGCGCTTGGCGCCGTTGCGCTCGCCGCCGCACCCGCCCTCTGGCTGTTTGCGCGGCTCGCGCCCAGGCGAATCATCGAGGCGATACCTGGCAGGCGCTATCCCGGGCCACTGAGACGACGCGACGACGCAGCCGTACGCAAACCGGGCCGATGGGCCGGCTAACAGAAGGGAGAGCACCATGCCACAGCCGCAAAATGACACCGTCTCCGAGCGACGCATGCTTGTTGTGCTCGTCGTGTGTTGCATGGTCATTGCGATCCTTGCGCCGATCTTTATCTTCCAGCCATTGCGGGGGCGCGCGCGGCCGGCCACTGTCGCGCGGACAGAGACGCGCCGCGAGGTCCCCATAACGCCGGCCCGCCGCGTTCCGCCCCCAAAAGCGAAAAAGGTGCTCGAGTCGCGCTTGGCAGGACGCTGGTATCCCGCCGGAAAGAATGAGCTGGCGGCGACCATCGAGCGGTATCTAGGAAACGTCGAGGCCGAGCCGCTCGATAACGTCTGCGGACTCGTCCTGCCGCACGCCGGCTACCAGTACTCGGGCCAAACCGCCGCGCACGGCATCAAATCGATAATGGGACGGAAGTTCGCTCGGGTGATCGTGATAGGGCCCACTCATTCCGTCCCCATGGAGAACGTGGCCAGTGTGCCGGACGCCACACACTATGCCACGACGATGGGCGAACTCCCGCTCGATTTGGATTTTCTGGACGCGCTGCTGCAGCACCCGGTTTACCAGAGCATCCCCCAAGCCCATGCGCGCGAACACAGCGTACAGATCGAGGTTCCCCTGTTGCAGCAGGTACTCGGCGAGTTCCAGCTCGTGCCCATTGTCGTGGGCGAATTGGATCTCGATACCGCCCGCACGATGGCCCGAGTGCTCCGCGGCCTGATCGACGACGCGACGCTTGTCGTGGCCAGCAGCGATTTCACGCATTACGGCAGCCGGTTCGCCTACACGCCTTTCAAGGACAACGTGCCCGAGAACCTGAAGAAGCTGGATATGGGCGCGTTCGAGCGCATCGCAGCAAAAGACGCCGCCGGTTTTCTGGGATACGCGAGAAAGACCGGCGCTACTATTTGCGGCCGATGCCCCATCGCGATTCTGCTCGCCATGCTCGGGCCGGAGGCCAAAGCCCATCTGCTCGCGTACGACACATCGGGCCGCATGAGCGATAACTTCACAAGCTCCGTGAGCTACATGGCCGTTGCATTCACGGGTACGTGGCCCAAAGGAAACCCCGTCGCAGCGGACGACTCGCAGACGCCGTTGACCCAAGAGGAACGCGACGCGTTGCTGCGCCTTGCCCGCCGGACCCTGGCCTATTACCTCGAGAATAGGGACGTGCCCACGCCCGAACGCGTCGACATTGAAATCACGCCCGCCATGAAGCAGGTCGCCGGCGGGTTCGTCACCCTCAACAAACACGGGAGGCTTCGCGGCTGTATCGGGGAGATTTTCCCGAGTCGCCCGCTCTACAAAGTTGTGATGTACCACGCGCTCGACGCCGCGTTAAATGATCGGCGGTTTCCGCCCGTAAACACTGACGAGCTTCCCGACCTCGAATTCGAGATCTCCGTGTTGACGCCGCCGCACCCCGTCGCCTCATACACAGACATCGTCCTCGGGAAACACGGAGTAGTCCTCCGGAAAGGCGCCCGCCAGGCCGTGTATTTGCCCCAGGTCGCGCCCGAACAAGGCTGGGGGCTCGAAGAGACGCTGACGCATCTTTCGATGAAAGCCGGGCTCGACGCCGACGCTTGGCGGGACGGCGCCGCGTTTACGGTGTTTGAGGCCACCGTGTTTCATGAGGAAAAGGGATGAAGCGGCCCCGAGCCCAAGTCGTTTTCGCTTTGGGCTTTTTTGCGCTTGCGGCCCAGACGCTCCTTTTCCGCGATTTCCTGGCCGCTTTCGAAGGCAACGAACTCGGTGTCGGGAGCTTCTTCAGTTCCTGGTTGCTGTGGGTGGCCGCAGGCGCCGTGGCTGGCCGGTTGTCGCGGGTCACCCGCCGCTTCGAGGTGCTGACGCTTCTGTACCTGCCCGCGTTTGTCCTCCAGCACTACGCGATCCTTTATGTCCGCATTTTGGCGGGCGTCAAATCGTACGAGCTTTTTCCGCTCGGCACGATGATCGCTTCCTCGTTCGTTGCGAACGCGCCCGTGAGCTTCCTGACGGGCTTCCTATTCACGCTGGGTTGTCGCTGGTGGGCCGGGGATACGGAGTCAGAGCGCGGCGTGCGTGAAACGCTGCCCGTGGCGCGTGTGTACATCCTCGAAGCGCTCGGGGCGTGCGCCGGCGGCGTTGCCGTCACGCTGCTGCTGGCGCAAGGGACGCCGCCCGAAACGATTGCGACGTTGGCCGCGTTGGTGCTGGCTTCGGCGGTTGCTGCCGCGCGCGTTTCATCGCCGGCGCGGCTGGCGGCAACGGCGGTGCTTGTCGCTGCATTGGCCTCCGGGGCGACGCGCTCGTGGGCGGCGTTAAACAACCGCGCCGAGTGGACGCGCCTTCTGCCTTCCGACGAATACCGCGGCAGCTTCTCGACGGCCCAAGGCAAGTATCTCTACGGCTACGAGGGTGAGGAGTTCGCCGTGATGGCTTGGGGCGGCGTGTGCGAGACCCCCTTCATTAGGATCCACGCTGCAGAAGTGATAGCCGCCAATTTGTGCCAGCGGCCGAACGCCCGGAACGTGCTGGTCGTAGGTCCCGGTTCACTGCCCATTTGCCTCGGCTTGCTCGAACTGCCGCAGATCGAAGGCGTGGCGTGGCTCCACCCGGACCCCGAGTATCCGGCGCGACTGCTCGAGGTCTTGTCCGCAAGCGGCTGGGAAACGCCAGCGCATCTCGAAGTGCCGCGTGAAGACGTCCGGACTTTTCTCAGGAGCACGGATCAACGGTACGATTTGGCGATCCTTAATCTCCCTGACGCGACCTCCCTCGTGCTGAATCGCTACTACACGGCCGAATTCGTTTCGCTTCTGAAAACCGTTTTGAGCGACGGCGGCGCGGTGTCATTCCGGATTTCCGGCGGCGAGAACTACCTCGGCGGCGAGTTGGCGTGTCTCGGCGCGTCGGCGCTCATGACGCTCGAGGCGGCGTTCCAACACGTGGCGCTGAAGCCGGGCGACGAGAGTTGGCTCATGGCGTCGGACGGCGCCGACCTGAGCGAGTCGCCCGCCGAGTTGCGGGATCGGTTCGGGCAGATCGACGGCGCCGCCGGCTTGTATCCGCCCGACGCACTCATGTCGCAGTATCTCCCGGATCGTATTGCCTTCCAACGGAGCGTCTACCGGGACACGATCCGGGACACGGCGCACGGGATATTGGCCAACACCGACAGGCGGCCGAAAGCCCTCCTGTACAGCCTTCTTATCGCTTTGCGGCGGGGCGGCGTGAGCGCAATGGGCAGGCATCTGCCGGCGGCCTTGCGGGGCGGCGCGTGGATTTGCGGCGCCGCCATCGCCTTGTACGGCGTTTTGCGCGCCGTGTTCTTGCTCCGATCATCTCGAGCGAAATCGTCGCCGCGCGTCTTTGACGGGTATTTTCTCGTATTCTCGATGGGGCTGGCGGGCATGTCGTTGAGCGTTGTGCTGATGTTCCTGTACCAGTCTCAGTTTGGCGCGCTGTTCCTCCACGTCGGCCTGATCGCGGCGCTTTTCATGTTCGGCTCGTTCGCCGGCAGCCTCGGCATGGAGCGCCTGCTCCTCCGCCGCAACGCGGAAGCGAACTATGTGGTCCCGAGCTGTGTGGCCATCCACGTAATCCTTGTGGCCCTTGTTTTTGCCCTTCCTGCGGAGATATCGCGGATTGTGTACGCGCCGCTCTTCGTCTTGGCGGGCGTCTTGACGGGCGTGTACTTTCCCGTCGCCGCCCATCGCATGAAGATCGCCGGCCGGCGCGCCGAGCAGGCTGGGGCCCGGCTCGAGATGCTCGACCACGCGGGCGGCGCCGCGGGCGCGGCGCTGACGGGCATCGTCATGCTGCCCATGTTCGGCGTGCCGGCCACCCTCGTCGTGCTCGCCGTGCTGATCGCCGTGAACGCCGTGCCCGCCTTGGTGTCCGCGCGCGGGGCGCGCGAAGGCGACGCGTTCGACCGCGCGGTGCGGCCGGCGGGCTATGCGATGTTTGGCGTCGGCGCGTTTGTCTTGGCGTCCTCGCAGGTTTTTGCGGCGTTCGAAGGCGGCGAGGAAAGTCGAAAGCTGCTCGACGCGGCCCGCGCGATGACGGGCGTCGCGGAAGTCCGCGAAGAACACGCCCAATTGGACGACGGCTCGGGCCTGACGTATTTTGCGGCCGTACTCCCGGACGAGACGGAAGTCTTCGTTTTTTCATCAGCGCCGCTGGCGGAAGGCGCGATCGGATACGGCGGCCCGATTACGCTCGCCGTATGTGTGGATCGCGCGGGCGTGCTCCGGGGTTTCCGGATCATCGACTCGAAGGAAACGCCGGCGTACCTCGAGCTGCTCGAACCCTGGATGAAATCGCTTGTGAAGGGCGCCGTTGCGGGCTCGGGCGCCTTTGAAAGGGTCGACGCCGTAAGCGGCGCCACGTTGAGTTCGCGCGCCATCCTCGAGGCCCTCGAAACGTCGACGGGGCGCTTCGCGGCAGCGGTCCTCGGGCTTGCGGGCAAGGAAGCCTCGCCTCGGATCGCCTCGAGGCCGCTGGCGGCGGATCGGGACTTTTTGCTGCTGGCCGGGTTTGTAGTTGTGGCGGTTGCGGCCCGGTATTGGCCGAACCGATGGTTCCGGCGGGCGTATCTGGCCGCGTGCGTGGTGGTGCCGGGCGTAATGCTCAATCTTCAGTATTCGTCCCAACACGTGTTCGCATTGCTTGGGCTGAGCATCCCTGCGGCACAACTCACCGGGCCGTTTTTCATTGTGGTCGTAGTGCCCGTCGTTGTGGTGTTATTCGGGAACGTATACTGCGGCTATGTGTGTCCGTTCGGGGCGCTGCAAGAACTGGTCGGCGAGTGTCGGCCGCGCGTCCTCGCTACGGATCCGGACAAGGGCGTTTGGCGGTACGGACGGTTCGTCAAATACATTTTGCTGTTGCTGCTGGCCGTGCTGTTTGGGCTTACCCGAGACTACGCCGTGATAGCGGCGGATCCCCTGACTACGATATTCGGTGCGGCGCGGCAACCGGTTGTAGTAGGGATGGCTGCGGGCATACTCGTGTTGTCGTTTTTCTACAGGCGGTTTTGGTGTCGCAACCTGTGTCCGGCGGGCGCTTTTCTTTCACTCGTAGGCGGCGTCCAGTTATTCAAGAAGCTCGTGCCCGCGCCGCGGCCCCGCCGATGCGACCTCGGCGTGAGGAACGCCAATGAACTCGATTGCCTACACTGCGACAGGTGCCGGTATGAAACGGACTGATATAGCGTACTTGGCCGCGGTGGCGTTGTTCGCGCTCGTGTTTGGGCTGACGTCCCTGTCGCGGGCGGGTCGCGCGCTTACGGCAATCGAGATGGCGGACGTGCCGCGCGCGGGCGTGGCCGGCCAAGCGCGCGACCTTGACGAAGGACAAATCAGACGACTAATCCGCCAACGGCGGCTATCCGACCACGAAGCCGAGTTCTACAAGCCCGTCCCTGCCGGCCCAAACCCGCCGAAAGAGCCACCGTCAACAAGCAGACATAGCGCAGACAGTCCTTGAGGGCCATAGACAGGTCGCGACATTACGGAACAGATCACCAGTGCGGTGTTTGATAGACCCGTTCAACGACTGGACACATGTAACCGATATCCGCCCGGCGAAGGCGGGCTGAGGTCCGCAATGAATGGTAGGAAAGCGTCACCGGATCCATCATGCTAATGCGTGACGCCTCCGACAGGAGTTTCCCTCACCGTCATTGCGAGGAGTCTTCGACGAAGCAATCACCGTCCGCCAAAAGCGTCGAGTTGACTGTGGAAAGTGATTGCCACGTTGCTCGGGGACTCGCTCCTCGCAATGACGGTGAGGCGTAATCCGCACAAGAACCTACCCGCGTCCTTTCGGGTCACACTTTCAATCCCTCGAGGAGTTGGGGGCGGGTCCATTCGTTCAGGATAGGGTCTTTGGTTGCTTCCAGCCAGGCGACGGTGCGGCGGCGCAGGCGGGCCAGTTCGTCGCGGGCGGCCGGGTCGGTTGCGCGGTTGTGGAGTTCGGCGGGATCGGTTTCGAGGTCGTACAGTTCGTCCTCGGCCGTTAGGTTCCATACGTATTTCCATCGGCGGTCCCGCACCATGCGTTGACTGTAGAGGCCGAACTGGTTTCCGAAGAACATGCTGAAGATATCGGTGCGGCCGTTGTCGTGCCGGCCAGCAGGCAACGGCAGCAGACTCTGGCCCTGGAACGTGTCCGGGATGGCCACACCCGTCACGTCGCAGAACGTCGCGGCCAGGTCGATGCTGGACGACACAAATGCGTTGCACTTGCTCCCGGGCGCAATGCGGCCCGGCCACCGGGCGATAAGGGGTACGCGGACGACGTCGTCATACATGATGTATAGTTTGTCGATCATGCCGTGCCCGCCGCACAGGTCGCCGTGATCCGTGGTGTAGATGACGAGGGTGTTTTCGGCGAATCCGAACCGCTCGAGCGCCTCGAGAATGCGGCCCAGTTGGGCGTCCAACAGCGTGAGTTCGCCCAGGTAACGCGAGACGATCGGCGCCCAATCGTCCCAGGTCCAGTGGTCGATTTTCCACGTTCGACGCTGCTGCGCCTGGATGTAGGGTTTCCCGTCGAGCGGGTCCGGGAAGCTTGGCCACGGCGGGATCTCGCTCGGCGGGTACATGGAAAAGTACGGCTCGCAAAGCACGTTGGGCAGGTGCGGTTCGCTCGGGTCCCAGCGGATGAAGAATGGCCGGGGATCCTCCGCGCGTTCCTCGAGCATTTGGATTGTGTGGTCCGCGCCCCAGGCCAGTTTCGAGTCCTCGGGGCCGATGTGCGGGTCGCGTTCGCCGAACCACCGGTTGTCGAACGGCCGGGGCGGCAACCCTTTGCCGGCGCGCCACGGCCAATAGGCCTCCTCGGGGACGTATTCGTGATAGCCGTACTGTTTGGGTCCTTTCTCGACGTGGACGTGCCATTTCCCGACGTACCCCATGAAATACTCCGCGTCCTGCAACCGTTGGCTGAAGGTTGGCAGGCCGTCGATGGCGGGCCGCGGCGACTCGGTGTCCCAATTCGCGACGGCCATATGCCGCGTCGGCCACTGGCCGTGCTGCAACGAGATCCGCGTCGGACAACACAGCGGAATCGGGCAGAACGCGTGCGTGAAGTTCACGCCCTCGGACGCCAACCGATCCATGTGCGGCGTATCGAGCATCGGGTGCCCATTCGCCCCGACGCAGTCGAACCGGTGCTGATCCGATTGAATCAGCAGGATGTTTGGGCGCGGCGTGCGCGCCGAACGGCCCCGTTCCTCACCGTGTGTCATGATGTTGACTCCCCCGGACAATTCAAAGGAAAAACCGACTGCGCATCCGGCCCGCGTGCCTGTCGGGCCCGCCGAACAGGCAGCAATAATAACGGCTGAAAACGCCATTGGCAATCATGTCGTCCATACGCGAGGACGACGAGCGACCCTTGTCCCAAACCCGCGCGTAGATTACGCCGCCAAAACTCGCCCCTCACGGTCATTGCGAGGAGTCTTCGACGAAGCAATCACTTTCCGCCAAAAGCGTCGCGTTGACGGTGGAAAGTGATTGCCACGTCGCTTCCCGCCTGAGGCGGGTCGCTCCTCGCAATGACGGCAAGGGCGCCCGCCCAGACTTCTGGCGGGATAATCCGCGTAAGCGCCGCAAAGACCACGGTCGCGCAAGTTTTGCAGGCTCCTTGCCGTGTAGGTTGGATCAAGAGGGCCTAGATCGCCAAGAAAAAGGGACAGTCCCGTCTCGCTACGCGTTCGTTGGAACGCGCGCTCGCTTGGTACAGTCCCCATTTCTTGGCTCAGCCTATCGCGCGGATTTGGGTCTTGTTCGCCTGGCTTGTTTCTGCGCGTCGGACACACGAACCGGCTAAACAACCTGACGGCCGATGGCGCGGCGGCATCTCGATGCCGCGACGTCTTCGATATCGCGACGTTTTGATGTCGCGATGCCCGGGGGGCTCGGGGCAAGCCCCGGTGCGGCCGCCCTGACGGCGACGCTGCGCCCCCACCCGCCGTTCAGGCACACTTGTCCTGCCTGCCCATCACCGGCCCCTATTACGCCGGTGCTCCCGACCATGAGCCCCTAATATATATAGGCACCTTGTTGCACTCGCCGGGGCACGGCCGGGCGCGTACGTGTGCCCGTCCATCTCGGACCCTACACGACATCGTTTGTTGGGTTCTTTTGGGAGACAAGGGGTGTTTAGTTTGCGGATGCCAGTAAATTGTACGAATAGTGCGGCGCAGTCGAAGGGGTGAGGTCAAGAGGGTGAAGAGATTGATTCGCAGATGGACGCGGATTTACGTAAATTGCGGAGATCCGCTGCTCAGTTTGTTTTGAGGCAACCGTGCCGTGGGTGGCCCTCTCAAGTGCGGTCAGGTCTCCTTTGGCTGGTCGTGGTTGCTGTTCTCATTCTCCGCAAACTTCTTCTCGAGGGCCAAGTACCGCGGATGGGTGCGGAGTTGGTCCCAGTCTTCATCCGCCACGACCGTACGCCACTCCGTCTTTTCGCGCTCCAGGGCCGCTTCCAGATTATCGAACCCCTCGTCGAGTATCCCAGACAAGGCCAAGGCGCAAGCCAGGTTATACCGGTTCTGGCCCCGCGCGACGGCCTCGCGCCCGGCACGGACAGCCTGCTCGAGGCTATCCGCGTTGCCGGTGGCTCGCCAGACGGAGATGAGAGCGGCGCACAGACTGGAGTACGTATCGGCAACGGTTTCTTTGAGTCCAGGCTCGGGTGAGTCACCAAAGCGGGCGATGAGGTCGTCGTAGATCGGGATAGCCTTGTCGGGTTTGCCCAGTTGTCCCAGCACAACGCCCTTGTTGACAAGGGCCCTGGCGGCTTGGACTCGGAGTTCGGGCTCGGCGGCGTCGATGAACCTGCCCGTAAGCTCGTCATAGGCCGCCATCGCCTCGTCGGATTTGCCGAGCTGGCCCAGCACGACGCCCTTGTTGCCAAGGGCGCTGGCGACTTGGACTCGCAGTTCGGGTTCCTCGGCTTCCGCGAAGCGCGCGGCGAGGTCGTCATAGACCGCCATCGCCTCGTCGGACTTGCCGAGTTGGCCCAGCACGACGCCCTTGTTATGAAGGGCGTTGGCGACTTGGACTCGGAGTTCGGGTTCCTCGGCTTCCGCGAAGCGCGCGGCGAGGTCGTCATAGACCGCTATCGCCTCGTCGGGTTTGCCGAGTTGGCCCAGCACAACGCCCTTTTTGACAAGGGCCGTGCCGACTATGACTCGGAGTTCGGGTTCCTCGGCTTCGGCGAACCGCGCGGCGAGGTCGTCATAGACCGTAATCGCCTCGTCGGCTTTGCCGAGTTGGCCCAGCACAGCGCCCTTGTTATGAAGGGCCTTGGCGACTTGGACTCGGAGTTCGGGCTCGGCGGCGTCGATGAACCGGCCCGTAAGCTCGTCATAGACCGCAATCGCCTCGTCGGCTTTGCCGAGTTGGCCCAGCACAGCGCCCTTGTTGACAAGGGCCATGGCGACTTGGACTCGGAGTTCGGGTTCCTCGGCTTCGGCGAACCGCGCGGCGAGGTCGTCATAGACCGTAATCGCCTCGTCGGATTTGCCGAGTTGGCCCAGCACAACGCCCTTGTTGTAGAGGGCACCGGCGACTCGAACTCGGAGTTCGGGTTCCTCGGCTTCCGCGAACCGCGCGGCGAGGTCGTCATAGACCGTAATCGCCTCGTCGGCTTTGCCGAGTTGGCCCAGCACAGCGCCCTTGTTGCCAAGGGCCATGGCGACTTGAAGCCGGAGTTCCGGCTGGTCGGCTTCGGCGAACCGCGCGGCGAGCTCGTCATAGACCGCAATCTCCTCGTCGGATTTGCCGAG
>Ga0180438_10010416_pt1 | contig 11404 bp, 4 predicted proteins | sample SS_ome_12_FD_132455 | JGI IMG/M metagenome (GOLD analysis project Ga0180438, IMG submission 132455) | Hypersaline lake sediment archaeal communities from the Salton Sea, California, USA - SS_3_D_2 metaG | ecosystem: Environmental > Aquatic > Non-marine Saline and Alkaline > Hypersaline >...
GCTTCTGCTGGTCGGCAGCAGCCAAAGCTGTCACAGCCCCCGAGGCAACCTGCACCACCCCGTTGTCATCTACCTGCACAGCGACTTCTACGCCCGCCGCCGTCTTACCTGTCATCGTCGCCACGTCGGCTCTCCTCGTTTTTCTGCACCTGAACGGGTTCGGGTGCTGTAGGGTTGTTAAACACCTCGCCGTGCTGCTCAGCGGTCTCGCCCGCAGCGTCGAGGTCGTAGATTTCCCGGTCGTGCCGGGTGCTACTCCTGCTCACTTGTCAAATACCTCGCCGAGCGGGGGCGGGGGAGTCTTCGGTGGCTCAGGGTTGGTAGCGACCGATGCGATCGGCCAGACATCCCCAAGACACGCACCGCCCGCTGTCGGAAAGGAGCACTGTTCACCGTGCATGACGGCGGTTTCTCCGCTGGCGTCGTAATCGGCGTGGGCTACTCTACGTCTGCGTAATGACATGGCTGTGTCCTCTTACAAAGGTTTGTAAATCATTCCGACAAGATAAAATCAATGTCCTTGTACAACTCGCGCTTGGTGCGGGAGACGTTGACGCCCTCGTTCCGCCGCATCGTCCGCTCCCTGCGGCGCATCTCGTTGATGGACCGCCGCAACGTGTCGCCCCGGGTAATCCTGAACGCACGGGCCGGGACGTTGTTATTATGGATCAGAATTTCCTTCCACACATCAGAGCGCTCTTTCGGCGTGTCTGCCCTCCTAAACCGCTCCACGAGTCTGGACTTCTTGCCGGTCCAGTAGTCATCCCGCCGACGATATGCCCGCTGACGAGTATAGACTTCGCTGGCTTCGGATGACCCCAGACCAACCGCCTGCGAAACAATCTGGCCGGGGTTGAACTTGTCGGAGCCCCACACCGAAGCCCCGCCTGTGTCCGTTATCCCCTTTTGACTGAACTGGTATGCTCTCAGCACGTCCCGCACAGCCTTCGGCACCATCTGCTGGAACCCCCGGTAATGATCTCCTTCCGAGAGGTTCTTTAGGCCCTCCGCGAAGTTTGCGAAGATGCTGCCAAGCGGGCCGGTCATGTCGAACACCTTGCTCTCCAGCCACTCGCGGCCCGAGTCGTTGCTGTACTGCGGGAACAGCAGCAGGTTGCTGACGTTGATTCGCCCTGTGATATCGGGCCCAATGCCCGACGCATACAGCGGCCCTTCGGCGATACCAGTGCCAAGGAGTTCGCTACCGGTGAGCTGCGTGAAGAACGCCCGCACCTCCTCGCGCATGTCCACGGGCTCCTCGTCTTCTCCCCGAAACAGGCCAAGAACCGCCGCGATGGCGTATTTCAGCGGCTCGAACAGGGCACCGGAAACACCGGACACCAAGGCGTGGGTGGTGAATATGCCGAGCAGGGTCCGGCGGGCCTCCATTGCGTTCTTCTGTTCGGCTTTGGTCAGCTTCTCACCTTTGGTCAGCTTCTTGAGCGGCACCCCGAAAGATTGAGCCGCAGCGCGTATCAGCAGGTAGTACATGTGCTGCGTGTGCTGCATGAACATCGTGACCGGCCGGACGAGCGGGTTGAATCGCTCGGAGAAGTACCGGGGCTTGTTCATGGCCGAGTAGTCGAACTGCGTGGCGGCGACAGCTTCTTCGGCAAACTTCCGGGCCTGCTCGACGCTTTGGCCGTCCTTCCTCGCCAACTGGTACGCCGCCGTGGCTGTGGCCGTACGGTTCAGCATCTCCACGAGGTGGGGCATGATCCGCACCCACTCCATTATGGCCTGCGTGCTTTGCCAAGACCCTTTGGCAGCGGCTTCGAGGTCAGCAGCGAAAGTCAGGTCGATGAGGCCGGTGTTACCCAGAGACTCCAACATGCTAATCAACTCGGCCTTTTCTGTGCTGGACAGACTGTCGGACTTGTTGATCCGCTTGGCAAACCCCTCCGTAAGACTCCCTCCCTCACCGAGGAACTCGAACAGTTCCTCCGGCACCCGCGCTCCTTTGAAAAACCCGAAACCTCCCCCTGCCGACTTCATACGCTTTATGACGTCCGGCGTCATGAGCGCATAGGCGTTCTTCATCTCCAACGCTGCGGTTGCCGGGTTAAACCTAGCCGACAGCCACGGCAGCGTCACCATGACAGGCTGAGTGGCGTTCACGATCCAGTAGGAGATAGAGGCCAGATACCAAGCGAACCCGACGTTGGACAGGGTGCCGGAAAGCAACTGCCCGAAGGCCCGGTCATCCACCGGCTTGGAATCCAGTGTGTCGCGCTTGGTGATCTCTTGGAACACCGAGTTCATTATCCGCTGGTCACGGCCGCCGGTAGTGCGAGCGCCCTCCATGACCTTCTGCATGATGCTGATCTTCTCGCCAATGCGGGGGCCGAACTCAAGTTGGGCGTCGTGGTGAGCAGACGCCTTGACGTGCTCAGCCATGGTCTGCGCCAGCTCGTCGGCCTTGACCCCGGCGACCGTTGACCGGCGCAGGCGAGCCTGATGTATGGAGGTGTCCGGCAACATCTCGATGAGGGCGGCGCGGATGCGATACCGCTCGGCCTCGGACAACTTGGCGTTGTTCTCCACCACCTGAAACACGTTGCCGGGCAGGGACTCGGAGTTGTATAGCTGGTCCTTGGTCATTGGCTCCGGCACTTTTGTCCACTTGTCGTCGGACCGGAGTTCCTCGTACCGTTTCTGGGCGGCGGCCAGCGTGTTGTGGAACTGCACCTCCTGCTCGAAGTACGTGATTTCGTACTCGAAAGACTCGACCTTATTGCCCTCGTCGTCTTTGTAGATGGCAAACTTGTTCGTGTCACCAAAGCGAATCCACGGGTTGGCCCGTTTCATTGCCTTCTTGAAGTCGCGCACTTGCTCTTCGCTGGTGAACTTGTTGCCGTCATCGTCTTCGGTAACGGTCTTGGTGTTGGTGCGGGCGGTAGTTACGTACTTGCCGTGACGACGGAAGGGGATGTAGGGACCGTCAAGCTGGGCGGCGTCCACGAGCCGGGATACCGCGTCGGTGAACGGCTCCAGTCGCTTATCAAGCTGCTCCGGCTTCAACCTTTCAAGGTTGGGGTTCAGCTCAACGATATGCTTCTTCAAAGCTTCCGCATTGAACCCGGTAAGGTTGCCGTTGGCGTCGTATACCGCCGTCTGGTCAGCCAGCTCGTCTACCAGCTTATCCCGTGCAGGGTCTGTCAGCAGGATGTCGTGCGGCAGGAGTTTTCTTACAAAGGTTTTGTAAAGGAACCCGATGCGCTTGTGCCACTGCTTGGAAACGTATTCCTGCATGTCCGCGTAGATTTTTTGCGTTTCCGGCTTCAGCTTGTCGTATTCCGCCTTGAGGGCGGCGTGCTTCATGACGGCCGCCTTGTACGCGGCGGTCGTTTTCACGTCTACGTTCTTGTCTTTCTGCCGCTTGGTCAGCTTCCACAGGTGGGCATTCTTCGCGTCGTCAAACCCCACATCCGGGTGAATTTGGGCGGCGCTGGCCTCGATCACCACGTTGGCCAACTTATCGGCCTCCTTTACGCTTTCTCGCTGGAGGTCGGCAAAGGGGCGGTAATACTTCAACTCGCCTTCCCGCTGCGCCTTACGCATCGAGACAGTTTTCTCATGCGTCAGGTTGTTGAGGTCACGCATGGGATCGACTTCAACCACAGAGTCGTCACTGAGTGTCAGTTTGGACTTGAAGCGGTCGCTGAAAGACTCGACGATCTGCCGGAAGGTCATAAACGGCAGCATCACGCGCTCCCGCAGCGTGTCGGCTACTTGCCCGGCATACGGCTTGGCCCGCGTAACAGCCTGCGCGGCCCCCTCGATAAACGGCAGTGCGGCATCGGCGGCCTGCGCCGTCTCCAGCCCGAACGCTTCGGTCAGCGCCCCATGCAGCTTCGGGTCGTAGCTCTGGAAGGCGTCCTTGCTGATCTCCATCAGGGCGTCGAAGGCAGAGCGGTGTGGGCGAGACGGTTTGACCCGCAGGCCAATCGAGGCCAATGCCTGCTTCACCCAGTTCTTGAAGCGGGTCCACGCAGTGGTGTTGCCGACCTCGGTCTGCTTCAGGAACTCCACGAAATAGGGGTTCATGTTCCCCTCAACCAGAAACTCGTGGACGTCAGTCAGCCCGTACGGTGCGGTGTCGGCGGCCGCCCGCACCTGATCCAGCAGTGTCTGGAGCTTCCGCCGCAGGACCGGGTTGGTCTCAACAACGTGGTGCTCAGCCGCGTGGGAAATCTCGTGCAGGATCGTGTGGGTCGGGTACGCATCCTTGTCGAGGTTCAGCAGGATGTCCCGGGTTCCGGGGATGAACTGGCCGACTTCCTGCCCCGCGAACACGTTGTTCAGCACGATGTCGGAAACGCCCAAGTCCTTGGTCAGGAGGAAGCGGGCCCAGTCACCGTACAGCCCCTTGTCGTTCATGGCGATCAGCTTGAGGATCGAGTCAACGTCCGGGGTAGCGCCACTCTGCATCAATGGGCGGAGGTACGCTGTGAGATACATGTCGGCCTTCGATGCGGCCCGGGTAGTCCGGCGCAGGTTGGCGGGCTTGGACAAGGCGGCGTCGATCTGCTCCCTCAACGATTCAATCCGCTCCTCGCTGGTGCCGACGATGTTGAGAACCCGCCCTTCGCCTTTGTGTACCCGCTTCCCCGCTGCGGAGATGAGCGGTTTGATCTTTTTCTGGTACACCGACGCAGGGATGTTGTTGACCTTGAAGATAGCCGTATCCGGTCCGGTCATGGCCAGCCCGTACGGGTTGACCTTGGTGTCCGCCGGTGCCTCTTCCACGGCCTTGTCTACGGCCCCACGAATCAGGTCCAGCTTGTCAGAGTTCCCTCCTGCCGTAGCAAGGTGGTTTTCCAGCTTCTGCGTAACGATGTTGGCCCGGTGCGTGTCTCCACGCATGGGGCCGAACATGAGCAAGGCTTCGGGGTCAGACTTCGTTCCAGCACGGTCAGCGCGGCCGAGGGCCTGAACAAGGGAAGTCCCTTCCCACGGAGGCTGTACGTGGATGCTGAGACGTGGCGCGTCGCCTTTCTGGTCATCCAGATTCAACCCTTCCTTGGCCTTGTCGTAGGTGACGAGGGCTACATCAACAGTGCCGTTTTGAAACGCATCCTGCTGCTTGCTTTTGTCCCCTTTGCCGTAGATTTCGACAAAAGAGATGCCTTCTTGTTTGAGGGCGTCGGACACCAGCTTCATGGCCGTGTGAAGCTGATACCGCTTGTTCTGGCCGTTCTCGTCCTTCACCTCGGTGGTGACGAAATAGTCTTTCCTCGGGTTGTTGCTGTTGCCGGCGGAGAAGAACACAATGGGTTTCTGGCCGCTGGATATGGCCTTCTTGATCTCGCTCACGACCGCCTTGTGTTTCGCAGACTCGGCAACGAGGCTGGAGTTATTGAGGCCAGTGCCTACGTTTTCCATGCTGCCGAACATGCGGTCCAGCGAAACCAAATCTTCGGCCCCGCCGACAAACACGTTCTGGTCAAGGTCTTGCCACCCCAGCGACTGGGTACGGAATTTCGTGCGGGGGTTGAGGTTACGCTCAAGCAGTGCGCCGGAGTCCACCAACTGTCTTGCCAGCCGCTCTAGGTTTGCGTGTACGTCTTCGGTGGTAAACCCTGACTTCGGCTGGACCTTTTTCTTGACCCTGACCAGCCCCATCTCAGAGAACCACTTCTTCTCCATAGCGGTGAGGTTGAGGTGCGGCCACAAAATCTGCGCCAGCGTAAGGTGCTCGGCCTTCTCCACCTTCGTGGCGGTGATAAAGAGCGTCTTTTCGCGGTCTATGTTGTGGGCGCGTATGGTTCGCTGAGCCTCCGGCGAGCGAACGGCGTGGGCCTCGTCGAAAATGACCAGCCCGTGCTTGCCTTCGTGTTTGTTGCGAAGCAGGTTGGCATAGGTGCCGTAGGCAATGTTCAGCTTGCTGGTGTCGATGCCGAGTTTTTTGGCCTCCGCCCCCCACTGCTTCGTAATCTCGGAGCGGGGGGTGATGATCAGGATTTTCTTGTCCGGGTGCTTCTTCGCGTATTCCGCAGCAACCACCAGCGCCTGCCGGGTCTTACCAAAACCGGGGCCGTCAGCAAGCAGGAAAGTCTCGCCGTTGCGGTTGAAGAAGTGCGTCAGGACGTGGTTTACGCCTGTCGTCTGGGCCTCGCTAAGACCGTTGCGATATCCCCGAACAGGGACATAAGAAACGGGTTTCTGCTTAGGTTCAAAAGCGACTCCATAGCCTCCTCGTCCCCGTTTAGCGCCGCCTGCTCCAGTTCTTCCGGCGTCACCGGGACTTCTCTCTCCGGCTTTGATGGGTTTCGCTTCAGCGGTTTCAGCGGACGTTTCGCCACGGGATGTCTCCTTTTCAGTCTCGGTCGCGCTCCTGCCCCTACCCTCTAGGAAGCGGCGCTCTTCTTTCAGAAACTCAGCCATCGCCTCCTTGCGGGCTTCGAGTTCTGTCTGCTCGATGCGGGCGAGTTCATCCATATCATCGGCCCACGTTGCCGGGGCTTCCCGCAGGGCTTTTGCCTGCGCTGCCAGCGTGGCCTTCTTGTTCCGCTTCAACTCCTTGCGAAGTTCAAGTTCACGCGCTTGCCGCTCGGCACTGCGCTGGATCAGCGTGTACAGTTGGGCCTCGGCGTCGGCCGGGGGCATGCCGTTGGAGATGAAACGGGACAGCATGCGCTCAAGCTTCGGCAGCATCTGTTTCCGCAGCTTCTCCTGCTGGGTCACGATCCGCATGCTCTCCACGCCCTTGGCTGAGGGGTGGACAATGCCGGACGCGAAGGTTTCCAGCGCCTCGCGCATCTCAGCCTCGATTTTTTCGGCCTCGCGTTTCACTTGGGCGTCGGACTTGAACGCGCCCTGCTTATCCCGCTGGCGCTGCTCGTTGGCCAAGAATTCGGCGGCAGCTTCGGTCTGGCCCTTGGCTTGGAGAATATCAACCGTGCCAGAGATACCGGCCTTTTCGATCAGGTCGGCAGCCCGGGTAGACGCAGTAATCCGGGACTTGATGTCCATCTCGGGCCGGAGATTCTTGTTTGCGGTGAGCACCTGCTCCCGCTCAGCGGCGCGGCTGGCTGCGGCGTCTTGCAGATACTTCGCGGCGTCGGGCGAGACTTTCTTTATCGAGTCCAGCGCCCCCACCAGCTCCACGATGGCGGTTGTAACCTTGCGGGTTGCGGGCGTGTAGTCAGTAGCAACCAGCTTGCCGGTGGCGAAGATGCCCATGAGCGGCTTCTGCAACTCGCCGACCTTGACCTGCATCGTCTCGCCCCCGCCAATATCCTTCTCGACGGTGATGTCTTCTGTAAACCCGGCCTCGTGCGCTGCTTCCTCGATGTCCGCGTCAAGTTCCCGCATCGTGGCGAGGGAGTTCACCTCCGCAAATGCCTTGCGGGCGCGGTTCAGCGCGTTGCGGTCTTCCAGAAGGCTGGGGTCCGCTTTGGCCAGCTCAGTCATCAGCAGGGTGGCCTCGGTAAGAAACCGGGTCATCTTGTTGGCGACAGTCGCCCGGTTGTGGGCGTTGTAGCCCCCGGCCATGAGTTCCATGAGGCTGGCGGATAGCGCGAGGTTCTTCGGCAGTCGGCCAAGAGAACTGAGCGTCCGGCGCACTACGTCGTCCATGGACAGACGAACCGGCTTAGCCTTGGTCTTATCCCTCCTGAACTGCTCAACAGTTTTGCCCTCGGCCTTTGCCCGAGCCCTGAGTTCTTTCTCCCTCTCCTCCTGCTGTTTTCTCGCCTTCTGCTTTTCCTCCAGCTTTTTCTTGAAGGTCTTCTGCTCTACTTTTTCCCGCTGCTCTTTCCGCTTGGCACCGATACGCTCCGCCCGTTTCTTGGTCTCGCCCTGCTTACGTTCCGACCCGAACATCTCCAACTGCTCGCCCGGCTGCGCTTTCATCGGCGACACGTCGGGCATGATGGCGATGGCGTCGTCTACGATCTTTTTGACCGCCGGGATATTTTCTTTTCTCAGCAAGGGGGCTGCCCATGAACCCACTTCGTACGGGGTTTTGGGCTTGCCTTTATAGCTGCCCGCCGCCAGCAGGGGGATGAATTCCTCCACGAACTGGTCAATGCCTTGTTCGCCTTTCAGCGGGAGAGACTGGGGCAAAGCGTTGGCGTCCAGTGCGTCACGCAAGTTGAGGTAGATGGTATCGTCTACCGCTTTCCTCGAATCGGATCGCCACTGCTCAGCTTCCTGAGCGGGCATGACCGTCCGCCCGCTGACCTCTCGCGGCGTGTCCTGCAAGCCGTATTGGTCGATGCGACCATACTTGTCTCGCAGATCGCGGGGGTGAGCCCCACGGAACGTGACGCCTTCGTACCCGGTCAGACCACGGCGGTTGCCGGGCATCTGCTCCTGTTCTTTTTCGAACAGTTCTTTGTTTGGCCGCAAAGTGTCGCTGGCCGGGCGGCGGGTCATGTGGGCGGGGGTGGCCTTGCGAGGGGCCATGGAAGCATGTTCGGGTATTTCGCCCGCTTTCGCCGTTTCCGTAGCGGCAGCATAGGGGCTGACCATACCCGTCTCTCGGGGGACGGCGGCCGTTACCTGCTGCGGATTCCCAGCGCGGTCATATACGGTGGTGGTTTGCTCGGTGGTGGCCGGTAGCTCAGTGGGCGGTGCGGGCTGCTGGTCCGGGCGCTGCATCGTGCGGCGTTTGTCGTGTTCGAGCGCGGCGGCCTCTGCGGCACCGAAGTCCATCGGCAGTGCCATCTGCTGCTCGCCGGTGTACCCCTCCGGCAGCGGGGTGGCGCGGGAAGGCGGAGCCGGGGGTGTAAGCTGCAAGTTCCCCTGACGACTACGGAAGTCATCCTCCGCCTCCTTCTGCGCCTTGTATTGCTGCATGGGGGTAGGCGCACCCTCGTTTACAAAGCCTTTGTAAGCCCCGGGGGCGACTGCGGGCCCCATGCCCGGCAGGGCTCCTTGGGTGCCAGCGGGTGCCGGGGGGCCAACGATGGCAGCGGCGACAGAATCATCGGCCACGCCACGGGTGTTCACGTCTGTCTGGTCGCCAGTAGGCTCAGTGGGGTCGGTGGGGTCGGCCGTCTGGGTGGGGTCGGTGGGCTCGATGGGCTTCTTGTTGGGGTTGCGTATACCCGAGATGCCGCCAATAGTAGCGCCGCCAAGCGCCCCCGCCGCAAACGCATTTTTGAGGCGGGAAAGCCACTCACGTTCCTCCTTCGTGTTGTCGGGGTTTTGTATCTCTTGGGCAACTAGGTTGACTACTTCCTGCCCTGCCTCGGTTAAGCCTTCCGTGAGCCCCTGCACGATCATGTTCTTGCCAACCCGTTTCCACATTTTCGGGCTTTTGCGTACAAATTTCTGCATGAGCAAACTGGCTTCGTCAGAACCCATGCTTCCGAGCATGCCTTTGAAGCGGCCCAGCGCGATGCGTTCCGCGACAATATCCAGTGCAGCGTAGGGGACGCCCGCAATGAGCGCGATCTCATTATCTACAGCATCAGCATCTCCGCCCATCTCCTCGATCAGGTTGCCGTAGACGTCACCGACAGCAACGGGGTAGTTGACCCCTACCTGCCCGGCTAGGGCACCACGCCGCCCTGCTTTTTTCGCAGCTTCCTTTGTGAGTTCCTTACCGGCTCGCTTGGCTAGTTGCTTGGCCCCGATTTTTGCGGCGGCACCACCTACGCCACCACCGACAACAGACGAAGCTGCAAACGGGCCTAGAGAACCGAGGGTATATCCGGCCCACTCAAGGAAGCTGCCGAGCCCCTCGATGTCCTCCCACGTAGTGGCAAGACCTTCAGACAGCGCCTGCGCTCTCTGTTCGTTCTCGGCCGCATACCCAAGAACCCTGTCGCGCTCTTCCGTGTCACCCGTGTAGTCGTTGTACAAGGCCCGGACGTTGTTGAACAACGCCTTCTCGTTCTCCCACCCGGCCTTCCAGCCGCGCGTCATAGCCCAGTCGTCTTCATCCTCCGGAGAGAGGATGGGCTCCGGTTCCTCTACTTCGGGGGGTGCGGCCCGGGCAGGGGGCTCCGACCAGTAGCTCGGGGCTTGGTAGTTCTCGTCTTCGAAGAGAAAGTCGTACCCGCTCTCCTGCGGAGCAGAAGGGGCCGCTTCGTCTTCGAAAAGAAAATCGTAGCCAGACATATTATTCCCCGATCTTACCCCCGGCGGAGCGACGGTAAATCTCTACGTTGCCGTCTTGGACGCCTTGGGCAATAGCCTCCCGGCTCATGTCCAGCTTGCCGTCTTCACCCGGCTGCCTGTAGTCCACGATCATGCCGTTTTTATTTTTCGTCACCTTCGCACCGCTGTTCACAACTGTGGTTGCTCTCTCAAGGTCAGCACCGGTGTTGAATCCGGAGAATTCACCGAAGTCAGCGGCAAGGCCCGCGATCTTGTTCCGGTTCTTTCTGTACTCCTTGTACTCCGCCATATCAGCGTCGAACTGCTCGATGTCTTCGTAGTTTTGCAGGTCAGGCTTAGGGTGCCAGTCATCTAACTCTTGTAAGTACGCCCTGTTTATGGCTGCCCGATCCTTGGTTTTCAGGTCGGTCTTGCTGGTGCCCTTTGCATCAGCGTAGCTTTTGGCGGCCGAGGCTTGGTTCTTGGCGATCTGGGATTTCTTGACCCCCATCTCCAGCGGGTGCAGTTCAGTATCGCGGGCTTCCTTCCGCTTGGAAATGGCCGTCGAAACCTCCTTGGATTCCAAGTCAGCTAACTCCATGGTGGACATGCCGACCAACCGGAACCACTGGTTCGGGTCTTTGGTGGCGTCCTCAACCATCACATCAATCATCTCAGGCGTCAGCACCAGTCCCTGTTCACCTTCAATGGGCTGGCCGTCCTCATCATGCGGGACGGTAGCAAAAGTGCCGTCACCCAGCGACATGACATACTGCATCCCGGAGCCGGGGATCATGTTGATAAGCTCCTGAAGCGCCTTCTGCTGCTCCTCGGGAGTCTGAGCGGCGTGGAACGCATCCCAGTTTTTCTTGACCCCGTTGTAGGAGCGCATCCCGATATTCTGCACGCCAGTGTGGAACTGGTCCTCGTCGATGCCGCCCAGCCGGTACGCCTCGGCGAGCTGGGCCATCTGGCCTTTGAGGGTCGGGCCTTCGTAGGAAATGTCCTGCGTCCCGCCGGACTGCATTTGCCCTTCAGCACCGGGCTGGCCGGGCATCGGAATACCGGTGGCGGAATATGAATCAGACTGATTCCCAGCCATCACGTCGCCGTACAGCCCCCGACCTTTCTTCTCGGCCATGGCAGTGCCGAGCTTCTGGCCCGTTTCAATGCCAGCAGCTAGTGCTCTCCAGTCAGCCATGTCGTCTCCTTATTTCAGCCGCGTAAGGTTGGGCGGCGAGATACCGTATTTCTGGAACATGCTCTGGAACATCGGCATGGACCCCAGTGACATCCGTTCTGGGCGGATACCGTAAAGCTGAGCGGCGTGCTCCCAAGTGTTGGGGTCATA
>Ga0180438_10010417_pt1 | contig 11403 bp, 8 predicted proteins | sample SS_ome_12_FD_132455 | JGI IMG/M metagenome (GOLD analysis project Ga0180438, IMG submission 132455) | Hypersaline lake sediment archaeal communities from the Salton Sea, California, USA - SS_3_D_2 metaG | ecosystem: Environmental > Aquatic > Non-marine Saline and Alkaline > Hypersaline >...
GGGCCTGTGGGTTTCCCGTTCGCCTCCAGTAGCGTAGCAGAAAGAGGAGATTGTGCGGCGTCGGGAACTTGGGCCGGGCGCCAAAGCCGCCGTGTTCAGCATCGAAACGGGCAGCGAGCTGCTGGAAGGCCAAGTCTAGAGTGCTCTCGTCCATTTCGTCGCCCGATGCACTGCGCTGCATCTGTTGCAGCGCGCTCTTGACCTGCCCGCCGATGTCGAGCAGCTCACGGCGCCGGGTCTTCCAGCGCTCCTGGATCGCCGGAATAAGCGACAGCATGCCGACCTGTCCCCAGCGGTTCTCCTTGGGTATGTAGGTCGCAGCGAAAAAGGGGACCTTGGCTGGTGTCATGATGAGGTTCAGCGGCCAGCCGCCGCGACCGGTCATCATTTGTGCCACAGTCATGTACACATCATCGATATCTGGCCGCTCCTCGCGATCAACCTTGACGCTGACAAAGGCCTCATTCATAGCGGCAGCCACTTGCGGATCCTCAAACGACTCATGCTTCATCACGTGGCACCAGTGGCACGTCGAGTAGCCAATGGAGAGGAAGATCGGCTTGTCCTCCAGGCGAGCTTTCTCGAATGCCTCTTCGCCCCACGGATACCAATTGACAGGGTTTTCGGCATGCTGAAGCAGATAGGGGCTTTTCTCGTCCTTCAATTGATTGAGCCGTTCGCCTTGCCCTACAGGCATTGTCTTTCTCTCCCGTGGCATGCTGTATAGACCTTCCTCCAGCTAACAGCGACCGTCCGACTGGCCAAGAGGGATTCAGACTCCAGATGTTCGGCTACGCGTCAGGGCTGTCGCGCCTGCTGAGGTAGTGCATCCCCTCTGCCTCGACGTAGCCCAGCGTCCTGAACAGTTGAAGTGAAGCCTCGTTCCCCGGCTCTATGAGCACTGCGATCACCGTCATGCCTTGTGCCTGTAGCACGCGCTCTGCCTCGCCCACCAAGCGCATGGCGTAGCCCCGACCACGATGCTCCGGCACCACAGCCAGACGGTTGATCCAGCCCTTTCGCCCGTCGTGAGTGACCAGCACCACGCCGACCAGCTCGCCACCGCGCTCCAAGCCGATGACCGTATGAGTGCCGCTTGCTAGCTGGCGCGCAAAAGCTGACCGGCTGTCGCGCCCCTGGGGTCGCACGGAGTGCAGTCCAGCGCGCTCCCACACGGAGATCCATCGCTCATAGTCATAGAGTGACAGCGTGCGCACCGTCTCGCTCATGGACATCGTATCGTTCGCCTTCACGTTCCTCGTCCCCAGGGCAGTGGATGTCTTCCCAGCGCATGGCGCGAGAATTGGGCTGAGAATAACACATTGGCTATACCCTGTCAATCAGTCTACGTTTCGATTCTAGCCCTCGGGGCAGCCGCTCCCGACCCTTGTCAGGCCTGCCGATGTGCGCTACACTGAGGTTGCTTGGCTCGTGATCCTTGCCAGTTGTGTGCCAGGGGGCCTTTCCTTGACCGGCCGAAAGGACAGTATTGACCGAGATATGGCTAGCTCTGTTTGGCGCATGATATCGTCCATGCGTCTTGCCCTGTGGCTCCTCTTTGCCCTGCTTCTGTGCATGGCCCTGGCCTCGCTCCTGCCGCAGATCCCTCCCGGCTTGGACGGGCCGTCCCGCACAGAGTGGATGCAACTGGCCGCGCAGCGCCTCGGCAGACTGTATCCAGCGCTGTCTGTTTCAGGCCTGCTCGACGTCTTCCATTCCCCGTTCTTCGCGGCGTTGGTCGTAGTGCTGGTGCTCAACACCGCGGCGTGCACTTTGCATCGCGCACGTTCGCTGCTGCGAGATCTTCGACAGGGCCACATGGCTGCGCTCGGCACGTTGGTTACCCATCTCGCCGTCATTGGTCTTGCTCTCAGCGTTGCCGCCTCGCAGGCCTTCTCATGGCAACACACCACACTGCCCATAGCACACGGAAAATCGCACGCCATCCCCAGAATGCCTGGGTGGAGTATTCGCAATGATGGGCTACACCTTGTCCTAAACCAGCAGCAGACGTTGGGATACACCGCCCAAGTGAGCCTGCTTCTGCACGGCCAACTCTTGCATCAAGGCGAGATCCGACCCAACGCGCCGCTTCGCGCTGCTCGCACCGGAGTGTGGTTGATATCCTACGAGCCAGGGGTCGCAGTCAAGGCCCGAGACAAACGGGACCAGCCGCTGATCCTCCAGGACGCTGCCGGTCAGTCGACGACCGGCTGGGTCTTTGCCAGTCTGAGCAGTGGGCCAGCGGTCTTTAGCTTGCCATCGGCCGGTATGGACTTTTGGGTATCGGCTCCGCAGTCCCCTCTGGGTCAGGAGCGATTCGCGCTGACAGTTCAACGTGTTTCGACAGGAGAGCTGCTGTGTGACAGGGAGGTCCAGTCCGGTCTCGACGTCGGTCTTGGAGAGATATTCCTGACCCTTCAGGCCGCTCCGTACGGGACATACGGCATCAAACATGACCCAGCAGCAGCGGTACTGCTAGTATCCGCCCTCGCGCTTGTGATCGGTACGAGTCTTACTCTATTCTCTGGCAAAGGCCGTCCATTATGACGAGCATGGAGAACCTTGCACAGTTTGTGGCCGCTGTCGGTCTCGTTGGCGCCGGCGTTGCCTTTCTGACCGCCTTCGCAGCGGAGCTCCCGATCAGATTCGCCTCGCGTCCCGCCGCCAAGCTTGCGCCTCTGTGCCTAGTCGTAGCCCTTGCTGCTCTGATCGTCAGCCTCGGTAGCCGTGGCATCCAGGCCAGGAGATGGCCGGTGGGCAGCCTATACGAGTTCACGCTCCTTCTCTCGTTGTTTCTGGTTGCGGCCTACATTCTGCTGCAGCGCCGTACCCCGCAGGCACAGCTTGGAGCCACCATCAGCATTCTCGCTTTGGCACTCGTGGTTGGTGCCAGCCTCACCCGCCCCACTTCGCTCGACGCCAAGACCCTGCCACCGGTTATGCAGGGTCTGTGGTTTCCGTTGCACACGCTGCTGCTCGCGATCGCTTGTGGGCTGCTAGGATTGGCGGCAAGTGCAGCAGTCCTGCAACTGCTTGCACCACAGTCACAGTGTACAGCCGCTGTTGACTGCAGCATGGATCTTGGCTATGTTGCGCTCAGTCTTGGAATGATCGCCGGCGCCGTATGGGGCGAGATGGCATGGGGCAGCTACTGGACTTGGAGCACGAAGGAAACCTGGACCCTTGCGACCTGGTGGGCGTGCACCATCTATCTGCACGTTCGGCACCGCCGCGCCTGGCGACGATCGCGTGCTCTGTGGATTGCGGCTCTTGCTTTTGCCTTGGCACTCACTACCATATACGTCACACCATCGATGGCGCGATGGACTCGGCTCATCGGGCCGCCCACCTACTAGGTGAGTCAGCAGATTGCTGTGCCAATGACCGCCGTTACTCAGCATCTCTGTTCTCGGAGATATGATAGGTGCGCAACCTCACAAGACGTCAGTTTGTGACTGGTCTCGCCTGCAGCGGCCTGTGTGCCATCGGGGGCACAGCGCTGCTTTCGGCCCTTGGCGAGCAGCGTCCGGCACACGGTGCTTCTCAATCACCGTTCGAGCGCGAAGCTCTCTACTACACACCCTGCAGCGAGAGAATTCGCTGCGAGGCCTGTCACGACCAGATTATCCCATCGAGAGTCCAGTACTGCCATGTGCCACACTCCGACACCTATGTCAAGTGCCAGCTTTGCCCCAGGGGATGTCTCATAGCGGACGGCCATCGCGGGGAGTGCGGTGTGCGAGAGAACCGGGCGGGGCGACTGCACACCCTTGTCTACGGCAACCCATGTGCCGTGCATGCCGATCCCATCGAGAAGAAGCCGTTCTATCACTTCCTTCCGGGCAGTATGGCCCTCTCCATCGCCACCGCCGGGTGCAATCTGCACTGCTTGTACTGTCAGAACTGGCAGATCTCGCAGCGCCGGCCTGAGGAGGTGGAAAGCACCATCCTGCAGCCTGTTGATGTCGTCTCGCTGGCCAAGAGCAACAACTGGCCGGTCATCGCCTACACCTACACCGAGCCTACCGTCTTCTATGAGTACATGTTCGACACCGCTCGTTTGGCCCGTGCTGAGGAACTGCGCAGCGCTGTGATCAGCGCTGGCTACATCAATCAGGCCCCCCTGCGCCAACTCTGTAGCGTTGTTGATGCGATCAAGATCGACTTTAAGGGTTTCAGTGAGGACTTTTATCGGCAAGTATGCAGCGGTACGCTGCAGCCGGTCTTGGACACCATGAAGTCCATCCAGGAGCAGGGTGTTCATCTGGAGATCGTCACGCTCGTGGTGCCAACCCTCAATGATGAAACCGCTCAACTGCAAGCGCTTTGCCGCTGGGTCGTGCAGGAGCTTGGCCCGGATGTACCGCTCCACTTCAGCCGTTTCCACCCGCTGTACAGGCTCACGCACTTGCCGTCCACTCCGGTAGCGAAGCTGGAGGAGGCGCATCAGATCGCGCTCGATGAAGGCATCCACTACGCGTACATTGGCAACGTGCCTGGTCATGCGGCCGACAACACCTATTGCCACAACTGCGGCGAGCTCGTCATCCGACGACTGGGCTTTGCCGTCCTCGAGAATCACGTCGTTGAGGGCCGCTGCGACTACTGTGGCCAGGCGATTCCCGGCATCTGGCAGTGAGAACGGGGAAGGCAGCGCACACATGACACTCAGACTCCCTCACAGGTTGCCCAGGTGCAAGATCACCCGGTACCGCGCCATCAGCTGCGTCGTGCTGTTGGCCGTGGTTCTCTTGCCGTGCCAAGAAGCCCTCGCTGATATGAGACAGGCCGTCCACGGCAACGCAGCGTCTTCTGCAAACCCATGGATCCTTGAAGTGGTTGGGCAGATCGGCGGTGTGACATACGCCGTGGCGGCACTGCCCGACGATCGCGCAGTCGTTGGTGTAGGCCCGCGGATATGGCTGCTCGATCTAAGCGGTAACAACCCTGGGATACTGGGGCAGGGGTGTATCCTGCCCTCGGTCGTCTGGGACATCGCAGTCGAGGATGACCTTGCCATTGTCGCTGCCGGCTACAGCGGCGTCCACTTCTTCGACATCTCTGACCCCACAGCACCAACTATGCTCAGTTCGCTTGGCACGCCGGGTTTCGCCGATGCAGTCGACGTGGAGGGAGATTATGCCTATGTAGCTGCTGGCTTCGCTGGCCTGCAGATTGTGGACATATCAGAGCCAGCGGATCCAACCGTGTCAGGTTTGGTGGACACGCCGCACTACGCTGATGACGTTGTCGTGGCCAGTGGCTACGCCTATGTGGCCGGCGGGAACCGCGGCCTGCGCATCATCGACATCAGCGATGTACAACAGCCTATCGAGGTTGGCCAGTTGCGCACGCAGGAATACGCTTCTAGTGTGGCTGTGTCTGGTCAGCTTGCCTTTGTCACCGACGGTGATCGTGGCGTCAGAGCCATTGACATCACCACCGCACGCTCCCCCCGCGAACTCGGCGTGTACAACACGTTCGGCTACGCCCGCGGGATTGACGTCTGCGGCGAGCGCGCGTTCGTTGCAGACGGTGCGTCAGGGCTGCAGATTCTCGACATCAGCGATCCCGCTGAGATGCAATGGTTGGGCCTTGTCGACACGCCCGGCTACGGGCGATCAGCCGTTGCAGCCTCGTGCACGAATGCTGGAGCCTCAACCGTGTACGTCGCGGACGAACGGATGGGACTGCGCATCATTGATGTTTCCAAGCCCCAGCCGGCAGAACGCTCATCCTTCCTGACAATCGGCTACGCGAGTGATGTCGCTGTCTCTGACTGGCGGGCTTTCGTCATCAGCGGGCCGGCAGGAATGCAGATCCTCAATTGCGGCGAGCCATCACGTCCCGTTCTGATAGGCTCCATCCAGACGGCCGGGCAGGCACGGGCGGTTAGTGCGTGCGGCGAGCACGCCTTTGTGACCGACGGCCTCGGTCTCAATGCGATAGACGTCTCGAACCCAGCTGCTCCGAGTTTGAGTGCATTCTCTGCAACGCCTGGGTTGGCACTGGGCATCCAAACGGTGGCGGACCGAGCCTACGTCGCCGCTGGCACGGCTGGACTGCGCATCTTCGACATCTCCGAACCAACACAGCCCACCGAGGTTGGCTGGCAGGCAACGCCAGGATACGCCACTGCCGTGGCAGCGTCAGGCACGCGTGCCTACGTGGCCGACGATTCGCAGGGCTTGCGCATTATCGAAGTCTCGGACGCAGTGCATCCTGAGGAGATAGGTTCAGCCGCTGTGCCTGGGCGAGCACTGGACGTGGCCGTGGCAGGCAAACATGCCTACGTCGCGGCACAGGCAGCCGGGCTGCGCATCTTCGATATCAGCAGACCAGACCACGTCCCAGAAACGGCAGCGGTGGCCTCACTTGCCGATGCTCGGAGCGTCGCTCTGTATGGCCCGGTCGCCCACGTAGCCAACGGTGCGACCGGCGTGCACCTGATCGGTGTCTCAGACCCGGCTCTGCCCCGCCAGATCGGACACTTCGACACCCCAGGTGATGCTGAGAACGTAGCCGCGACTGCAAGACACGTCTACGTCGCCGACGGCAGAGGCGGCCTGCTCGTGTTGCGTCTCATCCTGAGTGAGACATACCTTCCGCTCATACGCTACAAGTGAGCATAGGCCTGTGGTCGTCAGGCAGCTGGGCACTCTGTGACCCTGGCGGATGCGCCAATGAGCCGGCCAACGCTGCAGCACTTGACTTGTCGGCAGCATCTGGCCTATCGAGCTTTGCCGCCGGAGCGGCTGAGGGTACAATCAATCTGGTCACCGCCTCATCGCGCCAGCAGGTGCTGCGCGAGGGCCCGGGGGCACTCGTTCACATGCGGAGGAAACATGCCGTCAACAAGATCCCAGCGCATTCCGCCCTTTATCGTGATGGACGTTCTCGAGCGAGCCAAGGAGCTGGAGGCTGCTGGCAATGAGGTGATCCACCTCGAGATCGGTGAACCCGACTTTGAAACACCGCGCAAGATTCGCGAAGCGGCTATCACCGCCATTCAGCGCGGTCATACCCACTACACGCACAGCCTCGGCATCCTGCCCCTTCGCCAGGCAGTCGCGACGCACTACCTGAGGCGTTATGGCGTCACCATCTCACCCGATCAGGTCATCGTGACCATGGGCACCTCGCATGGTCTTCTGCTGACACTCTGCTCGTTAATGGACCCGGGCGACGAAGTCATCCTCTCCAACCCCTCATACGCCTGCTATCCCAACTTTGTGCGCTACCTGGATGGCAGGGCGGTCTCCGTTCCCGTATATGCTGAGGAAGGATTCGTGCTGCGCCCGCAGGCCGTCCGTGAGAGGATCACTGAGTGTACCAAGGGCATACTGATCAACTCGCCTTCCAATCCGACTGGCAACCTGCTGCCTGAAGGGGCACTGCAGGAGATCGCGGCATTGGGAACCCATGTGATATCCGACGAAATCTACCACGGACTGGTCTATGGGGAAAGGGAACACTCGATCCTCGAGTTCACCGACCGGGCTTTTGTGCTGAATGGATTCTCCAAGCTCTACGCCATGACCGGTTGGCGTCTTGGGTATATCATCGCTCCGCCCGAGTTCGTGCGCCCCATCCAAAAGACCCAGCAGAACCTGTTCATCTGTGCCAGTTCAGTTTCGCAGTGGGCTGGTCTCGCCGCGCTGACTGAGGAGCACCCCGAGGTTTCACAGATGGTCAACACGTACGATCAGCGCAGGAAGGCCATGATTACGGGTCTCCGCGAGTTGGGCTTTGGTGTCGCGGTTGAACCTACCGGCGCCTTCTACGTCCTTGCCGATGCCCGAGGCATCGGCTGCACGGACTCTTACAAGCTTGCTTTCGATATTCTCGAGAAAGCCAAGGTCGCCGTTGCCCCGGGTATCGACTTTGGCTCGAACGCCGAGGGTTTTCTCAGATTCTCATATGCCAACTCGCTCGACAACATAGAGCGCGCCTTCGCTCGCTTGAGTCAGTATCTTGAAACGTGCGACATGCTTCGTGTCTAGGCCCTGCTGGTAGGATACACAGCTCACCTGCCACCGCCTGAGACACGGGCATCTGCACAAAGCGGTTGTGTCCTGGCGACCGATTGAAGGAGGCTTGTCCCAGTGCTGCACAAGGGCCTCGTCATGTTGACCTGGCTGAGCTTGCTGCTGTCGATACCTCTTCTCGTCGCCTGTGCAGCGCCTTCCCCATCACCAACCGCTGTGCCGAAACCGTCTGCTACAGCATCGCCCACTCCGACGAGGCCAGCACCCATTGTGCGGCCACCGGCCGTGGTCGGCGCCTTCTACCCCGATGACCCTGCTGAGTTGGAAGCAATGGTGGATGGCTTCCTGAAACAGTCGCGCCAACTGCCACAGGAACCCCTGGTACTCATCGCACCGCATGCCGGCTATGTCTACAGCGGCGCTGTGGCCGGCAGCGCTTTCGCCCAGCTGCGGGGCCGAAAGTACGATGTCGCCGTAGTGCTCGGCACTAATCATCACATCGCTGGCCTTCAAACGATGGCCATCTGGCCGAGCGGAGCCTATTCAACCCCGTTGGGTCTGATGCCCATTGACAGCGAGCTGGCACAGCGGATCATGGAGGCCGCCCCCGACTACTTCGTCGCCAACCGGCAGGCGCAGCTGCCAGAGCACTCCATCGAGGTGGAACTGCCCCTTCTCATGCGCGCAGTAGGCTCAATACCCTTTGTGCCGATCCTTGTTGGCCAGCCATCATGGGAGAACTTGGAACAGCTCGCGGACGTCCTCGCCTCGGCACTGGAGGGGCAGCGAGCGGTCATCATCGCTAGCACTGACATGTCTCACTACCCCAATTATGAGGATGCTGTTGAGGTGGACGCCTCTACCCTGCTTTCGATCGCCTCACTGGAACCCGAGGCCGTGATGCGCAACGCACAGATCTGGATGGCACGCGGCGTGGACAACCTAGTTTGCACCCTGTGTGGCGAGGGGCCAACGATCCTGGCCATGATGGTGGCGCAAAAGTTGGGGGCGACCCGTGCAACGGTCCTGCAGTACGCCAATTCCGGCGATCTGCCCTTTGGCGACAAGAATCACGTAGTGGGCTATGGAGCGGTGATGTTCTGGGAAGGCCAGACATTGAGGCTTGACCAGCGTCAGCAGGAGTGGCTGCTACAGCAGGCCCGCGAGGCATTGGAGCAGCACCTGAGCACCGAGACCGCCGCTGTAGTGACCACGACTGAGCCAGCACTGCTGCAGCCCAGCGGCGCGTTTGTGACCCTGAAGAAGCAAGGCCAACTTCGCGGCTGCATTGGGAGTCTGTCTGGCAATCGCGAGTTGTACCGCACGGTTCAGGAAATCGCTGTCGCTGCAGCCACACAGGACCGCCGATTCGCGCCCGTGGTCCTGCAGGAGCTCCTTGAGCTGACAGTCGAGATTTCGGTGCTGTCTCCCCTTGAGTACCTGAAGGATCCGAGTGACGTACGGGTCGGACGCGACGGCTTGTACGTTTCTGCAGGGCCCTACTCTGGCGTGCTGCTACCCCAGGTAGCTACCGAGCAAGCCTGGAGTCGCGAGGAGTTCCTGAACCAGGTGTGCGTCAAGGCGGGGCTCGCTCAGGATGCTTGGCAGCAAGGCGCGATTCTTTACCGCTTTGAGGCACAGGTGTTCAGCGAAGAAGAATGAAAACGACTGTTGCTGATCGCCTCTCTTGGGCGAATGAGCCCCGCATGCAGCGTGGACCCCTGCCCTTGTTGTCTGACGCGGAAAGATCCCCCGCGTCAGTAGGTGACTTCCTTGCCAGCCTCCGTGATGCGCTCGAGCGTGTTAGTCTCCTGAGGCCGGTCAAAGCCGGGCTGGATATCGCCGTGAACCGTGTAAGGTCCCAGGCTCGGCCAGTATCCGGGAGTCAGGCTCGAGACGAATTCCATGTCCGTGATGCACTTGGGGCCCTTGTAGCCATACTTCCACGGTAGAATCAGCCGAAGTGGTGACCCATACGGATCGGGGAGGAACCCATCGTCGATGCGATAGGCGAGCAGCACACGGTCGCGCACCAGGTCTTCGACAGGCAGGGCTTCCCAGTAACCATCTCCGCACGTGAAGCGTACAAACTGCCCTTCTAGCTGCGGCTTGGCCTGTTCCATCAAGGCAGCCAGCGTGAAACCAGTCCAGGCCGCTTTCCACGACCAGCCTTCGACGCACACCATGCGCGAAACCTGCTCCACGACAGGTAGCTGCTGAATGTCCTCAAACGTCAGTGTCAGCGGCTCGCGCACTAGACCGCTCACTGCCAGACGCCACTCCTCCGGCGTGGGGGGGACAAAGGACCTGAAGTAGCGAATATTGCGGTCTGGTCGATTCTCGTTGCGTACGGCTTGGCCTCGCACGAGCGTCGGCCCCGCTGCCAGCGTTTGCGCCGGGGTTGGACTGGGGCTCGATGTTGGCACAGAGGTCGTGCTCGGCTGCTGGCCCAGGCAGGACGCGAGGAATGCTCCTGCTGTGCCCGTGATCGCCAATTCGATGAATTTGCGTCTGCTGATGGGTTTCACCATTCACCTCTTCTTTGTCGAGGCTTCCGGACCGCCGATTTTCAGGACTATTATAGTCCTGATTATCCCAATAGTCAACCTGGCTTCGGAGCCTCCATCGTGACCTTCCACAGACGCTTGCTCTCTCGTCCCTACTTTTTGCCATTGAGGGCAAACAAGCTATAATCCGCACGCAGTTCTAGCCTTGAGGAGGAGACCCAAATATGTCCTGGCGGCACAGTATCGTTCTGGCATCGCTTCTTACCATCTCAGCACTTGGGGCCGGATCGGCCCTGGCGCAGGACCCCTGCCCTGGCAACCTCGTCGCCAACGCCAGCATTGAAGAGGGCTCGCGGAGCACAGCCGCCCTTGGCACCCGGCCCGCATCCGTCGTAGCCAATGCGTGGATTCCATGGAGCGTCTGGGGCTACTCGGTTCACAGCCACGAGGCAGAGTTCGAAGTTGAGGATACCTCACGCCTCGGCCGCTACTCGACCTACCGCGTGCACTCCGGACAGTTCTCACAAAAGTTCTCGACGACCTACGGCGTTCACAATGCCGGCATGTATCAGCGTATTGCCGTGCCCGAGGGCAGCAAGGTTACCTTCTCGATGTGGGTTCAGATCTACACCGGCCAAGAGCAGCTCCGCTCGAACCAGGAGTACATCTCCGACCTCAGCGCGCCCGGCAACTACCGCGTGTATGTTGGCATCGACCCCTACGGTGACGAACCCGTCGGATTCGGTGCGCCACCTTCCGAGCGCACCGTTTGGTCTGACCCTGTACTGGACAGGGAGACTCGCCGCTTTGACGACGCCGGATTACCGTACGATGCGTGGGTTCAGATCGAGGTGACGGCGCAGGCAGAAAGCGACCACATTACCGTCTACACTCGCGGCGAGCCC
>Ga0180438_10010418_pt1 | contig 11402 bp, 15 predicted proteins | sample SS_ome_12_FD_132455 | JGI IMG/M metagenome (GOLD analysis project Ga0180438, IMG submission 132455) | Hypersaline lake sediment archaeal communities from the Salton Sea, California, USA - SS_3_D_2 metaG | ecosystem: Environmental > Aquatic > Non-marine Saline and Alkaline > Hypersaline >...
GTACGCGGTATTCGATATCGGGGTCTGTGAGGCCATCAATGGTGGCACTCTGGTGGTGGATGACTGGGTTTGCGCCGGCAACGAGGACACCAACGTAAGTTCCGGCTTGAAGTTCGGAACGATTCATGCGGACAACACTCCATCTTCTTGTACTGTCACCAATCGCCGAGTTTTCTGGGCAAGGAACACTGGAGTGTTCGGTGGTGGTGGCACCGAATTGTTGGTCAACCAGTACGGACTCTACATCGATTCGTTGACAACTGGCAGCACGATCAACTGCGGTATTTGGATCGAAGGAGCAACTGGCGCAACCAACGACTATGGCATCGTTCTTGATTCTGACTTGGACGATGGTGGGGCCATCTGGTTCGGCGACGGGCAGGATGCGCGGATGTACTACGATGGGACGAATCTCATCGTGGATCCTGATGTGGTCGGTACTGGGCGTGTGCTCATCGGTGTGACTGGCGACGATGATATGCTGCTCAATGACATCGAGATTGACGGAGATCTCAACCACGACGGTACGCTGGTGGGCTTCTACGGAGTTGCTCCGGCGGCACGTCCTGCCGCGTACACTCAAACCTATTCAACAGCGACGCGTACGCACGCGAATCCTACTGCGGCCGCTCTCACTGACAGTTCCGGTGGCACAGCCTCGCAGACCATTGGTGCCGTGTCAGGTAGTGGTGCGGATGCTGCCATCAACGACAATTTCGCAAGTGTGACGGATGAGATCAACAAGCTCATCACCGATCTGGCCAATGTGAAGCAGATCGCGAACCAACTCATCGATGACGGACAGGCCAACGGTCTGTTCCAGTAGAGAGGAACCTCTAATGGCCCTTCGCTTCTACGAAAGACGAGACTGGCTGGACCCCAAGATCTTGAAGCTGTGGGCGGATCCTGAGGACTACGATCAGGCAGCCATGCAAGAGTACCTTAGTCGTCTTGAAACTTTGGCAGCGTTGGATGATGAAACACTGCTGATTCTGGCGAATGATCAAGCTGGCATAGGGAATGTGCGCGACGTACTCCAGGCTGAAATCGACCGGTACAAGGACATTCTCGACTTCTTCGATTATGAGAAGACTCCGCAGACTTTCCAAACAGCTGACGGTACTTGGTTCACCCCGGAAGCAGTCGAAGCGGTGTGTGGGGAAGATGTTGATCAGGGTGCGGATTTGATCCTTGACGCAGACCACAACACGTACTGGCAACACAGTGTGGACGAAGAGCATCAGATCGATTTCCGTGTGCGCAGCTACTTGAAGAAGATGACCAAGGTTCGATTCCGTCGGTTCTCCAATGAACGAACTGAGCTGAACAACCTGACGATCTCAGCTGCATGGACTTTGGGCGCACTGGACAACCCATCCAACGTCGTGGCAACTGGCGCTACTCTCTCCACCGTCGCAGATTGGAACGAGGTTGAATTCACTTCACCCAAGAGAGCAAAGTATCTTCGATTGTCTGGCTTCGGATCGGCACATGCAAGCAACCATGCACGAATTCGCACCGTTGAGGTGTGGGTGACAGTACACGAATACAAGTAAGGAGAGGCACAATGTCACAACCCCAGCACGTTGCAGTTCCGGTTCAGACCTGGTCAACCACGATTGAGTTGTTGACCACCGAGCTCCCCATGAAGAAAGTGGAGGCGTTGGTCAACTCACTTCGCCAGTGTCAGCCGGTCAACATCGGACCGCAGCCGGTTCCCGATGCAGGAGACGGCAAGGAGGACTAGATGCCTCGCATCAGTGCGCTCTTCACGAACAACGGTGTTCCGGTCACCACACCTGCCAACACGCCGACGATCCGTATCCGTCGGCAAGACACGCAGGCGTTGGTTGTGACCGATGCGGCCATGACTGAACAGGGTGATGGGCTCTTCACCTACGACTTCTCCGAGGATCCCACGTTGGAGTACGTGTTCCGTTGCGATGGGGATCCCACCGCTGCGGGACAGACGACCGTCTACGAACGGTATGTGTCCGGCTCCTTCTCCGGCATCACCGAGACGCGCATTGAGACGGACATCCCAGCAATCCTCGTCGACACGGACACCACCATCCCTGGGCTCATCGCCGCTCTCAACGATCTCTCAGTGTCAGACATCTTGACAGCGGTGTTGGGCTCTGGGGAATCGGTGGACGTTGCGTTGTCACGCCTCGATAACATCGACACTTCTGTCACGACGACGATTCCGAATGCCATCGCGGCGCTCAACGACATCTCTGTGGCGGACATTTTGGCTGCTCTCTTGACAAGTGGGGAAACGTTGGATGTTGCGCTGTCACGACTCGACAACATCGATGCGGATGTTGCGACCAACATTCCCGCTCTGATCGCAGCGCTGAACGACCTGAGCATCGCGGACGTGCAAACGGCGCTGACAAACCAGGGGTACACGGCTGGAAGAGCGCCGAATCTCGACAATCTGAACGCAGCCATCACCACGCGTGCCACGGTGGCAGACATCTTGGCGGCGATCCTTGGCTCAGGTGAAACTCTCGATGTCGCGTTGTCTCGTCTTGACAACATTGATGCGGATGTGGCAACGAACATTCCGGCGCTCATTGCTGCCTTGAATGATTTGAGCACCGCAGATGTCCAGACAGCGTTGACGAATCAAGGGTACACAGCGGCAAGGGCACCGAATCTCGATAATCTGGATGCAGCGGTCTCAACGCGTGCGACACCAGCCGATATCGCAACTGCGTTGGCCACGCTCAATGACATTTCGACTGCGGACATTTTGGCAGCAGTGCTTGCCTCAGGTGAATCGGTAGACACGGCGCTGTCGAGACTCGACAACATGGATGTGGCTGTCGAGAAGATTCGCAAAGTGACCACGAACAAGGTGGTCGTGAACGGTACGGACACGCTTGTCACTGTGTACGAAGATGACGATGTGACACCTGCCTTCACCTTCACCATCAGTGGCGATCGGCGGACGAGGACTCCGTAATGGCGAATCCCATCAGTGTCTTTCCGGTCTTCGTGAAGAACGAGGTGTATCCGAATCCCGCAACGGGTCCTGGTCGTGTGGTTGTTGGAATTGATGTGACGATAGAGTTCCTTCAGATCACAGTCGCCATCGCAGGGAGTGACAACATGTCTTGTAGCGTAACCGAAGAGAACATCTGTCGGAAGCGTGGTGACACCTGGCCGTTCCAGATCACCATCACCGATACGGATGGTGTTGCGATCGACATCACAGGTGACACGTTCTTGTTGACTGTCGATCCAAGCCCAACCCCTCCGGATGCAACCAACAATCTTTTCCAATTGGCTGGTGTCATCACCGATGCACCGAATGGTGTTGTAGAGTTCACTCTCACACCGAGCCAAGCGGATCAGACACCGGCGACCTACTACTACGACGTACAGCAGACGGAAGCAGTCAGCGGAGACATCCGGACCATCCTGCAAGGCGAGTGGGAAGTCAGGCAGGACATCACGAAGTAGGAGGCCGACATGGGACAGGTAGGCCAAGTCACGATTCAAGGAACGGACTACGACATCTATGGCACGCATGCCGATGCCAAGGTGTACTTCAACGCATACAGTGGGACCTCTTCCTTTCTCGCTGCTGCGAACCAGGAGCAGCTCAAGCTTCTCGTCACAGCAACACGGATGATGGATCGTCAGCCTTGGCAGGGTCTCCCGACCGATCAGACAACGCCCCAACCCTTGGAATGGCCGCGCACGGGTGTCATCGATCGGAACGGTGCAGCTGTGGATGACAGTGAGCCACCCGACAAGATCGAGTGGGGAACCTACGAGCTCGCAGAGGCAATCGCCGCAGATTCTACAGTGCAAACGACCTCCAATTCTGGCACCAATGTCAAGAGAGACAAGCTTCGGCAGAAGGTCGGTGACCTGGAAGAAGAGACCGAAACCGAATACTTCAAGGGGACTGCATCTGGATCTTCAGCCGCTCCTCGGTTCCCGACCATCGTCAACGAGCTCGTTCGAGAATATCTCCAGTCAGGTGCTGGACTGATCGGAATCTACGGTTCTGGCACAGACTTGGATTCCTACTTCGATGGCTACGACTGGGGTCGTACGCGAGGCCTGCGATGACCGTTGCTCTTGATCTTGGGATCCCGGCGACACGGCAATGGATGGAGCTCAACCAGCTTCTTGACGCTGCCGAACCACGCATCCGTCGCCGGTTCCTTCAGCTCCTCGCCCAATCACGTGACATGGTCACGATCGAAGAGATTGCGACACTCGTCGAGGCCGGACAGTATCTTGAGGCCATGTCGGTCATGGAGAACGTGGCGCCTGGGCTTCACAACAGTCTGGTTGAGGTGTATGCCCAGGCAGGGCTGAATGCAGCTCTCTTCATCACGGAGACAGCCAAGACACCGGTCGAGTTCACACTGTTGTCAGACGAAGCAGTGAACACACTACGAACCCATCGGATGCGGTTGGTAAGGGAGATCACCCAGCAAACGCAGGCAGCCATGGTGGAGACAGCTCAGGCAGCCATCGCGGAGGGGGCACACCCGTATGAGACGGCACGCCGGATCAAGAATGGGTTGGGGCTGACACAGCACCAGGCGCAGTCGGTCAACAACTATCGGAGTCTGCTTGAGCGAGGGTCCAAGTCGGCCTTGCAGCGGGAGCTCCGTGACCGTCGTTTCGATCGAACAGTGGAGCGGGCGATCCGCGAACGTCGACCGTTGACGTCGGAACAAGTCAACCGAATGGTTGCTCGTTACGAGCAGCGCATGATTCAACATCGTGCCAAAACCATCGCCCTCACAGAGTCACAGAGCATGTTGCACGAGGGCGAGGAGGAGATGTTCGAACAGGCGGTCAGAGAGAAGAAGATTCAGCGCAAGCAGGTTCTTCGGACGTGGCGAACTGCCGGAGACATGCGAGTCCGTGATTCTCATGCACCTATGAATGGGCAACAGCGGTTCATGGGCGATCTCTTTGTGACAGGAGCTGGTCGTTATGTGCGATGGCCAGGTGACGTCAACGCTCCAGCCAGCGAACGGATCAATTGTCGCTGCGTGCTACAGAGGCGTGTCCTGCGTGGCTGAGTTATACTTTGCCCAAGATTGACCTTCCTGTAGATAGGAATCGAGGTCATGAAACGATGAGCGAAGAGTTCAGGACCGAGGCGCAAGTCTACAAGGTCGACGAAGAGCTCGGGTTGGTGTTCGGGTTCGGGATCGTTTCCATGCAGAATGGAGAACCCTACTTCGACAAGCAGGGAGATCACATTCCGGAAGAGGCGATGCTCGAAGCAGCGGCAGACTTCATGCTCAACAGCCGAATGACAACGGACATGCATCAGAAGGATGACGACGGCAATGCATCAGCCGATGGTGATGTCGTCTTCGCCTTCCCGTTGACTTCGGAGGTTGCCAAAGCCTTCGAGATCGAAACACCTCGCACCGGTCTCATGGTGGCCATCAAGCCCAGTCCCGACGTTCTCGCCAAGTTCAAGGAAGGCAAGTACACCGGATTCTCGATCGGTGGAACCCGAATCGAGGACGAGGAGGTCTCGGAATGACTGCGAAGGTACGACAGCGAACCCTGATGCCCAATCTGGTTCTTCCCGCCGATCAGCTCGGCCAAGCACCGACCATGGCTTCCGGGATCACCAACGAAGCACAGCCGTTGGTCATCCGGCGTGAGCGCATCGTTCTGGATGGAGTGACCGTGGCCATCACAGCAGCGCTCGACTACGTTGCGCAGGAGCTCTTGACGTTGGCCAACACCAACGCCATCATCTTCGGCACTGTGGTCAATCTGGTGGGTGTCGGAGACGGAACAGGCGTGGACACGATCGAGAACGTGGACATCGCCGTCGGAACCGTGGCCACGACCAGCACGGACTTCTCGAATGCCGGTGAAGACAACCTTTGCGAGAAGATCGACCTGACCGCCGCAGGTGTTGGCCAAGGCGACAGTCTCGACAACACCACTCCGGCGCTGGTCTTCGTCGGTGCAGCCGCCGACAACAAGATCTACCTGAACATGGCTTGCGCCATCACCGCCGATGGAAGCGTCACCTTCACTGGAACCATCGACGTCTTCTGGGCCGATCTCGGAGTTGCGTCGTAGGAGGTTCACATGCCGGAAAAAGGCTGCGCAGGTGGCCGCCGACGGATGCGCAAGTTTCGGATCAACGAGCTTGCAGCCGTAGACAGTCCGGCCCAAGAACCGGCTCTGGCGGTGCTCATGAAGCGAGACTTCTCAGCCGAGCAGCGGAAACAACTTGCCGAAGAGGGCAAGGCTCTGCCGGATGGATCGTTTCCGATCGTGACACGTGGCGACCTCAGCAATGCCATTCAGGCATTCGGTCGTGCGGGAAATCAAGGACGAGCTGCGAGACACATCAAGGCTCGTGCCAAGGCGCTGGGAGCAGAGGACATGCTTCCGGACGAAGGACTTCTTTCGAAAGCGGCCGACTCGGCCGACAACCAAGGAGGCACTACCATGCCCGATCCCAAGGACCAGACCAAGGAACTCGAGGCGGTCCAGAAGGAGAAAGAGGAGCTGGCGAAGAAGCTCGCACGTGCCGAGTCGATCAATCAGCTCCCCGCCGACCAGCGCGCTCACTTCGACAAGCTGGACGAGGAAGGTCAGGACGAATTCCTCAGCATGACGAAGGCGAAGCGCAAGTCGACCGTCGAGAAGGCTGCCAAGGAAGCGGACGATCCGGTGGTCTACACCGATGCGGACGGCATCGAGTACCGGAAGTCCGACGATCCGCGTCTGATCGCAGGAGCGAAGCGGAACGATCTTCTGGCGAAGAAGCTGGCAGATTCCGAAGCGTCTCGCGAGAACGACCGCATCGAGAAGCGGGCGAAGGAAGAGCTCCCGAACTATCCGGGCGAGACTTCGATCCACGCCGAGATCGTGAGAGCGGTCGAAGGCATCGAGGACGAAGAGACTCGGAAGGCAGCGTTCGCCGCCATCAAGGCAGGGAACGAGGCGCTCGGGAAGAGCTTCGTGGAGATCGGTGGCCACGACAATCGCGTCGAAGTCGGCGGTCCCGAAGCGCAGCTCGACAAGCTCGCCAAGGACTACGCGAAGGCGAACAAGGTGAGTGAGCCCGAGGCGTATGCCAAGGTTCTCGAGACCGAGGAAGGCCAGAGGTTGTACGCGGAGTACACCGGCGACAACCAGGTCAACTGACCACAGCAAGCCACAACGGAGGATTCTCTCATGGCTTCGTACGACAACGTCAGAACCATCAGCGCCGTCGCGGATGTGGACCTGAGCTCTCTCGCGTACCACTTCGCGAAGTTCGGTGCCAACGGCAAGGCTGGCGATGCGTCGGACATCACCGAAGGTGATGCTGTCGACGGTATCATCGGTGAAGCGGTCGAAGCGGACGACGTGTTCCCGCTCATCGTCCCCGATGGCTGCATCGCGATGGTCATGGTCGGTGCCGCAGTCGCGCAGGGCGCCAACGTCATGACCAATGCCGCTGGCCGCGCGATCACCGCAACGGCAACCAACACCATCATGGGTGTGGCTCTGGATGCCGGTGCCGCCAACGGCGACATCATCCGCATTCAGTTCCACAACAAGGGACTCGCCACCTAGTCGGGTCGTGAGCAGGAAGGAGTGAAAGATGCCTGTCATCCAGCCGAGTCGGTCGGACGTTCATGTCAACAGACCGCTCACCAACATCTCGATCGCGTTCTTGCAGCGAGCCGAGAATTTCGTGGCCGATCGGGTGTTCCCCAACATCCCCGTGGCCAAGCAGTCGGATCGTTACTTCACCTATGATCGCGGAGAGTTCAACCGCGACGAGATGGAGTTGCGAGCTCCCGGGACGGAGTCTGCCGGTGCAACCTACACCATCGACAGCACTCCGACCTACTTCTGCGAGACTCGGGCGCTGCACAAGGACATCGCCGATCCGATCCGCGCGAACTACGATTCTCCGCTCGCGCCCGATCGCGAGGCAACGGAGTTCCTGACGCACAAGGCGCTGATCAACCGCGAGGTCAACTGGGCAGCTGCCTATTTCACGACCGGTGTATGGACCACCGATCTGGAAGGTGTGGCAGCCGGTCCGGGAGCCGGTCAGTTCCTTCAGTGGAACGACGCGAATGCGACACCCATCGAGGATGTCCGCACCGCCAAGCGCACCGTGCTCGAGTCCACCGGCTTCATGCCGAACAAGATGGTTCTCGGGCGTCCGGTCTTCGATGCTCTGGTGGATCATCCGGACATCGTGGCTCGACTCGATCAAGGCCAGACTCCTGGCGGACCGGCATTGGTCACCAGGATGCGGCTCGCGGCGATCTTCGAGCTCGATGAGGTGATGGTGATGGACGCCATTCAGAACACCGCAGCGAAGGGTGCAACGAACGTGCATGCCTTCATCGGTGGGAAGCAGGCTCTCCTCACCTACGCAGCTCCCGCTCCGGGCATCATGGTGCCCAGCGGTGGCTACACCTTCTCGTGGACCGGCCTCCTCGGGGCTTCGGCATACGGGATGCGCATGAAGCGGTTCCGGATCGAAGAGCGGGAGTCCGATCGGGTGGAGATCGAGAACAGCTACGATCAGAAGCTGATCGCAGCGGATCTCGGATACTTCTTCTACACTGCCGTGGCTTAGACGCGTTGGCCCGCGTCCGGGGGACCGGGACTGCTGCCCCTCCCGGTTCCGGTCCCCTGTCACGGTGAGGGGAGCAGAACAGATGGCCAGACAGACGGTGAGACGAGTGCGCCATTGGCGCCAGCGGTTCAACCCGGAAGCCGAGTTCGTTTGGGCTCGGCCAGTCACCTTCGATGGTCGGCACAAGAAAGCTGGCACGAAGGTCGACAAGCGGAAGTTGCATCCGAACAAGCTTCGACGCTTGTGGTTTTCTCGCTTCATCGAAGAGGCCAACTGGAAGGCTCCGGTGGTGCACAACCCGTTCGCCAAGGAGGCGGAGCGTGTTGTCGCAGTGGGGTGATCATCGATGGCGCTTGACTACACAGCTCTGGCGGCAGTAGCCACGCGCCTCATCGGTGAGAACGGTCGTGCCATCACACTTCGCCGAGAGTCGCGAACTCCTGACGATCCCGCAAAGCCTTGGGGACCGTCAGACACCACAGCGGCAGTTGCGGGGAGTGCTGACGGTGTACAGGCGATCGCTGTAACGGGTGTGTTCTTGGACCTGGAACGAACCGATCGCCAACTCACCCAGGCGGAACTCAAGCAGTCGCGCGTCCTCATCGGTCCTGATCCCGACATCCCCGAGGAGATGGGACCGGACTGGGTGGTCGACGATGGAGATCGCCGGTTCGAAGTGGTGAGCTCCAAGCCCATCAATCCAGGCGACACGCTCTGCTACTACGAACTGTTGGTGACTGTCTGATGGCCGGTCTCACGCCCAAAGGATTCCGCGATGCGCTGTTCACAGCGTTCGACTCCTACTGGGCTGATCGGACGCCTGTCGCGTGGCCGAACAAGCCATTCGATCCTGACTCTGTTGGCGAGGACAACGATGCTGCCTATGTGAGTCCGGTGCTACAGGGGCTTCCAGAGGGTCAAAGACCAATTGGCGCATCTGGCTACTTCGAGCGTCGGGGTCTTGTCATCGTCAACATTTACACCCGAACAGGCACTGGCACAGACAAGTCCGCGGAGTTGTCAGACGATGTACTTGAGTTCTTCGAGGATCCGGCTCCCGACGTCGCGGAAGCGGTCTTCAATCGACTTGGTGTTCAAGAATTTCCTCCGGGGGAGGCTTGGCAGCAAGTCAGTGTGACAGCAAGTTACCTATACTTTACCGATAGAGGCGCATAGCCCAGAACGGAGGACAACCCATGCCTGTCCAGCCTCGACCGTCCGATACCTTCACTCGTGGGAACCTGATGTATGGGTTGCCGATCGTGGACTTCACGCCTCTCGAGAGTGGGGTCTATGGCACCACTGTGCCGCTCGGCATCCTGTCGGAGGCCTCGTTTCAGAAGGTGGTCGAAGTTCTTCAGCTCCCCCGAGGTGACTCGGGACCCATCACGATCGACCGAGAGATCGTGTCGCGATTGGAGCATTCGCTTTCGGTCCAGACCTTCAACTTCCGTAGCGACATCGCTCAGTACATCTTCGGCGCGTCCACTCTGACCAGTGTCTCGGCCGATCCGACCAAGTCGGTCACCGGCGACTCCGTCAATCTGCCTCCCACGGATCCGTTCAATCGGTTCGTGGATCTGGCCAACGGAGATCTCGACGAATCCACGGTGGCGGTCACCTGCGACACGATCACCGACGAGGCAGTCGGAACCGGCGACGGTGCCAGTAACGACTACCAGTTGGACTACAAGATCGAGGATGCGGCCGATGTGTCAAGCATCACGGTCGGTGGCACTGCCTACACACCGGTGAACAACGGTTCTGAGACCGGAGTTGGCAACGAGGCGCTGCTCATCGTCGGCGAGACCGACGGTGCACATCCGACCGGCTCCGGTTCCATCGTCTTCGAGGTGGGTGGCGTGGCGACCGCTCCGGCGAGTGGGGCGGCCATCTTGGCGACCTACACGCCTGGCTTCAGCGGCGCAGACTTCACGCTGAACACGGACTTCCAGGTGGATCCGTACCTCGGTCGCATCCGGTTCTTGGATCCGGCAGGCGCGGACAATTCGCCTTTCCGGGCCACCGGTGAGTCGCAGCCGATGTTGGTCGCCTACGACTACGACCAGAAGGCACACGTTTCGTTCCAGCCGGGGACTCAGCCGCAGACCGACGGCAAGGCCACCATCAAGCTGTTGCCCGATCCCGTGGGCATCAACCTGGTGTGGACCGTCAACAGCGCAACCATCCGGCTGACGGACGACGAGCTGGCCTTCAGCTCGGAGAATTTCGCGACGGCCACGCTGATCCTCACGATCCAGGATGCCGGCGAACCGAATCGCTGGGGCACCGTCCAGCTCTCGAGTGAGGCGGAGGCCAACGCATAGGAGGAGCAATGGAGGTACAGCAGTCGGTTGCCCACCCTCCCTCTGCGAGAGTAGAGGTGATGTGTGGTGCGCATAAGGTAGACGTGCGACCGTGGACAATGGCACAGAGGGCGGAGCTTCGCCCTCGCGTTGCCGACATCCTCGAAAAGGTGATGCAGCTTCAAGTGAGGCCACAGAACCTGGACGTCGCACAGTTGTTCGTACATGCAGAGGACGAGATCGCCGAGATCGTACGCGCATCCATCAAGCTGCCTGAGGGGCTGAAGTGGGAGGATCTCCTTTGGGAGGATCTCCCCACACTTGCTCAGGCAGTGTGGGAGACATCGATCATTCGTGCGGATGGAGGGGGACTCGCGGGAAAAGTGATGGGCGTCGTGGCAAAAGCAATGAGCTCGGACACGCTACTGGGCGCCATATCGATGTCGCAGCAGCGCACCGCAACGAGCTCCTCGGACTCGCCTTCCTCGCCA
>Ga0180438_10010420_pt1 | contig 11400 bp, 10 predicted proteins | sample SS_ome_12_FD_132455 | JGI IMG/M metagenome (GOLD analysis project Ga0180438, IMG submission 132455) | Hypersaline lake sediment archaeal communities from the Salton Sea, California, USA - SS_3_D_2 metaG | ecosystem: Environmental > Aquatic > Non-marine Saline and Alkaline > Hypersaline >...
CACGTCCACAGCGAGTACTCCCTGCTCGACGGCTTGAGCCGGATCGAAGACCTCGTTCAACGAGCCAAAGAACTGGACATGAAGTCCCTGGCGATCACCGATCACGGCGTCATGTACGCCGCTCTCGGCTTCTATCGGCAGGCGGAACAAGCCGGCATCAAACCCCTTATCGGATGCGAGCTCTACCTGGCGCGCGCGAACATGCAGAGCCGCCGCCCTCAAATCGACGGCCGGCCCTACCACCTGGTTCTCATCGCCGAGAACGAGAGCGGGTATCAGAACCTCCTGGAGCTCACAACCAGAAGCCACCTCGATGGGTTCTACTACAAACCGCGCATCGACAGGGAGCTCCTATCCCAGCACAGCGACGGTCTGGTGGCCCTCTCCGCGTGCGCGAAGGGCGAGGTCGCCCACCTTCTCGTCCAGGGCGACCACGAAGGCGCCCGCCGCGCGGCAGCCTGGTACCGAGACCTGTTTGGTCCCGACAGATTCTACCTTGAACTGCAGGAACATGAGATCGCTGATCTCGCTGGCCTCAACCAGCAACTGGTCTCTCTCGCGCGCGAGCTCGATATCCCCCTGGTGGCAACCGCCGACGTGCACTACGTTCGCCGGGAGGACGCTCAAGCGCACGATCTTCTGCTTTGCATCCAAACCAACACCACTGTCAACGATCCGAACCGCATGAAGATGCAGGGAACGGGATATCACTTACGAAGTCCCGAGGAAATGGCGGCATTGTTTGCAGATGTACCGGAGGCCCTGCGAAACACCCTCGAGATCGCCGAGCGCTGCCATCTAACCTTCGATTTCAACACCCTGCATCTACCACCCTTCGACGTTCCTGACGGTTACACCACCGAGAGCTACCTGGAGCACCTGTGTCGAAAAGGACTCGAAAAGCGGTATTTACACATCACGCGCGAAATCGAAGACCGGCTAGAGCATGAACTCAAACTGGTCGAGCAAATGGGATTTGCCGGCTACTTCCTCATTGTCTGGGATCTGATCCGTTTCTCGGAAGAGAAAGGTATTCTCGTGGGTCCTGGCAGAGGATCAGCTGCGGGGAGCATCGTCTCCTACTGTCTGGAGATCACAGAGCTCGATCCTCTCGAACACGACCTGTTCTTCGAGCGATTCCTCAATCCGGGTCGCCGTACCATGCCCGACATAGACATGGATTTCCCCGAAGATCGCCGCGCGGAGGTCATGGCCTATGCCGTCGAGAAGTACGGGCAAACTCACGTAGCTCAGATTATCACCTTCGGGACCATGGCGGCCAGGGCCGCCATCCGTGACGCCGGGCGGGCCCTCGATCTACCCCCGGGTGAGGTAGACAAGACGGCCAAGCTTATCCCCTTCGGCTCGACCATCGAAGGCGCACTGGCCACCGTCCCGGAACTGCAGGAGCTATACGAGGAGCGCGGATACATTCATGAGCTGGTGGAAGCGGCCCGGAATCTGGAGGGTGTGGTGAGACACGCCTCCACGCACGCCGCTGGCGTCGTCATCACGGACGAGCCTCTCACCCGTTACGTTCCGCTGCAGCGAGCGATCAAGGGCGATGGGCTCATAACCCAGTACCCGATGGGTGAATTGGAGAGCATCGGCCTACTTAAGATGGATTTCCTCGGGCTTTCCACCCTGACCATCCTACAGACAGCAGCAGACCTCATCACACAAACATGTGGTGTCGAGTGCCCCCTGGAGAAGATCGATCTGGAAGATCCGGAGATCTACAGCCTGCTTTCCAGTGGAGAGGTCATGGGCATCTTCCAGGTAGAAAGCCCGGGGATGCGTCGCGTGCTCCGAGAGTTGCGACCCTCGTCCTTCGCCGACGTGATGGCCGCCCTCGCCCTCTACCGTCCCGGTCCCATGGAGTACATCCCCGATTTCATCAAGCGCAAGCACGGCGAGACGCAGATCGAGTATCTGGTCCCAGAACTTGAACCCATCCTGGAAGAGACCTACGGGGTCATCGTCTATCAGGAGCAGATCATCCGCATGGCTCGTGAGCTGGCCGGCTTCACAACCAGCGAAGCAGACATGTTCCGGCACGCCATCGGCAAGAAGAAGGCGGCAGAGCTGGAAGCCCAACGCGAAAAGTTCATCCGTGGGCTGGTGGACAACGGCATAGCAGAGGAGACCGCCGAAGAGATCTTCAGGATGATCGAGTACTTCGCCCGCTACGGCTTCAACAAAGCCCACGCGGCTGCATACGCTGTGATCACCTGCCAGACAGCGTACCTCAAGGCCCATTATCCGGTGGAGTACATGGCGGCCCTGCTCACGGTGGATAGGGATGACAGCGATCGGGTGGCGCTCGCAGTGGCGGATTGTCGCCGGATGGAGATCCCGGTCTTACCCCCCAATGTGAATCATGGCGACCTTCACTTCACTATCGAGATGGTACCCTCAGACGGCGGCGACAACTATTCTGACCGGCAGGAGCGGGCGGGTATACGTTTTGGCCTAGGGGCTGTGAAGAACGTGGGTCAGGGCCCTGTAGAATGTCTTCTCGAAGGGCGCCAGGACCGGCCTTTCACGGATCTCGGCGACTTATGCCGCCGAGTAGACTTGCGGCAGGTGAATCGCCGGGCCCTGGACAGTCTCATCCGGTGCGGGGCGCTCGACGACTTTGGCCCCAGAGGAGAACTTCTCAACAGCATCAACACGATGCTCGCCATCAGTCAGCATGCCCACCACGCCCAGGAGATTGGGCAGCTGAGCTTGTTCGAACTGGGAGAGGTCGCGCCCATAACGCCGACTCTGACCGATGGTGCGGAGGTACCTCACCGTGCGCAGCTAGCCTGGGAGAAGGAATTGCTGGGACTCTACGTGTCGGAGCACCCTCTGGAACGGCTCGCTCCCAGTTTGAACAAAGACACGACTGCTTTCTGTGGCCAGATCGACAAGACCTTGCACAGGCAAACAGTCATCGTCGCCGGCATGGTATCGAGAGTACGACGCATCACGACAAAGAACGACAAGCTGATGGCTTTCGCAGAACTCGAAGACTTGCATGGCAGTGTCGAGGTAGTGGTCTTCCCCAACTCTTACGAGAAGACCCGCGAGCTGTGGCGGCCGGACAACATACTCCTGGTGCGGGGGAAGGTCCAGGTCAGGGAAGACGAAGCAAAACTGATCTGCGAATCCGCTGTAGACTACCATGAGTGGACGGAGAACTCCGGCGAGCACGAGGAAGTCGATACCCCACCCAAGGTTCGCCACCAGTTGCACATCAGCATTCCTCGCAGCGGCGTCCAGAATGAGGATGTGAAGCTACTGAGTGAGGTCCATTCGCTGCTCGCCAGCCAACCTGGGGAGGATGTGTTCAATCTCTATGTGCGTCGCCAGGACCAATTGGTGCAGCTCATCTTCCCCAACGAAACCACGAAATACTCGCCGCGCCTGGCAAAGGCGGTTACCAGCCTGCTGGGAGAAGAATGCCTGAGGGTGGAAACGGTTCAAGCCCCGTGATCCTGCACTTTCCGAACCTCCAACCGAGAGGATTTCCCGGGGCGAAAGGATGGTGAAGCTGATGACGAGACTAGGTTTGCTGACGAGCGGCGGTGATGCGCCTGGGACAAACGCTTGCATCAGGGCCGTGGTAAGGACGGCCATCTACCACGACTTCGATGTGGTGGGCGTACACCGCGGCTTCGCCGGACTAATGGAGGAGAAGTTCGAGAGGCTGTACGGACGTTTCGTCGGAGGCATCGCCCACAGAGGCGGGACGATCCTCAAGACGGCGCGCACCGAGAAGTTCAAGACGGAAGAGGGGCGTCGCCAGGCGTTGGAGAACCTCAAGAACCACGAGGTGGATGTGTTGGTCGTCATCGGCGGAGACGGATCATTGACCGGCGCGCTACGCCTCCACGAGATGGGGTTCCCCGTCGTCGGGATCCCCGCGACCATAGACAACGACGTCGCCTTCACCGACATGGCCCTCGGGGTAGACACCGCCATGAACACGGCCGTCAGGGCCATAGATCGAATCAAGGACACCGCCACCTCACACCGTCGAGCCTTCCTGGTAGAGACCATGGGCCGCGATTCCGGCTATTTGGCCCTCATGGTGGGCATGGCTAGCGCGGCCGAAGCGGTCATCATCCCAGAGGTGCCCGCAAGTTGTGAGCAGATCCTGGGAGTCATCCAGGAGGCGTATAGCAAGGGCAAGGCTCATTTCATCGTCGTTATCGCTGAGGGTGCACAGCCCGACTGTCTGACTATAGACGAGTTCCTCAGGGAACGAGAGAAGGAGTTGGGGTTTGGGGTCCGCGTCAGTATTCTTGGATACATCCAGCGTGGCGGCTCACCCACGGCATTTGACCGCCTGTTGGGAACCCGTCTCGGCGTGAGCGCAGTCGAAGAGTTGGCCCACGGCGGACGGGGCACGATGGTGGGTCTTGTCGGCTCACAAGTAGTCGCCACCGACCTCCGAGAGGTGATCAGCAGCCGAAGAGAAGTGGACCTCTCCCTCTACGAGCTGGCCCAGAGGCTGGAGATCTACCCGCCAGCGCCCTAATCTTCCTCTCTGATCCGCCTCACCTCGAAGACGAGGGGGTTGTAGGCGTCTGGGCAGGCATGCGTGGCCACATCCTTGTCCTCCAGCCACGGGAATTCGACGCCATAGCGCATAGCCATGACCTTGGGTATCACGCTGTACAGGGCGTGGAAGCAGATCTCCCCGTCTATCGTGCGCTCATCGAAGACGATCACGTCTCCCACCTTATGTCCAAAACCGCAGGTCCCCTCTTGGCTAATGACCTTCAGCTCGACTTTGTACTCATCCTTCTCTGCCACTCCGCCCTCCTTCGGTCTCGCTCGCTCTTCCACTCAACCACTCACTGGGTACGCACCGGTTTTCGCCCGTCGCTGAGCACCTCCCACGACTCTCAGGGCAAAAGAACGCCAAATCGCTCGAAATCGTACCTCCGCAACTCACCCCACTGTGACTGCACTCGCTGCCATCCTGCCACGCCGCCGGCTATCTGTTCAAAACCCTCCGCCATTTCCACGAGGATGTGAGGATCCAGCGGGGTCTCGTTGTGGCTGGGCAAGACTAGTCGTAGCTTACCCGCCATCGCGCTCAGCCGCTCCATAGTCTCACGATACTCCTGAAAATCGGATTCCTCGAAGTGCGCGTACAGAGGCCCCGCATACACCGTGTCACCAGTGAAGAGCATCCCCTCGTCCTCGCTGAGCAGACAGATGCTACCCTGCGAGTGTCCTGGTGTGTGAAGCACTTCGAGGCGTCGCCCCCCCATGCCCAGGACATCCCCTTCGCGGAGGAGTCGATCCGCCTTGGAGGGTTGGACGCGATAATCTGTGGGATTGAACCCCTCGGGCATGGGGCCCCAGAAGTTCTCCGGACGCATCGCCTCTAGCAGCATCCCCTCCGGCGGTGGTAGCTCCAGGAGAGATGCCTCCGCCGTGTGGATGGCGATGTGCTCAAAGCGGTGATTATCGCCGATGTGATCCCAATGATAGTGAGAGTTCACCACGGTGACCGGCTTGTCGGTGAGCCGACCCACCAATTCATGGATGTCGGCGATGCCCATCCCCGTGTCAAGGAGAACAGCAGCCTCTCGCCCCATGATCAGGTAGGAGATGACCTGTTCCCAATGATTGGGTTCCGCGATGGCGAGTACGTCAGTGGCAACCTCTGTGACCTCAAACCACTCGCTCACCCTTCCTCCTGACTGACCGCCACCCAGCCCCTCACTCGGAGACGTAGACGTCGCTCCTCCGATCCTGGAAAACGGTCATCGACTGCCTCACCTGGTCTACCGCATCCAAATCCAGGGTGGCAGTCACCAGAGTCTCCTCGTCGGCCGCACCCGCGATCAGTTTGCCTGATGGATCGTGGATCGCGGAGTGCCCGAAGAAGTCCCATTCACCGGACTCTCCCACGCGGTTGCAGGCCACCACGAAGAACTGATTCTCGACCGCACGAGCCTCTAGTAGTGTCTGCCAGTGGGAAAGGCGCGGCCACGGCCATTCAGCCATGAGGAATACAACCTTGGCGCCAGCTAGAGCATAGCTCCTGAACAGTTCGGGGAAGCGCAGGTCATAGCAGATGGCCAGGGCACTCTTGCCCCAGGGAAGGCTGAGAACCTGCGCGCGGCTGCCGGCGACCAGGTACTTGTCCTCCTCCATGGGCCTGAACAGATGCACCTTGGAGTACTGCCCCAGCAGGCGTCCCTCAGGAGAGAAGATGGCCGCCGTGTTCCGAAAACCCTGGCTGGTGCGCTCCAGGAGGGAGCCGAGGATGTGAATCCTGTTCTCTCTGGCCAGGGCTGCTGTCTCCGCGAAGAGACCTTCTGCCACGGGAGCGGCATAGACGTGCGCGTGCTCCAAGTCGTAGCCGCTGGACCAGAGTTCGGGGAAGACGATCAAGTCGGACCCTCGGCGCCGGGCCTCTACCGTCATGGCCCGAACCTTCTCCAGGTTCAACTCCGGTTGTCCCAGAGCTACGTCCATCTGCCCCAGAGAGACGTTGAGCTTCATCGGCAACCTGCCGGACCTGTCCCTTCAGGCGGCATGCAGATCGCTCTCTGCAGGCAAGGGCTATGCTGCCCCCTGCCCCACCTCATGCTCGCCCAACCACTCCTCGATGCGATGCCTGTGGAAACGCCAGCGGTTCCCAACTTTGTAGGCAGGGATCTCGCCGTGTCTGGCCATGCGGTAGATGGTCATCTCGTGCATTCTGAGATAGCCAGCCACCTCTCGAACAGTCATGATCGTCGGTTGCTCACCGTCGGCCGCCACGAAACCTCCTCACATCACGGATAGGGACCTCTGCACACCTCGCCATGAGCAGTTTCCTGGAGGGCCCTCCCCGCGGACACCTGCTGGGCAGGTGTCTCGGTTCGAATTTGCGTCTCTGAAGGTCTACACCATACGCCAGCCAGGAAGGCTCCTACCCGCATCATGTGTTCGTTCTGTCACAATGAGCACAACCAAATTATAGGGGACTTAATGGGCGAGTGTCAATGGTCCAAAGGTACTGCTTGGCATCGCACCAGGCGGATGATATAATCGCGTCGCGATCATTTCTTCAAGAGACTACAGAGGTTACGATGAAGATCACCTCCACAGAGCAGATGAGAGCGATAGAAAAGGAGGCAGATGACCAGGGCCTCACCTACGCCACGATGATGGAGAACGCGGGGAGAGCGGTGGCGCGGGAGATGCAGAGGCGCCTGGAGACTGTGGGCCGGGAGATTGTCATCCTGGTCGGGCCTGGCAACAACGGGGGGGATGGCCTGGTGGCGGCCCGCTATCTCCACGATGGCGAAGCGAAGGTGCAGCTTTACCTGTGGAAGCGAGACACCAAGGACGACGAGAACTTCAGACTGACCCAGGAGCGGGACATCTCCTTCACCAGTGCCTCAAAGGACCAGGAGCTCAAGAAGCTGAGAGAACTGCTTTCGCGCGCCGACATAGTGGTGGATGCCCTGCTGGGGACGGGCGTGACTCGCCCCCTAGGTGGAACGCTCCAGGACATCCTGGAGGCCCTGCGGGATGCCAAAACGTCAGAAGAGGCGCCCCTCGTAGTGGCCGTCGACGTGCCCACAGGGGTGGACTGTGACTCGGGATCCGTGGACCCGGCTACCGTTGCCGCAGATCTGACGGTTACTCTGGCGCTGCCCAAGAGAGGGTTCTACGCGTTCCCAGCTGCCGACTGCCTGGGCGATCTGGTGGTGTGCGACATCGGGATTCCGGCAGACCTCACGGAGCGTTTGCCGCTTCAGCTTGTCGACTCGAACGTGGCAGCGTGTCTGCTACCGGGGCGGCCGCGGAACGCGCACAAGGGGACCTTTGGCAAAGCCTTGATTGTCGCCGGCTCCCCCAACTACACAGGAGCCGCCTACTTGGCCAGTGCCGCCGCGACCCGCGTAGGAACAGGATTGGTAACCCTTTGCCTGGCCCAGAGCCTGTCTCCCATCCTGGCCTCCAAACTGACGGAGGTGACCTTCCTCCTGCTGCCCCACGATCTGGGCGTGCTCGTGCCCCAGGCCACTACGCTGATTGAGGAAAAGCTCTCTGATTACGACGCCCTGCTGGTGGGGCCCGGCCTGGGCACCGAGGACTCCACAGTGGAATTCGTGCACCTGCTCCTCAGAATGGAGTCCCACGGCCGCAGGCGACATCTGGGATTCGTCAGCAGCGAGCAAGGCAGAGCATCCGAGGAGGAAAAGCAGAACAAGCTGGTTCCGCTGGTCATAGACGCCGATGGACTGAACGCTCTGGCTCGCGTCCCTCGCTGGTGGGAATCCCTCACCGCAACTGCCGTCCTCACTCCCCACCCTGGAGAAATGTCTCGTTTGATGGCCTGCTCCCTGGAAGAAGTAGAATCCGATAGACTGGGCATGGCTCAGAAAGCAGCTGAGGAGTGGCAGCAGGTGGTGGTGCTCAAGGGAGCTTTTTCGGTCATAGCGGCTCCCGATGGCCGGGTGGCGGTTTGCCCCTTCGCCAACCCGGGATTGGCTACGGCGGGGACCGGCGACGTTCTGGCCGGCTCAATCGTGGGCTTTCTGGCGCAGGGAGTGCCACTGTTCGAGGCGGCCATGCTGGGAGCCTACGCCCACGGGGCGGCGGGAGAGGCAGCGACAGCGGTTCTGGGGAATATTGGGACCGTGGCCAGTGATCTACTCCCGCTGCTGCCCCAAGCGCTGAAGAAACTGCGGCTGGATCACTAACTCAAGAGGTGCTAAACAAGGCAAGAGAAGATCTCTTGCCTTGCCTACTTTGCCTACTCGCAGGTTGGACAGAATCTCTTACTAGGCAGTGGACTTCTTGGACTTGGGCTTGGCTTTCTTCGCGTCCTGCTCGGATTCCAGCGCCTTGGTCAATTCCTCCTTCTTTTGGGCAGCAGCCGACTTGCCTTCTTCTACAGCTTCCTGGAAACGGATCCTTCCTTCCTCCGTCAGATCCTCAGCTCTGGACTTGAGCTCGATTCCCCGCTCCCTGATGACCTCTCTGGTCTCCTCCCCAGACTGCGGCGCCAGCAGAATTCCCACCAGCACTCCGGCGACGCTGCCCATGATGAAGCCAGTCACAAAACCCAATACGCCCTTCATGTCATCCATCACTTCTCTCCTTTCCCGCCCATTCTCAGATCGGGGTCTCCATCAAACCTATGGAGCCCTTCTCAGCCGGGCGATCAGTTGTCTCGCCGACTCCTTCCCCGCGCCAACACGCTCATCACCCTGTTGGCTGCCGACGCGTAGCCCACAGCGTTGATGAGTGGCTTGACGAAGGTATCGCTAAGAAACACTGTGGTCCCTCGCACAGTTGTCGCTGTCTCTTTGGTGGACTCCAGGATAGGCTCGACTTCTTCCTGCAACATCCTGGTAAGCCCTCGAATCTCGAGTAGCAGGACGACGAGCAGGCCCCCAATCACCAGGGATTCCACTGCCAGTACGATGATGGCGATGTCGCGTATCAAGACCACGGTGGACATCAGAGCCCTCCTCCGGGGAGACCAGAACAACGTGTAGCAATCATTATATCAGACATTGAGCCATCTGGCAACAAAGAGACAAGCCCAGGAGACGATACTGCTCTCAACCACCCTCACCTGGCCGATCTTATACACTGAAAGGCCCAGGAACTCGAACACAGCATGCCCGATGGCAAAGCCAACGACCGCCACCACCCAGTACAACACCAGGTCCCTCCACCTCTTGCCCCATATGAAGTGAAAGACCGCCCCGTAGAGGCTGGCCAGCAGTAGAGAGAACACCAGCGATGGTGAGAACAACAGGTCCACAGTTATCCTACCTCCTCGATGATACCCCCACCCAAGACGGCCTCTCCACTGTAGAACACTACACCCTGCCCCGGAGTGATGGCCGCCTGTGGTTCGTGGAAGCGCACCCTCGCCTCCTCCTGCCCCAGATAAGTCAGTGTGGCCCCGACCGCCGTGGAACGGTATCGGATCTTGGCCGTGATCTCCATGGGCGACCTTGGGGGCTTCCCAGAGACGAAGCTCACCTCTCCCGCGCGCAGCTCGATACGCGCCAGGCGACCCCGAGGCCCCACCACCAGTGCATTCCTCTCCGTGTCGATCTCCAGCACGTAGAGAGGGTGCGCTGCCGCGATGCCCAACCCCTCTCTCTGTCCAATGGTGTAGGCGGGCAGTCCCTTGTGCTCGCCGAGCACCCGGCCCTCCTCATCCCATATGGGGCCAGGCTCAAAGACCACATCCGGCTGAGCGCTCAAGAAACGACGGTAATCCCCCATGGTGAAGCAGATCTCCTGACTCTCCTCGCGATCGGCCACGGGCAGCCCCCTCTCCCGGGCCAGGCGGCGCACCTGCTCTTTGGCATACTCGCCCAGTGGAAGCAGCAGCCGCTTCAACTCTTCCTGCCCTAGCATGTACAACACGTAGGACTGATCCTTGTTCGGGTCCACGCCTCTGAGAAGTTGGTACTCAGAATCCGCACGCCTGACTCGTGCGTAGTGGCCCGTGGCCAGGTAGGGCGCGCCAAGTTCCTTCGCCTTCTGTAGCAAGAGGCCGAACTTGAGGTGCCGGTTGCAGGACAGGCAAGGATTGGGCGTCCTACCCCGCCCATACTCGGCGACGAACCGGTCCACAACGGATTCCTTGAACTCGCTCTCGTAGTCGAACACGTGGAAGGGAGCGCCAAGGTTCTCGCACAGCTCTCGAGCGCCCTGGGTCGCCTCGGGCGAGCAGCAGCGGTTGGCGGGCCCGCCCTCTTCCGCCCATAGGCTCATCATGCCGCCGATGATCTCGTAACCCTGCTCGTGAAGCAGAACAGCAGCCACCGAGCTGTCTACTCCCCCGCTCATGGCTACCAGAACCGTCTTTACCGGTGATCCTCGACGCACCATCTTCCCTGTTTCGACCCGATTCGTGCCACCGCACTGGTCATGACAACCATTATAGCAGCTCGAATCGCTCTCTGCGACTCTCCTCCAGCCTGTAGCCACGGACTGAGGCAGCCCAGAGTCCGTGGGGGCGCCATACATGCCATGCCGGAGGAAAGAGGTCTCCTTCAGAATCGAAGCGCCACAGAGGCCCGATCAGCTGAGATATTACCGCCAGGTCGTCTCAGTGTGGTGGAGGGCAGCTCACGTGCTCCCCCATAAGAGTACGTACCGAGACACACAGGGGATGGGTGCAGATCGCAGGTCCCTCTCCAGACGTTCGAGACCCCTCCCCCATGCGTCTTCTGGAATCAGATGAAGGGAAGAGAAGGCCTTGTCCCGGTACGCCTGAGCATCCGTCAGTTCGTAGGCCAGCTCGACCTGGTGCTCCACTATCCTCTCCAGACCCACGCCCCGCATGGCTGCCCGCAAATCCGCCAAACGCGGATACCGTTTCAAATCGACGTCCACAGTCTCGGGGAAATACACGGCCAGCGG
>Ga0180438_10010421_pt1 | contig 11400 bp, 7 predicted proteins | sample SS_ome_12_FD_132455 | JGI IMG/M metagenome (GOLD analysis project Ga0180438, IMG submission 132455) | Hypersaline lake sediment archaeal communities from the Salton Sea, California, USA - SS_3_D_2 metaG | ecosystem: Environmental > Aquatic > Non-marine Saline and Alkaline > Hypersaline >...
ATGAATTTGCCCCGGATTCTCCGGTAATAGGCATTCCTCGGGTTCTAATGTTCTTTGAGCAGTTTCCATTGTGGGCTGCATTTTTCCAGGAGCTGGGAGTTAAGGTGGTGCTGTCCGACAAGACCAATAGAAGGCTCATCCATAGGGGACTGCAAGAGGTTTTAGCTGAAACCTGCTATCCGGTCAAGATTGCCTATGGGCATGTGGCGGATCTCATTGAAAAAGGTGTTGACCGTATATTCCTGCCCAGTATTATTGACCTGGAGAACGAGACTGATGATGTAGCCAGGAGCTACAACTGCCCCCTGATTCAGGGTATCCCCTTCATGCTTAGACCTGCTTTCAAGGATAAAGCGAGAATCATAAGTCCCAGCATATTCATGGCAAAGGAAAAAGAGAACCTCAAGGTGGAGATGGAGAAGATAGGCAGGGAATTTGGAAAAGAAAAGAAGAAAATCGACTCAGCCATAGCCGCTGCGCTTGAGGCGCAAGACGAATTCGAAAGGATTCGCCGAGAAAGAGGTCGGCAGATACTTGAGACCCTTAAGAAAGACAACGAAGCGGTGGTGGTAATAGGAAAGCCTTACAATGTTCATGATTTGGGGCTGAATCTAAATATTTCCAAGAAATTGCGCCATCTGGGAATGCTGGCCATACCGTTTGACCTACTGCCGCTGGATGCAGTGAAGTTACCGCCTCACTACTCCAACCTGGTTTGGAAGAATGAACAGAATCTTCTGCGGGCAGCGATAATGGGCAAGGATAACCCCAGCTTGAACCCCATAATGATCACCAATTATGGATGCGGTCCTGATGCCTTCTTTTGGAAGTATCTTGAAGAAACCATGGAAGAGGATCCTTATCTGCTTCTGGAGGTGGATGAGCATAGCGGTGATGCCGGAATGACCACCAGGGTTGAAGCCTTTCTTGATACGCTTGGCGAACCGAAAGCGGAGGTAAGGGAGGAAAGGCAAGAAGACCTCAGTGTGGTCAGATCTTCTGGCGGGATGAGCATCTTTAAACCGTCGAAGAGGATCAGGAAACTCGATAAGACGTTCTATATCCCCTATGTTTCTGGGCACTCTGTTATCTGGGCTGCTGCTTTCAACTCCGTGGGTCTGGATGTCCGGGTTTTGCCCGAGCCTGACGAATTATCGGAAGAGATAGGAAGAAGGTACGTCTCTGGCAAGGAATGTCATCCGTATTTGCTCACGACAGGGGATCTAGTCAAGATGACCGAGCTTGAAGATTTCGATCCCGACAGGGCGGCGTTTATGATGCTTAACTTTGATGGTTCATGCAGGTTGAGTCAATATGCCTTGTCTCAGAAATTGGTTCTCAAGAGATTGGGTCTGAGACATATCCCGATAGTTGCCCCGGTCACCTCTATCCGTCATGACGAATGCACCGAGCTATTTGGATTGAAGTGGGCTGAAACTATCTGGAAAGGCTGGCTAGCTACGGATGTCTTATCCAAGAAGGTGCTTCATGTCCGCCCTTATGAAGTAAACGAAGGAGAGAGTGATCGGGTTTACGCGCAAACCATAGAGGAGATAGCCTCCGGAATTAGGAACGGGAAATTCTGGGAGGCTTTAGGACGCTCAATAGCAGCTATGGATGGTATCCCAATCAAGAATGAAGATAGGCCAATCATAGGTATCGTGGGAGAGTTCTATACCTGTATGAACTCCTGGTCTAACAACTACATAGTCAAAGAGTTTGAGTCACTGGGCGCTGAAGCGAGGCTTGGGCCAACTACTACAGATTACCTGGTGTATTTCAATGAGGTATATCCGGGGACCCACTTCTCGAGAAGAGAATACTTCTCTGCCCTGTACTACTATCTTAGAAGGTTTCCGTTTATGCACTGGAAGGGAAAGATCGAAGGGATGATGAAGGACGGGCTTCCAGATTTTAGGATCCCCAGGGTCCAGGATATGATTACGCTGGCCGCTCCTTATGTGAGCGATGACATAGACCCGGTAGTAACTGTAAACGTGGCCAAGGCGAAGAATTATGCTGTGCAGGGCTGCAGCGGTATAGCTAATCTCATCATTTTGAATTGTCTTTTTGGGACTTTGTCCACCGCCGTATATAGAGGCATACAAAAGGAGCACAACCGAATTCCTGTGCTCAACATGATATATGATGGGCTACAGCAGACCAACGCCAAGACAAGGATAGAGGCCTTTATACATCAGGCGAAGCTATACCACGAGAGGTACATTACGGTCTAGCAGACTTGCAGTCTGTGGAAGCTGACACTGTGAGTCTGTACAAAGTTCACCTTGTCAGGGTATGCAAGACTCGACCCTGGTGACCGGACACAGAAAGATTCCGACCTTTGCTCAGATCAAGTAGCGGACTGCCAGCTCAGGAGAGGATAGGTCTGTTGATTGACGATGTTCCAAGTGTAGGCGGACTTGGTCGTGCCAGGGGCGACTGCGGATATGTCCCACCCTGCCCCCCGGAATGTGATGATGTTCTGCATTTCCTCAGTATTCTTGCCTGTCCCGCCGGCTGAAGCGACTTGTCCGCTGGTTTCTGTATCCCAGAAGGAACTGCTAGCATTGCCGCCCCAATTCACAGCCAGCAGGCCGCCAACATATTCGTGACCAGTCACATTAGCGCAGGAATACGAGTTATCAACTGTTCCGAAATTCACTGCTGCTAGACCGGCAACATAGTAGTCGCCAGCCACGCTGCCTGTGGAAAATGAGTTGCTGACAGTGCCATCCCTACCATTGATTCCCACCAGACTGCTGACAATCGAAGAGCCTGTCACGCTGTCCGTGGAATAGGAGCTGGTGACAGTGCCCGAATTAGATCCGGTGAGACCGCCAACATAGTAATTGCCTGTCACGCTGCCTGTGGAAAAGGAGTTGCTCACAGTGCCATTATTGCCCCCTATCAGACCACCAGCATAGTAGTTACCAGTTATGCTGCCTGCGGAATAGGAGTCTCTCACAGTGTCGTAGTTACTCCCCACCAGACCACCAGCATTCCACTCGCCAGCCACGGCGTTTGTGGCGTAGGAGTTCCTCACAGTGTCGTAATTACTTCCCACCAGACCGCCAACATCCTGCTCGCCAGCGACACTGCCTGTCACGTACGAGTACCTAACAGGACCGTGATTACTTCCCACCAGACCGCCAACATCGGACTTGCCAGTCACGCTGGCCGTTGAATAGGAATTGCTCAAGGTCTCCGAATTGACTCCCACCAGACCGCCAACAGAGTACCAGCCGGTGACGCTACCACTGGAATACGAGTTGCTCAAGCTGCCATCATTAATCCCAACAAGACTGCCGACGGAATACCAAGCGGTGACAATGCCACTCGAATAGGAGTTGGCCAAGTTGCCTTTGTTTGTTCCGACCAGACCACCAGCAGAATCCCAGCCGGTGATACTGCTGCTAGAATGGCAGTTGGTCAAGGTCCCTCCATTAATCCCCACCAGACCACCGACATCGCTCTCGCCAGCCACGCTGCCAGCAGAATAAGAGTTGCTCACGCTGCCATTCCAGTTGTATCCGATTGCACCGCCAACACAATCATCGCCAGCTACCTTACCGCTACAATAGGAGTCGCTCACAATGCCGTCGTTTCCGCCAACCAGACCGCCAACGACATAAGCGCCCGCTACATCCGCGTTCTCGACTCCCAGCTGAGTGACCTTTCCGCTGGGAGCAAGATACCCGAACAATCCGACTTGCGAAGCAGAATCAGAGTTGATGGTCAAGTTCAGGATCTTTTGGCCATTGCCGTCGAATTCTCCAGCCAGATAGGGAATATAGAAGTTCGATTCGCCACTGAAGTCCAGACTGTTTGTCAACCTGAATTTGAGGGAATCGTCCTGACCGAAGGCCAGCAATTCTTTGAAATCACCGACATCGTTGACCAAGTAGTGGCCATCTTCCCGAGAAAGCCTTTGATCGACGTACAAGAACTTGCCGGCGGCAAGCCACTGCTGGAAGTCTTCAGCAAACAAGGCTCCAACCGTAATGATGTTTGCTGCGTTGATGACAACTTCGCTGTAGTTGTAGTGAGAGTTGCTTATGGTCCCGACATTCAACCCCGCGAGAGCGCCAAGGCACTGCTCGCCACTAACGCTGCCACCAAAATAGGAGTTGCTCAGAGTGCCTAAATTACTGCCAACCACGCCTGCAACATATTGCTTGCCGGTTACATCGGCGTTCACCACTTCAACATCATTGATAACGCCTGCCTCACCGACACAACCGAAAAGGCCGACCTGATCTTCATCGGGGCGGTTGATAGACAGGTCGCTTATCTCGTATCCCTGCCCATCGAAACTCCCCGTGAAGGGATTACCGGAAGTTCCGATGGGCTGCCAGCCCTTTCGATGGTTTCCTATCCTGCTTGCTACGGTCCAGTAACCCGGAGAAGCGGAATGGAGGTCGTTCATCAGACGGTAACGACCGGCCAGGTTGTTTCTAATGGCATCCAGGTCATACCAATCATGTATTTGACGAGGAGGGAGAGTGCAGCCTATCATACCTGCAATCAGGGCTACCATGATCAAAAGGACGGTGGCTGTTGCGATATCAGACCGTCTTCTGGAACCGGGTATCATGTTCGTCCTGCATTTCCTGTGCTTCATCGACATGGATCGTTGGGGTACTCACTTGATGTCCGGCATTCTGAAGGAATTATTCAATATGTAGTCAATCTTGTCAATACCTTTTAGCTTCTTGATAGCCAGGTTGTCACGGTGACAGTCAGGGTCCTAGTAGTCCAGATTGGCTGTAGTATGGATGAGATAGTCTTCAAAAGAGGACAAACGACCCGCTAGTTATAACGCGCCATCACTGGATCACACGGTAGATATATATCCCAGATTAGTTAAGGTAAGCAAAGTCCGATTTAGTATCAGAGATTGCCACTTGCGCACCAGATAGCGCCGGAGTCTGCTCATTCTCCTGACGCAAGTCATTCTGTTTTGACACTTCTGTGGATGGAAGCGTCGTATACCAGGCAATACCCGCCCCCCGCGTAGCAGATGCTGAATTTTTGTGTTCTGGATTTGCCAGTGAGTAAGCTCTTTAGAACTCTTGCCAGGTTCTTCGCACTTGGCATGGTCAGGCCGATGCCAGTAACTACAACTCGTGTTTTATCAGGTTCATTTGCCGTACCAGGGGAACGATTATATTGGAGATGTAGATGTGTGAGCGCTGAAGGAACCTGTTTGTTTGGGTCGTTGTCAGACGGAGTATTTCGCGGGCTTCATTGTGTCAGGACCATTCTCTCTACCATTCCAGACCCAGCATGAGACAGACTATCCCGCTGCCAATCCCCATCATGGCAACTTTATCACCAGGCTTAAGACAGCCCTGGTCGATTGCGATAGCCATGGTGATGGGGAGCGAGACCGACCCAATGTTTCCTAGATATTCAACAGTGGTGAAGTCTCTTGTTTTATCTAGTCCCAGGGTTCTGAACAATCGCCTGCTATGCACGGCGCTAACCTGATGAGTGAAGAACCTATCTACGTCGGAGTCCTTCCATCCGAGCTCTTGTTTTGTGCCCTCCCAGGTGTCAGGCACCAGCTTTGCTCCGTTCTTAAGCAGCTCCGTCGAATCTGTGCGCATATTAGGAAGTTCGTCCAAGTCGAGGAAAGAGGCATCGGCTTCTATGCGACAGAGGTCATTGTGCTGGGAAGCGGCGCGGGTTACCCCACCCAGAAGCCTGTGCCCGTCTTGTGACAAAGAGGAATGGGTCAACACGGCTGCTACTGCACCCGAGCCTAAGGTCAGGGTAGCAAAGGCGAATTTGAGTTCATCTCTAGTAGCATCCGGGTTTCTCAAGAGTCTGCCGATTGTTGCGTCAACTATGGGTTTGCTGTTCTCGCAACCGACTACAATTCCTGCTTTTATCTGACCCAACTCGATCATGTTCGCCAGGGTTACCATGCCGTTAATGAAACCCAGGCAGGCGTTAGAGATATCGAAAATGGTAGCTGTGGGTGGGAGACCTAGAGAATCGTGGACTACCGTAGCTGTCGCTGGTTCAAGGAAATCACGGGATACGGAAGTGTGAAGCAAGCACCCGATATCCTCTTTGTTGACCCCGGACTTACGAATGGCTTTTTCCGCCGCCTTTATGCCCGCCTGGCTCGGCGTCACTCCATCGTGCCAGAATCGGCGTTCGCGAATCCCAGTCCCCATTTCCAGACGTCCGTAGCGAAGACCCAATTTGCTGTATATCGGGGCCAGTCTTTCTTCCAGGCCTACTGATGTAACGATGGTCTCGGGGAGTTCATAGCCGAAGGACTCGACACAGACCTTCTTATACTGCATTCAACAAACCTATTTCTCTCACCGGTACCGTGAGGAGCTACAACGTGAATAGCTACGTCGATCTGCCACGCTTACTTTCGCCTGCTCGACACCAGTTTCGGGATATGGAACTTCGTTCTGAGATTCTCCCATCTTCCCGCCGACTCCGGGGGGATCATCTCATCTGGAATGTACTTCCCCACTCCAGCAATGACAGCACAGACCTTTCTTGAGTTTGCCACCTCGTCGGGGACATACTCGTCGGCGGCCGTGATAGCGGTGGAACGCAGCCTACGTGGAGCTAATCTCTCGATGGCCCTGATCGCAAAGGAAATCAGTCTATTTGGCACACGCTTATCCAGGAAGTTGAGACCGAAGAGCAGGAGCCTATCCGGCGCATACTTATCTATCGCCTTCACGAAAAAAGAGAAGCCCTTCTTCGCCAAGGACCTAGTCAAAGAATCGAGTTTAGATCCTTCTTTTTGTGCTGCCATGTCCTCTACCATATCCGCTTTCCCAAGTGTCATAATCTTAGCGTTTTTGCTGCTATCTGTCAAAAAAATATTGCTTCCCTGATTGACATAGTGCAGAGACTGGAGTAAAATGCATTGTTTTGACATGGCCGACGTGAAGCTTGGTTCAGGTGAGAGTTTCGAGGCCCTGCTGCGTAGATTTAATAGGCAGGTGCAGCAAGACCGTATTTTGGCCGAAGTTCGCCGCCGCAAGCACTTTGAGAAGCCTAGCGAAGAGAGGAGAAAGAAGGCGGCAGCGAAAAGGCGGAAGAGCTTCAGATAGTCATCACTGAAACAGTTCAGTTTTCGTAGCATCCGCAATTTGTTCATTGGTATCCCCGAACCCACTATGGAAAACAGGAGGGACTTCCATGAGTCATGGTAACCAAGAAACGACGCTCAAGGACAAGATCCAGGACGCTCTCAAGGGAGCACTCAAGCGGCAACAGCGAGTGGAAGTCTCTACATTAAGGTTGCTGTTGTCCGAGATAAAGTATGCTGAAATTGCACAGCAGAAGTCCGCTGACGATGGCAAGGTGCTTGATGTCATTGCCAGAGAAGCAAAACGTCGCCGGGAGAGCATCGAGGCCTTCAGAAAAGGGAATCGCGGTGATCTGGTAGAACAGGAGGAAGCAGAACTGGCTATTCTTATGAGCTACCTTCCGAAGCAGGTGAGCCGTGAAGAAATCATGGCTGCGGCGCGAGAAGCAATGGATACGGTTGGAGCTAGGAGCCCGAGTGACAAGGGCAAAGTCATGGCCCAGCTCATGCCCCAGCTAAAAGGGAAAGCTGATGGCAGAGAAGTCAGCGAGATAGTATCAGAGTTGCTTGCTGCGCGCTGAGCTTAGAAGGTGAGCGAGGCTTTCAAATCATGGCGTGATGGCGGTGAAGAAGCGCCGCCCTTCCTCTTTGTAGTGCGAAATCCAGAGCCGGTATTTTCCCTTGCACTTGGACTGATCAAGATTGCTATGCTCGCAAATCTGAACAAGACGGAGTGAGCCCTGGTGTTGGGCTCTGTAACCTCGGGTTCTTCCAAGGCTTAGGACTTGAGATTCAGGCGAATGGAAGTTGTACCGTTTCAAGGTATACGCTATAACGAAAGAGTAGTTGGTGATCTAGCCAGGGTCATCTGTCGCCCCTACGACGTTATCACCCCTGAACAACAGAGACTCTACTACGCGAAGAGCGACTACAACGCTGTTCGCCTGGAATTCCCCGAACCGACAGCCGATAGATATCAGAGAGCAGCTATGACATTTCGGGAATGGCTGAAGCAGGGTGTTCTTCAGTATGATAGCGAGTCCGCTTTCTATTTGCATGAGCATGAATTCAAGTATTCAGGCAGAAAGATGCTCAGGCGTGGAGTAATAGCTCGTGTTAAGCTCGAACTCTGGGGCAGTGGTATATTTCCGCACGAAGAGACGGCTTCTAAGGCCAAGAGTGACCGTTTACAGCTAATGCAAGCTTGCCGGGCCAACTTCAGTCCGCTGTTTTCTCTGTACCAGGATTCTCAGCGTAAGATTGCCCCGATACTATACGGCGTGGCACAAGAAGAACCGGTGGTGTCGTCACCAGCAGGGCAGGGCAGTCTCCCTGACCCCGACGAAGCTCATCGTCTGTGGGCAGTGGCCGACCCAGAAATCAAGCGCGGCCTAGGTGAGCTTCTATCCGCTCAGCCGATTTATATTGCTGATGGTCATCACCGCTACGAAACGGCGTTGACTTACCAGCAGGGAAGAACAAAAGAACAGTCTTTACGTGCCAGTGGAGCCTTCGACTATGTGATGATGGAGTTAGTTGAATTTTCCGACCCCGGACTAATTGTTCTACCTCTGCACAGGCTAGTGCGTGGCATATTGCCTTCCAGCCTGGTGAACTTGGTGGATCGGTTCAGGGATTTCTTCGACGTCGAGGTCGTTGCAGCCAGGATTGATGGGTGGAATCTACCTGTTGATAGTTGCCTGGGAGTGCTAGGCCTGCAGCCTGACTCTTTGGCGGTACTGAAGAGACGCCAGGATATTGCCCTTGAGACGATGATGCCAGATAGCAGATCTCAGACTTATCGGGCACTCGGCGTTAGCATTCTTAACCATATTGTCTTCGATGCCGTCCTGAGCCAAGCGAAAGACATAGAGATCGCTTATACCGTGGATCTGAAAGAAACCCGCCAACAGATAGAAGAAGGGAATTATCAGTTGGCTTTTCTGTTGCATCCTCCGCAGATGGAAATGATTAAGGCTGTTGCTGACGCTGAGGACAGGATGCCAGCCAAATCGACCTACTTCTATCCCAAGCTCCCCGCCGGTTTGGTGATCAATCTCCTGGACTGAGAGAGGTTGTAGCAGGGACTGTCTATAGCCTTACTGCTTTGGCACTGTAAACACCAGAAAGGGCGCGTATTTCTTGTAGGTCCTCTTCGCGTAGTGGCTCATCTAAGGCCAGAATCATCAAAGCTTTCCCTCGGGGCTGGAGTCGAGACAGGTGCATGGAGCTGATGTTAATGTCGGCCTTGCCCGTTATGTGGCCAATGGCACCAACAAGTTTGGGCCGATCGAGATGGTCACAGAACAGGAAATACGTCCCAGCGGGCACGATATCCATCCAAAAATCATTGACCTGGACGATACGACTCTCACTATCTCTAACCGTGCCCGATATTGTAGTAGTTCCCATAGTGGTATTGACCTGCAGTGTAAGCAAGTTAGCGAAATTCTGGGCCACGGCCTCTTTCTCTTCGCTGATCCTCAGGCCATGCTGAGCGGCGACAAGACCCACGTTGACCAGGTTGATTCTCTCTTCGCTTGCTTGTTGCAGTAACCCACTGATGAGTGCTGTCTTGATAGGATTGCAGTCGTGATTGTTCACGCCTCCGCTGTACTTGATATATGTTGAGCTAATTTGCCCCTCCATCAATTGACTCGCGAGGTTGCCCATAGTTGTAGCCAGTCTCATAAATGGGATTAGCTCAGGGGCTACATAAGGCGCATTAACAGCGTACTTGCTAAATTGTCCATCAAGCACTGCCAGAACTTCGGTGGCAACATCTCTGGCTACGCTGGTCTGAGCTTCAACTGTGGAAGCCCCCAGATGAGGTGTAACGATTATCTTGTCCTCTCTGAAGAGGGGACTATCTGTCAATGGTTCATGGTCAAAGACATCGAAAGCGGCGCCAGCCATCCTTCCGGCCCTGATTGCTTCGAGTAACGCTTCCTCGTCAATCACCCCACCGCGGGCGCAGTTAATAATGCGGGCCGTGGGTTTCAGTTCTGCCAACTCTCTACTTCCAATTAATTTGTTAGTGGTTGCGGTGAGTGGCACGTGGAGAGTGATGAAATCAGCCTCCTTGAGCAGCTGATCCATTGACACCAGCTCTACCTTGAGATTGTGGGCATAGTCTCTGGAGACGAACGGGTCGTGGGCAATAACGCGCATTTCAAACGCCTGGACGCGTTTAGCTACTTCGGAGCCAACGTTACCCAGACCGATGATGCCCAGTGTTTTATTCCTGATTTCTGTGCCAACGAATTGGTCCCGTCGCCATTGGCCAGACTTAAGGTGGCTGTTGGCTTGGGGAACATTACGTGCCAAGGCAAGCATGAGGGCGATGGTATGTTCTGCGGCGGCTATAATATTGCCCGTGGGAGCGTTAACCACCACAATGCCGTTTCTGGTAGCGGCATCCACATCAATGTTGTCGATGCCCACGCCGGCTCGACCAATCACCTTGAGCTTCTTCCCTGACCGAATAACCTCTGCCCCTACTTTCGTCTGGCTACGGACAATCAAAGCATCATAGTCACCTATAATCGCCTTAAGCTGCTCAAGCTCCAACTTGGTTTTGACATCGACTTGTGCATGGCTACGGAGGGATTGTATTCCTTCCTCAGCAATTGGGTCAGCGACAAGAATCTTCATCTTGTGGTTAATCCCTCTTCGCGTGTGGCAGAGCTCCGTCCAACGCCTCCAGTACTGACTCGATATCCTTTTCGTGCACCAGGCCAAGATGGCCGATGCGGAAGATTTTGCCCGATAGTTTTTGCTGGCCCCCGGCAAGGATTACCTCATATTCCTCCCGGAGCACTTGAATCAATTTTGCCACATCAATCTTGTCAGTGGCATTCACTGCTGTCACTGTGTTGGAAGCGTATTCTTCGACCGGGAAAATGGAGAGACCTAATGACTTAACTCCGTTTCTGGCTGTCCGGCCTACTCGAGCATGCCTGGCGAATATATTGTCCAGTCCCTCGCTTAGCATCAAATCCAGAGTAAGATCAAGAGCATAGAAGATGGAGATAGCCGGTGTCCACGGAGTTTGGCCTTTCAGGAGAAAATCTCTGGCTTTGCCGAAATCCCAATAGTAGCGCGGCATTTTCGCCTCAGAATGAGCCTGCCAGGCCTTTTCACCTACACTAACCATGGCTAGCCCGGGAGGCACCATCCATCCTTTCTGTGAAGCAGTGACCACTATGTCGCAATTCCAGTCGTCGGTGGGCAAATTGATGCAGCCCAGGCTTGAGATGGCGTCAACCAGTAGAAGTTTATCGAATCTCTTGACTATGGCGCTTATTTCATCGATGTTATTGGTCATC
>Ga0180438_10010424_pt1 | contig 11396 bp, 11 predicted proteins | sample SS_ome_12_FD_132455 | JGI IMG/M metagenome (GOLD analysis project Ga0180438, IMG submission 132455) | Hypersaline lake sediment archaeal communities from the Salton Sea, California, USA - SS_3_D_2 metaG | ecosystem: Environmental > Aquatic > Non-marine Saline and Alkaline > Hypersaline >...
CGCCAGCACCCTGATCTAATGCCGTTGATGGTGTTGCTTACCGATGGTGCCGGCAACGTCTCCATGGCGAATCTGCCGCCACAGGAAGAGGCATATCGCATCGCGGAGTTGTTTCCGCAGAACCACGTTCGCTCATTGGTGATCAATATGGAGCACGAAGCCTTCGACCAGGGACTGGCCCAGGCTTTAGCCGAGCACCTTGAGGCTCCATGTTACACGCTGGCCGAGTTGAAGGCCGAGGCACTGCTACGGACGGTGCGGGGGGAACTAGCGGAGCAAACACCGTGAAGAAATCCGAGAGAGACAAAAAGACCGTGCACACTGTGCTGCTGTGACAGTGTGCACGGTCTCGTTCTCTCCGACAGATCGGTGCGACGCGCTAGTAGCGGCGTCTTCCGCCCCCACCTCTGCGTCGGTCATCGAAGCCACCGCCTCCACGGTCCCGTCGCGGACGGGCCTCCGCCACCTTGATTGCCCGACCTTCCAGATCACGACCGTTGAGTTCAGAGATGGCCTTCTGGGCATCTTCGACCGCCGTCATCTCGACAAAGGCGAAACCACGCGACCGCCCTGTCATCCGGTCGGTGATGAGGTTGACCGATGTCACCTCACCAACCGAACCGAACAACTCCTCCAAGGCGCTCACGGTCACGCCATAGCTCAGATTGCCGACGTACAGTTTTTTGGACATATTGCCTCCTCTGGAAGTCCTCTGGATGTGGCTTGCCGCCACCGTGTGTGGAAACCCGTTCTACTTACAGTGGGATGACGTCCGTGGCTTGCAAACCCTTGGGACCTTGCTCGACGTTGAATTCGACTCGCTGGCCCTCATCGAGCGTCCGGAAGCCCTCGCTCTGGATAGCAGTGTGGTGGACGAACACATCACCACCCTGATCGCGGACGATGAATCCGTAGCCCTTCTGGTTGCTGAACCACTTGACGGTCCCCGTCTCCTTCTCGCTCATTTCTCTTGTACTCCTTAGTATGATATTCTGTAGGCCGGTGGTTCAAAGAGGAGGCACCTAAACCGCCCGGGTACCATAAGCCCGGGCGGGATGAACATCGCTACCTGAACTTACCAGTCCCACAACGACCCAACTATATCACGCTTGCGCCCAAACGTCAAATTGAAGTGAGCGGGCAAGCTGGCGAGCTTGGCAGCGAGCGTGTCGTCGTGTATAATCTTTGCAGATGCGCGTTTCCGTCGTCGCCACGGTGCTGAACGAGGCCGACAGCCTGTCTCGATTGCTGGACAGCCTGGCTGCTCAGACCCGCCTCCCGGACGAGGTGGTCATCTGCGATGGCGGTTCGACCGACTCTACGCAGTCGGTGCTGGAGGCCGAGACACGCCTGCCGCTGCGGATCATCCAGCGACCGGGAGCCAACATCTCTCAGGGGCGCAACGCCGCGATCCACGCTGCCACAGGCGACGTCATCGCCGTGACCGATGCCGGCGTGCGTCTGAGCCCGCATTGGCTGGAGAAGATCATCGCGCCACTTGAAAATATCGACGCAGATACTCGAACGCAGGCTGTGGCTGGGTTCTTTGTCCCAGATCCGGAGACAGCTTTCGAGACGGCGATGGGCGCGACGGTGCTCCCGGATTTGCGGGACGTCAATCCAGCCCACTTTCTTCCGTCCAGCCGCTCGGTCGCCTTCCGCAAGAGCGCCTGGGCAGCGGTGGGAGGGTATCCCGAGTGGCTCGACTACTGCGAGGACTTGATCTTTGACTTTCGAATACGCGATCGGTATGGCCCGTTTGTCTTTGTGCCTGAGGCGACAGTTCGCTTTCGCCCGCGTTCCAGCCTGCATGCCTTTTTCGTGCAATACTACCGCTACGCGCGCGGTGACGGCAAGGCGGACCTGTGGCGCAGGCGGCACCTCATCCGCTACTTGACCTACCTGGTCGCCGTGCCGTTGGTCGCTGCTGTCGGTTTAAAGGTCAGCCTGTGGTGGTGGACACTCTACCTGATCGCCGTCCCAGGGATGTTCTGGGCGGGCTGGCGGCGGCTGGTGCACATGTGGGGAGGCTTGAGCCTTGCGCAGAAATGTCAGGCTGTGCTGTGGGTGCCCGCCATCCGCGTCGTGGGCGATGTGGCCAAGATGACCGGATATCCGGTGGGAGCATGGTGGCGCTGGCGGCACCGGGCGCAGGTGCCGGATTGGCGCAAAGGATGAGAGGTTGGACGTAGGCGATGGAGCAATACGTCATTCCACCTGAGAAGAGAGCGCGCATGCTCGCACTCCTGACGATGGCCTGGGATGGGCAGTGGTTCCTCAAGGTATGTGACGAGTACGGTTGGGAGGCAGCGGCGCGGTTAAACGCGCAGGTGCGGGCTGCCTTTGGGCGCATCGAGATGCGGAGGATGCTGCGCGCACTGGACAAACCGTCTGCAGACGGTTTGGAGGATGCAATCCGCATCATCCTCGCCTATTTTCGAGAGGTGCTCGCGGCCGGCTTCGACGCTACGTTCACCTTCGAAGGTGACCGGGTTGAGATCGCTATCACGCGGTGTGCGGCGCATTTGGGCTCAAAGCGGGCGGGACTGGAGCGGGAAGACCAGTCCTGCATCGCCTGCCCAGGGTTGTGGCACACTTACTTCGAGGTGTTGTTGCCAGAAATCCCCGTCGAGGTTGAGATGAAGGAACAGATGGGACATGGCGCATCGAGGTGTCACATCGTAATCCATACAGGGAGGGCTACCAGTGACGAAAGATAGACGAGAAGAACCAGTGTTCAGCTCTGAGGGGATCCAGCGGCTGCTGGCAGAGGGCGGCGATGAGGATTTGAACGAAGACGAGAAGGCTCTGCTACTGGCGCTGGTCGAGGCGGACAGTGAGACCGGGAGAAGCCTCAGCGAGAAGGAGCTCGCCGCACTGGAGAGCCTGAAATCACAAGTAGAGGGCTACGATGCCGAGGGAGTGATCCGAGCCGTCAAGCATATGATCACAGGCCAGGCTCGAGAGGGCGCGAGACTGGAATGGCCAGAACTTGAGCGAGAGCGGCGCAAACGCGACTCCTTGAAGGAGTAACCCCTCTACCTGTTCTGTAGAGTATCTCTGTTTACCAATGGTGCAGCTTATCGCCCTCTGTTGAGGGGGGCCAGCAGCGCACGGGCCGCCTCAGGAAAGACCTCGCGCGCCTGACCACCCGGCGGCTGAGGCCCCACCACCCCGTGCCGTTCGAGAATGTCCATCAACCGTGCCCCCCGCGTGTAACCGATGCGCAATTTGCGCTGGAGGAGCGAGATAGAGGCCCGTTGCTCCCGCAATACCAGATCAATCACGTCGGGCAATAGCTCGTCCTCGAACTCCACCGCCTGCTCCTTCTCGCGCATCTCCTCCCACAGCGGCTGTTGCACGGTCTTCTCAGATGGTATTGCCCCCGGCCTGCCCTGCTCCTTCCAATAGTGCACCAACCGGCGCAGTTCTTCGTCGGAGACGAATGCACCCTGCAGACGCAAAGGCGTGGCCACATCGGGGGGCAGAAACAACATGTCCCCCCCGCCCAACAGGTGTTCGGCACCAGGCATATCGAGAATGACCCGTGAATCTACAGACGAGGCCACGTTGAAGGCGATGCGCGCCGGGAAGTTGGCCTTGATGAGCCCTGTGACAACATCCACGCTAGGACGCTGAGTGGCGATCACAAGGTGGATGCCTGTTGCCCGCGCCATCTGCGCGATACGGCAGACGGAGCGTTCTGTCTCCTGCGGGGCCATCATCATCAGATCGGCTAGCTCGTCGATGATGACCACAATATAGGGGAGAGGTTTTTCGCCCATGCGCGGCGCGACACGTTCATTGTAATCGCGGATGTGGGTAGCGCGAACGTCGGAAAAGCGCCGGTAGCGGCCGTCCATCTCCCGCAGCACCCATTGGAGGGCGCTCGTCACTCGCTCCATCTCTACCACCACTTTCGACAGCAGATGCGGAATGCCGCCATACCCCGTCAACTCCACCCGCTTGGGATCCACCATGAGGAGCTTGAGTTCGGCAGGAGTTCTCTGCAGGAGTAACGCGGCGATGATGGCGTTGATGCAGACCGACTTGCCGGAACCGGTGGTGCCGGCGATGAGCAGGTGGGGCATCGCGGTCAGGTCGGCTACGGTAGGTTGACCCGACACGTCCTGACCCAAACACAGCCGCAGCGGAGAATCGACCGCCGCGAACTGGTCTGATTCGATAATATCCCGCAGCGCGACCAGCGAAACTTGCGGGTTGGGCACCTCGATGCCGATCAATCCCTTGCCGGGAATGGGTGCCTCGACGCGTAGGGTCTTGGCCTCCAGCGCCAGCGCCAGGTCATCGGCCAGCGCTCTGATGCGGCTGACCTTAACTTTGGTCTCTGCGCCATTGTTGTTGGTGACCACGCGTGGTTCGACGCCGAACTGGGTCACCACCGGCCCAGGGTTGGTCTCTCGGACCCAGACCGGCGCGCCCAAGCTCTCCAAAGTATCCTCGATAATGCGCGCCTGCTGGCGCAGTATCTCCGCGCCGATATCCTGGTCATCGCCGGGCTCCAGGATCTCGTCGAGCGTGGGCAGTTGCCACGCCTGATCGCTGCCAGAGAATAGCGATTGAGAAGGGGAGGAAATAGGAGCGGCAGACGGTGGGGGTATAGTGGCAGCCGACCCAGGGGCCGCGGACGGCTCGCGTCGTGGGGGGAGCGACTGCTCGGAGATTGGCATGGCCGGTGCGGTATCGATCGGCGCAGGCTGGCGCTTCCGACGTTCAGACCGCCACTTATCCAACAGGCGCCGAAACGCCCTCATGCCATCCTGTACCGTGGTCCCAAAGACAAGCGCAACGACGATCAGCCACCAGGTAACCAGCGCGACAGCCGCGCCCACGCCCCCCAAGCCTTCCAAAAGCAGCCAGCTCAGCTCCGCGCCCAGGTAGCCGCCACCATGGCCGGCCTTGGCCGTGGCCCGGAGATCACCGCCGAACATGGCAGGAGCCGCCAGCAGATGGCACGTGGTCAGCAAGGCCAGGTAGCCCAACACCACGCCGACGACCTGTCGGCCCGTCAAACGGGGCAGCCGGTCGCCAAAGTCGCGCAGGACGAGCCACAACCCCACCGCGCCGGCGAACAGAGGCGTCAGGTAGGCCCCCCAACCAAAGCCCTGACGCAAGAGCCCCAGCCACCCGCCGGTGATCAGCCCGTGGTTGGAGGATAGGAAGCTGAGGAGCGTGAAAGCGGCAATGGCGAGCAGCACGTACCCCAAGATGTCGAGTTGCTGGTCGAGGGTCAGGTTGATGCTCGGCAGCGACGGCGCCTTGCGACGCGTGCGGCTACTCCTGCGCTTGCTTGTGCGTCTCGCCGAACGTCTCTTTGTCATTGCGTCCTTATCGGATGGCTCAGATGGCCAATCGCCGGGCAACTGTTGATTGATGAACAGGCACATAGCCAGAATCGATTGGCTGGCAGCAACCAAGCGGCTTGACCTGGCATCAAGACCCTGGGTTAGTAAGTAACCACGCGCGGCAGGCTCTTGGCCTGTTCGACCCAATCGCCGACCTGAGACAAAGCGGGGAGCCTGCGAACCAGCTTCTTTTCCCGGTTGACCTCCAGCATCTTCTGGTGAAGATTCTCCGGGTTGCGCTGCGCCAGCTCAGGCACGGTGTCAACCCCCGCCTCCTCCAGCAGGTCGGCATACTCCTCCCCGACGCCTGTGACGCGGAAGAGGTCAGCGTGGTTGACCCACTCCAAGACCAGTTTCTCACTGATGCCAGATTTCTCTACGATTCCCTTGCGGCCCCTGGGGGTCGCGCCCTGCTTGAGTAGCGCGTCTACCGATCCGACGCCCGCTTCCCGCAACTTCTGGGCGTAGACTTCTCCGATGCCCTCGATGTTCTCTAATTTCGCCATCTTGATCCTCCTTGAATATCATTTGTGGTTGCTCGGTGCTGCCAGCCAATTGTAACTCACTCTAGCAACTTGAGTACCCGGCATACCTCCCAGGTTGATCGTAAGGCCCATACCGGCATAGCATGCCGGTGGATGAGTTGTACGATGCTTATACTATTCGGAACCAGTATTGCGCGTCAAAGCCAACAAGTCCCTTGCGCCTAAGAGCTTGCTGTGCATTGCGCACGTAGTGCTTCCACTTTCTGCCGAAGTGAACGCCGTCAATCACGCGGTCAATCGTGTCATCACACAGGTCGGGGTGAATCTGCTGCATCAATGGATGTAGTTCAACTGTCCTGAGCGGGCCTTTCTGCTCCAACAGGTAAAGGACAGTATCACAGAATATGCCGTGCGTCGTTTTACCCTTTGCACGAGCTTTGAGTAATTCGAGCTCGGCTTCTTCTGTCCGTTGCTCAAATGCCGCTCTCAGTTTGGCTTTGATGGATCTATCGGCTCGCTGACGAACAGTTTTCAATTGCTGGGCAGCTCGGGTTAACGCTGTCAAAGTATCCAACGAAACCGTGTTTCCCAAGGAAGCGTACTTGGTCAGATCGGTCCGCACCTTGGAGACAAGCACGGGGTCGCGCAGCAATACACCGTACTCGTGATTACCTGCCAGCCCTTTGTTTGTTAGATTGGCCGATGTGATTACGGCAGCTTTGGTGTCAACAACGTATATCTTGGCGTGCAAGCTTGGCAAGTACGTAACCGTAGAGTTTGGGATAGACTGCGCTAGGTATAGGAGTGCCGCCACGTCGACCGAACCGCTTAAGAGGCTGTCCACTGCCAGGTTAGTTACAATATCAACGTGCATATTATCAAGTGACTGTTTACCCTCAATGATCTCAACGATTCTCGTAAGCGGCCTATTGCTGATGAATGGCGATGCAACAAGTAGTCCTCTTTCAGCCGCATTCACAAGCTCATAGAATGTGGCAGCCCACGGCGATGCTACAAGCTCAACTGACATGTCAAGAGCAATGTCCACAGATAACCCTTGTAACCATCAAGCACGGAGTGGTGCCAAGTGCAGCTCTTTGGCAGATCTCGCTCGCCCTGCCTCGCGACCAAGAATGCTCTTGATTGTCGTTTCGCCGTTGGCTATAGCCCTGAGGTCGCGAGTGTCAACCAGAAGAATCTGAAGATTCGTCAGCTGCACAGCTCTGGTAACGTAGCGGCGTGCCTGCTCCGTAAAGCATCCAGTCGTCACCGACAACACAATACTGGGCCTGAACGAAACGCTGCGACCTACTGCCGTGGCAATATCCCCCATACCCATCTGGCGTGCATCGCGACACTGAATCAGCCAGCAATTGAATGGTACCTGTCTGTCATTGGCCACAATATCAACTTCAATACCGTTTGAATCAGCACTCCTAAGAAGCCAACCCTTGAAGTCCAGACCAATCAAGCGAGTGAGGTAAAGTGCCAATAGCTCAAGTGCCTTGCCTTTGACGTGCTTGCTGGGTGACTTGAGGCTAGCGAGTATCTGTGACAGAGAAAGCGCAAAGACCTCCTTGGGAACCAGCCCAGCCTTCTCGGCCGCCGCCGCAAGAATCGGCTCGGAGATCTCTCGGCGAAACTTGGATGTCCGTGAAACTTCATAAGGTTTGGCTCCGCGTCCCGTGGTCGTTTTTGTCACCTGTATGTACCCAAGGTCGCGAAGCGGGAACAAGACGGACTTTGGCAACTCCTTGTGATTATACTCCACCGCGTATAGCGCACTTGCCAGATCGGCCACCTTGTTACCAATGAGGGGGTCTGGCTCAGCGATACGCGTGAGTGCGCGCAAGAAAGACCTTTGCTCCATATTGAGTTGGGTCAGGTTATCGATCACATCCAGCCCAATGCCAAGTATCTCCTTCAGGCGTATGTGATCTACCTGGTACAATCTTGGGCCACCTTTTATGCTTGGGTCAAAAATACCCGCTTGCGCCAGCCACAACCGCATACTGCTGAGGTGTACCGCACCGCGTGGCACGTGTAGCCCGCGCTGTTCAAGATGTTTTCTCAACGTGTGGAGGGTGATTTTTCCACCGGCTGTTTGCATTACCTCCAGCGTTTCCACAAAGAGTAAACCTCTGAGGTTAACCAAAATATGTTTGGCGAATCGTTTATCGAGCACATCAGGTGTGTCGGCAATTGCCAACAACTCTCCCGCCAATGTAGTCGGAGTCGCGCCATCTTCGCCCAACAGCCCATAAGCCCGTAAGGCTAGTACGGTGTTGTCGGCCAGTTTCCAGCGTTGAGTCTGGGAGTGAGTCGCAAAGAACTCATCGCGGATAGCCTCGGTGATCCTGTCACGGCCGCCCGCGTATTCATGGATGATTCGAAGCAGGCTTGGCAAGTGTACCTGATTGGGGCTGAACTGAGCGCCGAATGGGATTTCGCTTTTCTTTGTCACTGCCGACCTCACAACTTCAATGTAGCTAGCTTACCTGATTATATCACATCTCCCACTAACGTGCTACATCGCGCCGCCCTGGTCTGAAACGCCGACGCTACGAGAGCCTCCAGCACCGCCAATTCACGATGCCGCTGGCAGATACTTGCTGGCGACAGTCGGGTAGTGATGATCCTTCAACCTTACTCAGGGCCAACGTCGTGGACCGTGATCTTACCTGACCAGCGCCTTCTCCACCGCCTCGGCCACGGAGCGGACCGGAATGACATCGATACCATCCGGCAGCGGTTCCCCTCCCCGGCGCACTGCCTTGGGCAGCAGGCAGCGACGGAACCCCAGCCGCGCCGCCTCCTTGAGCCGCGCTGCCGTCTGGCCCACCGCCCGCACCTCGCCCGAAAGGCCCACCTCGCCGATCACCGCCAGGTCCGCTGCCACGGGCCGGTCGCGCACACTGGAGGTGATGGCCACCGCCACCGCCAGGTCCGCCGCTGGCTCCCCCACCTGCAGGCCTCCGATCACGTTGGCAAATACGTCCTGATCGTAGAGCCGCAGTCCCACCCGTCGGCTCAATACGGCAGCGATGAGCAGCAGCCGGTTAAAGTCCACCCCGTTGGCCGTGCGGCGTGGGTGGCCGAAACTAGAGTGGCTGGCCAGGGCCTGGACCTCGACCAGCAGCGGACGCGTGCCCTCCATCGTCACCGCGATGGCCGATCCTGGCGCGTTGACCATCCGCTCGGCGAGAAACGCCTCCGATGGGTTGGGCACCTCGACCATCCCCTGCCCCTGCATCTCGAACACTCCCACCTCCGAGGTTGCCCCAAAGCGGTTCTTGACCGAGCGCAACAGCCGGTAGGTGTGAAAGCGGTCGCCCTCCAAGTAGAGCACCGTGTCCACGATGTGCTCCAGCACCTTCGGCCCGGCGATGGCGCCCTCCTTGGTCACGTGACCCACCAGGAAGACGGACACGCCCTCGGCCTTGGCCCACCACTGGAAGCGGGAGGCCGCCTGGCGCACCTGGCTGATCGAGCCCGCCGCCGAGGTCAACTCCTCCGAATGGACGGTCTGAACCGAGTCCACGATCATCGCGACCGGCTGAACTCGCTCCGCGTGGCGCAGAATCGCCTCCAGGTTGGTCTCGGTGACGACGAACAGGTCGTCGTTGCGGATGGAGAGCCGGTCGGCCCGCATCTTGATCTGTCGGGCCGACTCCTCGCCAGAGACGTAGAGCACTGTCTGGCCTGTCGCCTCTGCCATCAACCCGGCCACCTGGAGGAGCAACGTGCTCTTACCAATGCCGGGATCACCGCCGACGAGGATCAGGGACCCAGGCACGACGCCGCCCCCCAGCACGCGAGCAAACTCTTCCAGCGGCAGCGGCAGCCGCTCCAGTCCCTCCACGTCGATCTCCGTCAAGCGGCGGGGCTCGCTGCCGTGGACGCTCGGCAGTCCAACCGCCGGAGCGGATGGTTGTTCGACCACCTCGACCATCGTGTTCCACTCGCCGCAGCCGGGACAGCGCCCCATCTTGCGGGGCGTGGTCCGCCCGCAGCTCTGGCAGACCCAGTGGGTGCGTGTCTTGGCCATTCTACCTCCTCGGTTAGCAGTTAGCGATCGGACGTCAGCGGTACCTCTATTGTACCAGAACGTTTGTTCGGGCGCAAGTAGACGGCGCGCAGGACTTGCGTTGCTCAGCGGGCTATGCTACAATCATATCTGACCTCAAGAGGGCCTAGTGGCTTGACCACTCGCGTGAGGTCCAGCATATGCCATAGCAGAGAATATGGAGGTATGACGGTATGCGCAGACCTGCGTGGGCGCCGGAAGGTATTCCACTGGACAGACCCAGCCCAGCTCGCATTTACGATTACAATCTAGGCGGCTATCACAATTTCGAGGCCGACCGCATGGTGGCTGAACAGCTCAACGCAGTTCACCCCGACATGGCACTCAACTCCCGCGTCCTGCGGGCGTTCTTGCGCCGCGTGGTCAGATTTCTCGTCGCCCAGGGCATAGACCAATTCGTCGATCTTGGTTCCGGCATCCCGACCGTCGGTAACGTCCACGAGGTAGCCCAGGGAGCCAACCCCGCCGCTCGCGTCGTCTACGTGGACATCGATCCTATCGCTGTGGCGCACAGCAAGGCCATCCTAGCGGACAATCCCGATGCTGACGCCATCCAGGCCGATCTCGTCGAGCCTGACGACATCCTCGGCCACCCGGTGGTCAAGGACTTGATCGACTTTAGCAGGCCGGTGGGTATCCTGATGTTGGGCGTCATGCACTTTGTCCTTGAGGACGAGAGGGCATACGACGCGGTCCGCACCTTCCGCGATGTGGCGGTACCTGGGAGCTATATGGCGATTTCACAGATGTCTCTCGAACAAGTCCCCTCCGAGACCGCCGATACGCTGCGACAGATCACCGCCCGCTCGCAGATCCCGACGAAGATGCGCTCGTACGCCGAGACGATGCAGTTTTTCGAGAGGCTCGAGCTGGTTGAGCCGGGCTTGGTGAGCCCCCCACTCTGGCGACCAGAAGGACCCGATGACCTGCTGCTTAACCAACCGGAACGGGTCCTGGGATGGGGCGGCGTCGGGCGAAAGCCAGGGGATAGATAATCACGGGATGCGGGCTCGTCACCCGCTGCGAGGCTCCGACAGGCCTGCAGCAGAGCTAGTGTGAGAGAGAAACGAATGAACGCGACGGACCGATCACAGATCCTGGAAGCTCTGCACAACCGTCGTGATGAGATCGCTGATAAATGGCACGAGGCCCTCGCTTCCACCGACGCCTTTGTGCCCCTCAAAGCCGTAGAAGTACGCCAGCGCCTGGTCGAACTGACCGAACAGGCTATCGCCCTTATGCTCACGGGGGCTTTCGACCAGGCCGGAGCTCAGGACATAGGCGCGGCGTTGGCACGCCTCCGTTATACCCAACCCGAGGCATTGGGCCGTACGCAGGAGTTGCTGGCGTGCCAGCTCGTACAAGGCCTGCCACCAGATCAGGCCGTGGCGCTCCAGTCCCGCCTGGCTGTGCTGCTGGGGGAACTGGCGGCCGGATTCCTCCACCAGACCCGTGACA